>LXOW01120916.1_pt1 | contig 30593 bp, 26 predicted proteins | sample 1368591 | NCBI WGS metagenome assembly LXOW01 (sample SAMN04884650, study PRJNA319009) | bovine gut metagenome | isolation source: Cow rumen | host: Bos taurus | place: Italy: Legnaro (PD) | collected 2014-07-09
AGTTCGTGTAAGCAAACTCGCGTCTCAGATAGTGCGCATGTTTGTCTTCTTCCTTGTGCTCGAACTTGTTCTCGATGGCAACACACAGATTGTGGTCTTCATCGACATGTACTCGGCAGTACTCTTTCTTAACACCCGGAGCAGCTAACTCAACGGTGTAACCGTTAGCGGTCTCTTTGACGTTGACCGAAGGCGCCACATTGCTGGCGGTGTTCAGCATGTCATTGTTCAAAAACTCGTCGAATACGGTGGGGAACCATCCGTTTGTCGGCAGCCAACTGTTTCTACGATAGATTGCAGGTTTCATAATTTTGTCCTCCAAATTTAGTTAAACATTGTTTAACGTAGCTTGCGTAGTTTACGTTGTTGGCGTAGTATGCGTAATTGCGTTTTCACCCTAACAAAGGCAAATTATGTGCCAACCCTAAAATCCCTGCCAATATGTCCATCTTTCGTGCCAAATTGTCCACCCTCTGCCAATTTGTCCATATCCCGTACACCTAACACCCTCAACTCCTATCTATCATTAAGTCTATTACGCGCGTCCCCAACGCGCATACTACCCCTAAGGCAAACGATTATTAGTTGTTAAGCGGTCTACCGGCACAGCCGGTGATAGTCATTCCACGCGAATGCGTAAACACCTTATTATATATCGCGCGCCCTATGGTCGCTCGAAAAATTGAGAGAGACCATAGATTTTTTACCTACGAAACCAACCCTCTACTTCCCCTAATAGCCATCCCAATCCTCCCATATATGCCATCTCACGTCCTCCCCTGAAATCCATCCCCTATATCCTCTCGGCTACCTCATCGGTGTGGCGCGGGGCGGGCGGCGGTGTGCGCGCCTGCGGCGCGCGGGAGAGAGGCGGCAGAGCCGCCCACACACAGCAACGCCGATGGTACTGCATGTTGTGGGAGAGTAGGTAGCCGCCACTTTCGGAGCCTCGAAGAGCAATCTTCGGGGCTCCGAAAGTGGCGTGCTTTATGTCGCCTTGCGGCATCCGTTAGCGCTGTTTACCGAACGCGAATACCTTTCTGTGGTTTACTTATAGCTCGCTACAGTTCCACTATGTATTCCTCTTGATTTTTGATAATCTGAATAGAATATTCGTCTTGATTTTTGTGAAAAAAAATCATATTTTTCCTCTTTATTTTTGGAATTATTTGCAAATATCAAATATTTATACTATCTTTGTAGCTGTTTTTTAAAAGGAACTATTTATGTATCTCAACCGCACCATTGATTCTTATCTGTTAGAATGGAAGAATCGCAAAGTTCACAAGCCTCTGTTGCTGCGCGGATCTCGGCAGGTGGGCAAATCGACCGCTGTCCGTCATTTAGGCGAACAATTTGAGTATTATATTGAAGCCAACTTTGAAAAGAATGCTGCGCTTAAAGCCCTGTTTACATCCGAAAAATCCGTTAAGGATATCGCAGCCGGCATCGGGGCTCTTTATGATACTCCGGTTGAAGCCGGCAAGACATTGTTGTTCTTGGATGAAATACAAGCATGCCCGGAGGCGCTGCATGACTTGTGGTTCTTTAAGGAAGACTATCCTGAACTACACGTGATTGCTGCAGGTTCTCTTTTGGAGTTGGCTCTAAAAGATATGCCTTCGTATGGAGTAGGAAGAATCTCCTCTCGATTTATGTATCCATTCTCTTTCGACGAGTTCTTGCAGGCAACGGGTCATCCTATGTGGATAGAATCGAAGAAGAAAGCATCTGCTAATTCACCATTGTTTGAAGCCATGCACATGCAACTGGTTAACGCTTATCGTACTTTTCTAATGACAGGAGGTATGCCTGCAAGCGTGTTGGCGTGGGTGGAGAACAATGAATTTTCTTCATGTCAAGAAGCTATTACTGAGATAGCGGACAGTTATGATGATGATTTTGGCAAGTATGCCAAGAAGATCTCCCCCGAATTACTGAAGTCTGTTTTGAGAAGTGCCGTCCAACAGATAGGGAAAAAATTTGTTTATAGTCATGTCGAAGGCGGATACAGTACGACAGATGTCAAGAAGGCGTTAGGCTTCTTGTGCGATGCCGGTATCTTATATCGTGTGCATCACACGGCAGCAAACGGTTTGCCCTTAGGTGCAGAGGTGAACCCTAAATTCAATAAATATATATTATTGGATAGCGGTTTGCTGCTGTGCTTGCTCAATATGGGCAATATAGGCGCAAATACTCTTACCGCTTCGATTCTTTCGGATACAGCAGCTGACTTGGTTAACAAGGGGAGTCTGACGGAGATGGTAGCAGGTTTGGAGTTAATCAAATATAGTTCGCCTATGCAGAGACCGGAGTTATATTATTGGGAGAATCTGTCTAATGGTACCACATCGGAGGTGGATTATATTATCAATCGTAATATGCAAGTGGTGCCATTAGAGGTTAAGTCAGGCACCAGTGGTAAGATGAAGAGCTTGCGCATGTTCATGGAGAAAAAACACCTGCACTATGCGATACGATGTTCATTAGAGAATTTCTCTCGTCTGGAGCAAGACGGGATAGATATTCTTCCGCTATATGCGATGTCAAATATTTAGTGTTAGAAATTGAGTTGCATCATTCAGGTGTGGCTCTTTTTTATTCTATCTTTCCAATTTTGTCCTCGCCTTCTTCGGGCCGCCACTTTTGAGCCCCGAGGGATTATCCCCGAGGGCTCTTTGTTTGTGTGCGTTACAATTTCTTTGTTGCGTCATAGCTCTCAATCGTCTTTGACTGGATGATCACCGTGGTGTCACCGCACTGGATGCTGCTTGACGTGGTGGTGATCGTGCGGGTGACGTTGCAGGACGTAAGAGCAAGTGCCGTAGCTGTGGCAGCAAGCAATATAATAATGAGCTTTCTCATATTGATGGATTTTATTTGTTAACAATTACTAAATTTACCCAAATTGTTCAGGTGCCCAAGCGCAGGCAATAATGCCTGCGAAAGGAACACCCAACGGAATGTTAGCCGTTCGACTGGTCGTAGGCGTCGGCGCAGACGTGCCAGAGGTACTGGAAGAACGTCTTGTAGCCGGTATCCTGCTGTGCACGGAAGTTAGCGATATCGGTTGCCACGGATGACAGGTTCTTACGACGAGCCTGCACAGCCCTGCCAATAGCGCCGAAACGTGCGCGTGCCAGTACCTCATCCGAGCTTGTCGGTGTTGTGCGTTCGCCGGGCACAGAAGTGTACTTGCGCTTCGATGTCTTGCGATAATTGTAGCATGTGCGGTACTTTTTGCTGATCTTGCCCGACAAGTGTTCAATCGGGTCTTGATAAACAACATCTGCCATAGGTAATTTGTTTAAGGGTTAAACATTCAGTTTGGCATATTCTCTGGCAAGGAGATAGCCGTAGAGTGACTGGTACTTGGATTGTGCCGCGAATTCGCTCTCGGCCGTGGCGCGCAGTTCGGCATCGGCATAGACAGCCTTGACAGCGGCAGTTGCCTGACGGAACTTGGTTTGCCGAGCCAATTCCGCTTCGGAGAAAGGTTTGGTGCGCGGGTTGCAGATCTGCGAAGTGAACTGGGTTTGGCGCACTTGCTTGTAGATGATGTTAGAGTGCTTGCAGATTTTGCCCTTGAAGGCAGTGAAAGGAGCTTCTAATTTAATCTTTGACATAACTTTTGTTTTTTAGGGGCATCTACTGCTCATTACTTAGGGTTAGGGTGCAGTAGATGCCGGGTTAATAAATCAGTTGACTGTATGGAGCGTGCACGTCCATTCTTGGATGAAGGTGAGGGACTGGGCGAGGGTCTGACGGATGATGTTACAGGCTTCGTCTGGTGCGAACAGTTTGGAGTCCAATGGAGGTACGGAGACGGTAAGTGTGTTGTTGTCTGCTACGAACTCCGGATTGAGTGTCTCCAGATGATAAAGAACAGCCTCTTTGGCTTGTTGCATCTCTTCTGCACTTCGGCAGGGGATGACGATTTTAACAATGTGTTTTGGTTTCATATATGTTGTGTATTGTGCCAATCCCCAACAGACCGCACTACGTGCTGATTGACCGCTGCGCTGTTAGACCGTTACACTGACAGACCGTACTTGCAGCACTGACAGACAACCAAATGGCGTGTCGGGATGACGAGTTAATAACTACGTTTCCTTTTTGCGAAACGCTTTCATAGATTATAGTAATGCCGTATTTTCGGCATTGGTCGTGAAATACAAGAAAAAAGCACCTTCCCATGAAGAAAGATGCATAAAAAGAAAAAGGAACGAAGCTGTTAATCAGTGCGTTCCCTATAAAATGATGAAATAATTACTTTTTTTATCGATTGCCGAAAGAAGTGCCGATTTTCTTTGCATATTCATCCAAATCGGCATCAGTTGTCAGAGTAGGGTCGAGGATGTCCACGAAGGCTTCAATGGCAGAAGATGCAGGTTCTTGAGGCATGTGTTCTTTGTTAAAGTCCTGAAACATGTTACCATGCCAGTCGGAAAAATGGTTCTGAACAATCTGCCATAGTCCATACCCTTTGGGAGTCGAGATTATGTTGCGCTCTTTCATCCGCTTGAGAAGACCGAATAGCTTTTGCTTCTGAGCTGTCCAGATTATGACAGCATTAGTGGTATCTCCAGCGAACAAAGACAGGAATGCGTCTGGACTTGTTTCCGGATCAATCCAAGTCTTGGTAGGTTCGTACTCCTTACATAGAAATCGGAACAAGATGGTTAAGCGTCTTGTGCCATTGAAAGTATCACTTGCATATTTATAGATGAGCGGAGGAGTAGGAAGGAAGTGTGATGATTTCTTCGGGGCTACGCTCTTTCCTGCTGTGGATGTGGCTACCTTCAGTTTATTGATGGCTGCTTGTTCAATATTAGCAATTTGCACATTTCCATCTTTCCCCAAGTGAACATCCATATGCTCTACATTGGCAATATTCTGTCCAACGGGGGCGTGAAAATGAAATTCGAATTTATTCTCGCTCATTACACTTTATGATTATGTTGTTCTTCTACTTTGCCATTTACTTGCCCTACAGGTGCGTTAAATACATATTGCACCGCTGGTTGTTGAGATTGTTGTGCCGCTTGTATATTTTGACTATCCTTATACTGAGATAGCAGAATGGCATCTTTTAATTCTGCTTGCTCCCTATAATATTCATCTATAGCGGCTTTTGCGATTTTTAAATCGGCTTTAAGGTTTTTGCTTTTTATCTCCTTCTCTAGGTTTTTGAATATGCATTTTTTCCATAGTATATTATCGCAATAAAAGAAATATGCTATAATGCATACATATGCCCAGAACACTTGAAACCATTGATCTAAATGGTCTCTATCATATGGTACTTTGTAGGACTTCGGGACGCCAACGGGATGTGTCATACTCCACCTCATACCATCTCTAAAAGCTTGTTTCATCGTAGCCATATTATCAAGCAATTCTTCGTCGTTTTCAATTATCATGCCTGATAAAACCTCGGAAGCAGACTTTAGTGTCTTAACATTCTCATCTTGCTTATCTAGAAACAGAGTTTTGCTAATAGCGATAGCTTCAATTAAAAAGAGTTTCTCCTCGTTAATTCTATTTTCCATAGACTACTTATTTCTTTTTGGTTGTGTTCATTTGTTCCACATTAGCGATGAACTGATCAACAGGCGCGTTGATATTTATGGTTGTATGCGATGCCGGAGAATTCGCTTGTTTAGCCTGAGTAAGAACAAAGTTATACTTATCCTGCGTATATTGCGTAAGGAACTGCATAGCCAGTAACAAACTTTCCCTTGCCATAATATTTGGTATGCCAATAGGAGCCACCTGCTCAATTTCCGCATATTCTTTTTGTAATTGCTTGCTTAGTTCCTCATAGGCATCAATATCCGTTGCTGGGTACAAGCGGCGATTATCGTGTTTCATTTTTTCTTTGATTTGCTTCAAGTGCAAGTCAATAAAAACATCGAAACATTTGTTGCGTAATTCACAATCCAAATTGTCAATGGTAGGCAATTCCCGAAAATCTTCTTTACCACTCATCATGAGCATGCGATAACCATGTGCCTGATACAGACATCTGCAGAAGTCATAACTATTAGTAGTTAACAAGTGACCACTATATTTTTCCAATCGTAAGATATGCTGCACCATGCCAATACGTTGACCAACTATTTCACGACTATCATATATCGATTGCGCAATACATACTAATTCGTCAGGCTGAACATCCTTGATAAATACCGTCAGCTCATCCATATCGGGCGCATCATCCCATACTTTAGGAATAGGATTACAAAATAATCCGTTCATTCGCATATAAATATGTATCAAATATCTTGCTTCCTCAACAAACACTTTTGCTTCCCGCTCGTCCATTTTTTTCTCCGCCATATTTTGTAAATGCCCGAGCACATCAACTCGCCAGACAGGATATGGTATGACATGAAGAAAAGTATGCAAGAGTAGATAGTACGGGAATGTTTTGCCGAAAAGATGTTGGTATTTCACTACTTCGTTGAATACCACTTCCCAGTCCACCTCCATTTGATTTTTACCTTGCCCAATTTCCTCAAAAATTTGCAAGGGATTGATAGTTGGTGGTGCCGTTTGCTTGAACTTAATCATATCCTGAATAACTTGTTCGGCTTCCTCTTGCTTGAAATAATAATTCTTGTGCGACCTTTCAATAAGAACTTGTAACAAGTCATTCGCCAATGCTTCTTCTTGTGCTGTTTTCAGTCCTTCAGATTTGAGAATAATATACATCGCCGTTGCAACTTGATATCCAGGCGACATTCGATAATAATCTAATTTCGTTGTTTTTTGAATAGCCGTATGTGCTTCTTTGATATAATCCCATGCAGTTTTATTAATGTCCGGATTAGTCCGAAAATCATCAACCATTTTTAGCGCGACTCTAAGAATTAACATAGATGGCGCCGGATTTCTAGAATCAGCACAGGTGGATATATATTTAAGAAGAATTTGTGCGTCCGTTTCTTGTGGTTCGTTAGCCATAGTAGTATATTTCCTTATTTCAGTTTATCTATTTCTGAGAATAACTCTTCAATCTTGGCAAACAGGGCATCTTTGATACTGGTTCGTTTATGTTTGTTTACAATAACTTACGAATTTGGTTTACTCCAACTATTCACTTCATCTATCCAATTTTCCATATTTGATACCCATTGAGACCAACTATGAGAATTATTCATTAACTTTAATGCGTCGTCCTTCAAATCATTAATAATTGCGTCTTCATTCAAATGCTTTCGTAAGGCTTCTACATATCTTGTGATTATTTCAGTAGCCCGATGTTTATCCCAATAGTGGAATTTTGCATTGCCACAATTAATAAGATGTAATATTTCTTTATCAATTGGAGATTTTGACTTATTNNATTAATACATTCCACTAATAATTCATACGAATATTGTGTTGTTAAACAAGCAATATCCGCCTCTCCCTTTTTATTTAGACTGTAAGGGGCTATCCTCTCGTTAATGATAGTAATTATTTTTTCACATAATTCACTGTCCATAGTATTTATCCTTCTTTATTTACTCAAACTCGTATATATCGTAGTATCTATCGAAGTAAGCACAAAGTTTGTCGAGGACGCGCTGCTTCACCGCAGAACGATCAGCCTTTGCGCCACCCATACTGAATAGTGGCAGCGGCGGCAGACACTCGGTAATCGCCGTGCCTTGCGTCTCCACTTCTCCTGTCTGGAAGGCTTTGCGCACAAAGGCAATCGTCTGTTCGCGTTTGAGGTGCTCTGTTTCGATAATCTCATCCAGTTGTTGCTGCGCCTGCTCGTGTACAAACGCCATCCATTGCTTGCCGATTTCCTTATCGGGCGAATAGCGTTTGACGAAGGCTTCGATAAGGTCGCGCTTGTTACGCAATGCCGGACTGGAGCCGATAGCCTTGGACAGCAGTTCTTCCAATGTCGGACCATCTTTCACTTTGTCCTTACCGGATTTCTTGGCGATGAGTGCCAGGATATAGTCGATGTTGATGTCCACTTGTTTGATGAGTTCTATCTCAAAAGTGAGGTCATCGTTAATATCCACTACCTCGCCTTCCGTACGATGACGGTATTTCTCGCTCAAATCGAGGTAGATAGACTTGTAATCCTGTATCTCGGCATCGGTGATGAATCCTTCTTTCTCCGTATCGTAGCGGTCGAAGGTGGTCAGCAAGTTATCCATGCGTAGGAACGAACCGAACAGCCGGACGAACTCTTTCTCTTTCTCCTCGCCTAATATACCCAGCCACTCCGGACTGACTCCCGAAGCACCTGACAGAGGGAACAGTTCTTTGAGTGCATTGACAATCTTGGCATATCCCACATGCTTCTTGCCGCTTTCGTCAGTATAACCTTTGATATACTGGTCGTACGACTTGAGCAGTACGATATTACATGCATTCTTATCGCCAAAAAGCGTGATGGCATCGTTGGTCTCTTGCTCCAGATTGCGGAAGCAAACGATGTTACCGAACTGCTTGATGGTGTTCAGGATACGGTTGGTACGGCTGTAGGCTTGCATCAGACCATGTTGGCGCAGGTTCTTATCCACCCAAAGGGTGTTGAGCGTTGTAGCATCAAAGCCGGTAAGGAACATGTTGACCACGATGAGCATATCCAGTTCGCGGTTCTTCATGCGCTGCGACACATCTTTGTAGTAGTTGCCGAACTGGTCGGAAGACGTATCGAAATTGCAACTGAACATGTCGTTGTAATCCGCGATAGCCACTTCGAGGAAATCGCGCGATGATTGGTCTAACAGCGCGGCGCTGTCGCTGTTTTCCTCATCAAGGATACCGTTTATTTCTTCATTCTGTCCGTAACTATAAATAAGGGCTATCTTCAGCCGTTGTTCTTCGGGCAGTTTGTCTATCTGACGTTGGAACTCGGTGTAATAGAGTTTGGCGGCATCAATAGAAGCAGTGGCAAAAATTGAGTTAAAGCCCGTGACACGTTTGTCCTCCAGTTTATAGGAACGATTGCGATAAGTCTTTTGGTCGAAATGTTGCAAGATATATTCCACGATGTTGTGGATACGCTCGGGTGCCATCAGTGCGCGCTCACGGTCAATATCTTTCACTTCTTCTTCGCTAATGCCGGGTTTGGTGCCAACGGTTTTGATATACTCTACCTTGAACGGTAGAACATTCTCGTCGGCAATAGCGTTAATCACCGTATAGGTATGTAGCGGCATAACAGGGCGACCGTTCTCATCCGGTTCGCCGCCAAACACTTGTGCGGTGGTGAGTAATTCACTCTGTGCGTTCTCAGCAAAGATAGGTGTGCCGGTGAAGCCGAAGATATGATATTTCTTGAAACGCTTGACGATGATCTTGTGCATGTCGCCGAACTGCGAACGGTGGCACTCGTCGAAGATGATGACCACGTGCCGGTCGTAGATGGCATGCTTCTGCTCAGACTTGCAGAACTGATTGAGTTTCTGTATGGTGGTGATGATGATGCGGTCTTTCTCATTGCTCAACTGGGCGTGCAGCACAGATGTGGATTTGTTGTGACTGACGCAGCCTTTCTTAAATTTCTCGTACTCCTTTATGGTCTGATAGTCGAGGTCTTTGCGGTCTACGACGAACAGCACCTTGTCCACATAGTCGAGTTGCGTACACAGTTGCGCGGTCTTGAATGATGTGAGCGTCTTGCCGCTACCGGTAGTATGCCAAATGAAGCCGCCGGCATGGATGGTGCCGTAGGTGCGTTTGTTGGACGAGATGAGTATTTTCTGCAAGATCGCTTCGGTGGCCGCAATCTGATAAGGACGCATGACAAGCATCTTCTGGTCCGCCGTGAACACGCAATAACGCGTGAGGATGTTAAGCAAGGTATGACGCGCAAAGAACGTAGCCGTGAAGTCCGTCAGTTCGCGAATAGGATTGTTCTCACTATCCGCCCAGAACGAAGTAAACTCAAACGAATCACATGTTTTTATTCCTTCATCGTCAATGTGTTGGTCCTGGGGTTTCTTGCGGTTCAGTTCGGTAAATGCGCCACGGCTTGTGGTATTGGAATAATACTTCGTTTCCGTACCGTTGGAGATAACAAAGATCTGCACGTAATCGAACAGACCGTTGTCAATACCGAAAGCGTCGCGGTGGTAGCGGTTGATTTGGTTGAACGCCTCTTTGATGGCTACGCCTCGGCGCTTAAGTTCAACATGTACCAACGGCAGACCGTTCACCAAGATAGTCACATCGTAGCGGCATTTGCGTTTGCCGTCTTCCGCTTTGTATTGGTGAATAACTTGCAGATGGTTCTCGTGGATATGCTTCTTGTCTATCAGTTTGATATTCCGGAAGGTGTTATCATCACGAATCAAAATCAACTGCGATGTCTTGTCGTCTTGCAGAAGAACGGTCTTGTCCTTGTATGACGCACCTTGATTTGCCAGTTTGACCCGGAAGAATCCTTGCCACTCGTTGTCTGTGAACGTGATGCCGTTGAGCCGTTCCAACTGCACGCGCAAGTTCGCTTCCAGTTCTGCGCTTGTATGAATATCCACGTACTCATAGCCCTGCGTTTGCAGTTGCTCAATCAGTGCGTCCTCCAACTGCGCCTCGCTCTGATAAGCGGTGCGCTTGGATGGCTGATACTCGTACTTTGATACAACGGTCGATTGTGTATTTTCTGCTATCAGTTTCATGGTTCTTGTTGTTTAATCTTCGGTCTGATGCCCGAAGCACTTGACAAATCCGAGTGTTCTTTGTTTGGCGCGCCGGCGTCAGCGCAGCGTCTTTTAGTTCGGTTCGTCGTGCGTCAGCGCGCGGTATCTTTGTATTGTGCCTCCTGCGTCAGCGGGAGGGTGGATATATCTGCTGCATAGCCGTTCATGTCGAGGCATTGCGAGCGAGTGATGCGTGCCTCGGCGGTCTCTGCGCTATAATCAGCGTAGGGGGCCAATACCAAAATAAAGCCCGCTTGGCACCCTGCTAAATCTCTTCCGGTCGGATAGATAAACTTCCCGTCCAAGCCGCGATTGACGATGTGGATGATAGGCAATCGCTCCGTATAGGCGGCATCATAAACGGCTTTCTCAGCCGGAGAGATAAATGGAGAAACCAAAACGGCTCCGCTTCTCGCCAGACGCATGTAATGCTCTACCTCGGCTTGTATCTGCTCCTGTGTCAGATTGCGGTGACAACGTACCTGCACGCGTTCGGGATAGGTTACAAGGAAAGTGTTTCCTATTGCGGTATATGAATGCCCCTGCTGGCCTGCCTTAAAATCAAAAGTCTTTCGGAACCTATCCGGGAAATGGTACTTCAGCCATAACCGCCTCGGGTTCGCGCGCAGATAATCATACCAGTTTTGTAGTTGCCCCTCATGAAAGAGGATCTTATCATTATAGCCGGGAGCAAAGAGAGGGGGCTTCTCCGGGCTGACGCCCGAAGCACCCGACAAAGCCGAAGCACCCGATAACTCCAAGGCATCCGACAAGGATGATTTTTCTTGGTTCGGTTCGGCGTGCGTGAGCGCGGCGGTTTCTCTCCAGTATTCCCGTGAGCAATCGCCTTTCCATGCGCCAATCATGCGGCTTAGATGCCATCCTTCCGGCAGAGCATCGCGGATATAGAGGATACCATGGAAATGGTCGGGCATCAGTTGGTACTGCAATACTTGCACACGGCTTCCTGTTTTCTCGGTTACCATCGCGGCCATCTTGCGAAAGGCGGCAATCACATATTCGCCCAAAGTGGTCGGCTCAATCTTGGCAGTATCGGGGCTATCCCCGACAAGCGAGCCCAAAAGACGCTTGCGACCTTCTGTAGTAACCGTAACCAGATAGATGCACGGGGCAGCGTAATCATGCCCCTCTTTCCGCCGCATGCGGTTATGCTTCACCTCAGCGCGGAAAGGAGACTTCGATTCCTTCTCTTTGTTCGGTTCGCCGTGCATTAGCGCGGTGTTTATATGTGCGTCAGACTTTAGCATCTATCAAAGGTTAATAGTTTGTCACGATAATACTCATAACGTTTCTGCTGTGCTGCCTGCTCGGCTGGGATACCTTCGGAAAGGCTATTTGTTAGTGCCTCAAATTTATCAAGAATAGAAACGATGCGTTCTTGCTCGGTGAGAGAAGGAAAAGCAAATCGGAACTTTAACATATCATCCCCATGCACTCTGGTTACTTTTGTCCCAGTTGCACATTTACGTTTCTGCTGTGCAAACATTTCGGTTTGGAACAGATATGCTATATATTTTGGATTCTGACTGTGGCGATAAATATGAGCATCCCCGCTAACTGCTACATCATCTTTTCCAAGCCATGCTGTTGCTTTGCAACATGCTTCAACATCTTCACTTGTTGTGGCAATTACTAAATCTCCAGTATGTGCCTTTTTACATTTTTTATACAATGAGGCAGATATAAATGATTTTGTCTTATAGGCGAATGTTCCATAGAAAGTATGCACTTGTCCATAATGTATGCATGGTCTGCCTTCTTCTACAAAGTCACTTTTCTGAATGCCCGAACCTTTTATCATTTCGCCAAATTCCCCCAGCGTTTTCCACTCCCAATTGCGTTCATCGGTTGAGCCTTCAGGCGAGATTGTCTGAGGAGGCGTTAGCAGTCGGGTACGGTAGTACTCGTACTGCGTACGTNNGTTTTCCATTCCCATTGCGCATCATCGGATTTGTCAGCAGAATTGCAATCCGAGTGTGGCGTAAGTAGTTGGGTACGATAGTACTCATACTGCTTACGACGCATTTGCAGCTCCGCTTGCAGCTCCGCTGCGAGTGCCGAGAATTTGTCGAGGCACTCGACGATTTTTTTCTGAATTTCAAGGGGTGGTAGGGGGATTTCCATCGATAATACTTTTAACATGCTTGGATGTTTAATTCCCGCACCTCGATAATAACTATCTATCTCCACTTGGTTCTTTGTAAGCCAATAATACAAAAACTTAGTACTCAAAACAGATGGATCTCTCACTACTGCTATACGGTTATCTGCGGTAATAAATTTGCCATTGAAGTACTTAATATTTGCATTCCCACCCCATGGAATCGCTACGATTTCTGCATCAACTACATTTTCAGCAACTATATCTTCTTCTGCATAAGCAATTCGGTTGCTTGTATAAAGGATTCTTACGCTTCCGTAAGGGCTCTCTAATTCTTCTAATTCATTCGCTAAATAATAATGATATTTGCGAATTTGAGGCTGCATAGAACGCTCAACTTCATTAAAACGTTTGTCCCAATACGTAACCTCCCCGAGCCTCTTAAACTCGACGCCATGAGGACACATGTCCTTTATCATTTGTTCTATGTGTGTCATAGTTCTTTCTTTGTTAGGTTCGCCGCGCATAAGCGCGGTGTTATGTCCTAGAGGTTTGCGATAATCTCGTCTATCTGCGCACGCAGTTCATTCTCACGCGCAACAATGGCCTTCAGTTCGGCATTGAGTCGGTCAATGTCAATAACCTCACGAGTGTCCTCTTGCTCTACATAACTGTTCACGGAGATATTATAGCCATTCTCTGCGATAGCGGTATTGCTGATATGCGCGGTCAGATGTTTTACATCCTCACGCTTGATATAGAGGTCCAAGATATGTTGGATGTTCTCTTCCGTCAGTTTGTTCTTGTTGCCCTCGTGTACAAACTCATTCGATGCATCAATGAACAGCACTTTGTTATCGGTCTTGTTCTTACGTATTACGATGATACATGTAGCAATGCTTACGCCGAAGAACAAGTTTGCCGGCAGTTGGATAACTGCATCCACGTAGTTATTGTCAATGAGGTACTGGCGAATCTTCTGCTCTGCGCCGCCGCGATAGAGCACGCCAGGGAACTCAACGATAGCCGCAGCGCCATCGGCTGCAAGCCAACTCAACATGTGCATCGTGAAAGCCAAGTCTGCTTTGCTCTTAGGTGCCAACACTCCTGCAGGCGCAAATCGCCGGTCGTTAATCAGCACGGGACTGTCATCACCTTTCCATTTGATAGAATACGGCGGATTGCTGACGATGACATCAAACGGCTGATCATCCCAATGCTGCGGTTCAAGCAATGTATCACCTAACGCAATACTAAAATGATTATAGTTGATGTCGTGCAGGAACATGTTGATGCGGCAGAGGTTGTAGGTCGTCTGGTTAATCTCCTGACCGAAGAAACCTTGCTGCACATTCTCTTTGCCGATGACCTTTGCCACTTGCATCAGCAGCGAACCCGAGCCGCACGCAGGGTCATAGACTTTGCGCACTTTCTTCTTGTTATGCGTAGCGATACGGGCGAGCAATTCGCTCACTTCTTGCGGAGTAAAATATTCACCGCCGGACTTGCCTGCGTTGCCCGCGTACATCTTCATAAGGAACTCATAAGCGTCACCGAAAGCGTCAATCTTATTGCCTTGCGGTCCTTCCAGATTCATGTCACCTACGGCATCGAGAATACGAACAAGGCGCTCATTGCGTTTGTCCACGGAGGAACCCAGTTTGGTAGAATTAACATCGAGGTCATCAAACAGGCCGCGCATGTCATCTTCACTGGCCGTACCGATGGCAGATGCTTCGATGGACTTGAACGCGGCAGCCAAGGTCATGTTCAGTTGATCATTATGGCGCGCACGCTTGCGCACATTGCAGAAGAGTTGCGAGGGGAGAATAAAGAAGCCCTTTTCCGCCACGATGCTCTCGCGTGCGGATTCGGCTTGCGCATCATCAAACGCAGCATAGTCGAAATCAGGATATCCGGCTTTGCTTTGCTCGTTATTGATGTAATTGGTGATGTTCTCCGAGATATAGCGATAGAACAGCATACCAAGCACGTACTGCTTGAAATCCCAACCATCTACCGAGCCGCGTAACTCGTTCGCGATTGCCCAAATACTCTTGAATAACTCTTGTTTTTGTTGCGTTGATGTTGCCATAATGATTATATTTTCTACTCGTGAGCACCACTCACGGCTTCATTTGCTAATTTATGCCTTGCGTTTTCAGTTGTATACCTTTTGAATACAACTCGGTCTTCTCTCGGTCATCTCTCGGTCATCGGTCGGTTAAGGCGGAGGACGGAGTCAGACGATCAATTAACTTTTCTCTCACTAATTCATAAGCTGTTTGCGGGTCAAAGGTATCACCGAAGCGGAGCATACCTTTGGTGTCCCCAAGAAACTCGTCATCTTGCATCTTGTCCGCCATATTGATGATGAACTCCTTGTATGTCGGCTTGTGTTCTACCACGAAATCCATGTACTCATTATATGCACGGAGTACATTATCGATATTCAGATTAGTTGTTGTCAGAGCTTTGTACAAATCAAATAAGTCGCGTCCTTTGCGGCGTTGATAAAGGGCTCGCATCTTCGTGCCGATGAGTTCATCCAACTGGTAGGTCAATAGTTCCGCTTCTCCCTTGTACCACATGCTTTCCACTTTGAGCGGTACTTTGACCAGAGGCAGCACCGAGAAATGCTCTTTGCAGTTAATCTCCACTTTGATGTGAATTGGCATGGATGGCAGTCCGTCGGACTGCAAGCGGAAGAGCAGGGTGTTATTATGGCGTTTCTGCTTGATAACCGGTTCGCCGAGGAAAGATAGCGCCTGGCGAAGGTGAATATAGGTCTCCTTGATTGGTTCAGGATTGATCTGCACAAGGTCAATGTCTTCACTGTAGCGCGGTTGGGGATGCATGTATAGCTTGTGCAGAGCTGTCCCGCCACGGAAAGCAAGGCGAGAGGCAAGGTACTCGTCGTTGTATATTTCAACCAACGCACGGCAGATGAGCAGGTCCTGCTCCACTTGTTCTTTTTCTCTCCATGGCGCGATAGTGCTCCATTCATTAATGGCAAACTCGGGTATCATATATCGTCAATTTCTATTGGCTGATTGTCAACTATTTTCCAGCGTTGATTAAGTTGGTCTGTTTCCGGTTTTGTGACTTTGAGTAACACTTTGCGGAAAGACAAACCTGCTTGTTTAGCTATGGCAAATAGTTCGTCAGCTGTTTGCTGTTCCTCCAATACGCACTCCAGAATATAACCCAGACGCTGGATAACAGGTGTGTTGAAATATCTCAGCAACTCAACCGGCTGCTCAGCAAAATGCAATTCCGGTAATAATTCTGCCAAAACGGTAGCAGCACGGCTCAAACCACCAATTTCCTGTTCAAAAAGGATTAAGTCAAGGGCGGTCAGACACGGGGAGGATACATTTACATAGCCCATCTGTGTTTTGAACTGCTGCGTGAAAGCCATCGGCATGTTGGCTTTGCGATGGAACAGTAGTGTCGTGCCTTTGCGACTGACAGAGCGTATCGGTCCGCCACTCACAATGCAACTGAAAGTCTGAGGACGCTGGTGCGCTGCGCCATAGAACGCTCCGGCATTAAGCAATCCGATGTAATATTGCCTCCCAAGAAACAGCATAAGCCGGTCAATGAAGAACACCGGCGGGACAACACCTTTCAGCCTGTATTCTGTGGGAACAATGACATAGAAATTCTGCCATGGAGAGTATAGAATGCCGCGTTCGCTCAGATGCCATAGCGCCTGCACGATCTGAACGGATGACAAAGTCGGGAAAACATTGTCAATGTCAACACGAGTGAAAACAAAATGCCCCCGGAAGGATTCATTTTGCACCCAGTCTGCTATGGTTAGCGGCTCGTTCATTTGTGCAATGTGGATGCAAAAATAGTGTCATGCGCTATATTTTTGCATTTCTGCTGCAAAATTACAGTTTTTTTTTGATATTTGCAAATATTTTGAAGAAAAAGTGACTGCCGATTGCATTTTTTCGGAAAAGGCCTAAATAAAGTTGCAAACAAGGCCGGCAAAACAACCTGACAGAGCTTGCTGCCAATCGAAACGGACATGCCGGAGATCAAATTTGCGAACGACCAAGACGGACATGCGAAGGTCAAGCCTGCAGACGGTCAAACGGACATGCAGTGAAGAAATGGACATGCGATGATCAGGGTGGGGGCTACCTACTCTCCATACCAGGGCTCCCGACGGGCGCTAACGCAGTGCACCCGGTGGGGATATGCTATAAAAATCCTCCACCTACCGGATGATAAGCGGAGGATAGTGTTGCCGTATTGAACGACGGAACAGGTTAGTGCAAGCTTTTGACTTTAGCAAGCATCGTGTCACCGAGTTCGGATTTCTTGCGTATGTGTTCCAGTACAGCGAGGACAAATGAGTTGCTCTCGAACTTACCGCGTACGTTCTCGAAGTCACGGTTGGTCTGCTCGTCGTTGCCATCGGCGCCGAAACCGGTGCGAGCATTGAGGCTGAACTCTTTCTTAGCATCATCGTAAACGAGTTTGTCCAAACCCACGACAGCCTCTTTCCATGCCTCAATAGTGCGTACAATGTCAGCGATCTCCACTTGGTCAACTGATTTGCCCCATACCTCTTCAAGCTTCTCCAACGCCCAGGTCCATTCGTAAGAGTAATAGCTGTTGTGCATGTCAATGAGCCGCTGTTGTGCCTCCGTGAGCGAGGTAAGACCACCGTTCTGTATATCATCAAGCAGACGTGAGATCTCCGACTTAGGTGCGAGCAGTCCCGAGCAGTCAATCCATTCGCCGTGTCCGACCTGTGAATCCGGACGAAGTGCCTGACGTAGTTCGCTCAGGTTATGCCACTCCGCTTTGCTCAAGCGCGAGATGAGCGAGTTGCCGAGGAACTTCTTGATACCTACGCCATAAAGCTCTATGCCCTTGCGGAGCGAAGAGTTGCGAATCTTGCAGTTCTGGTAGGAGTAGACCTCCGTACCTTCGCCCGACAGGTGCATAATATCGCGTAGAACCTGCTGCCCCTGATACATCTTCTGGATGGTGTATGGTGAGAGCAGATTGTAGTTGATGAGGTCGAGTTTGTGCGGGTCCTTGCGGTTGTCACGTTTCGGCCATTTCTGCGCGTCACGGATAGTACCTACCGAACGCAGATTGACTGCCGGCACGATATAACTCTCCGTGGCGTTCTCAATGAGGTACGAGAACGGCAGTGCGGACGTGTCTGAGTGCTTGGTATGACGCCCCATAACCAATGTGAACGCGCCTACCTTGGCCGGCCATAGCAGATAGGAATCAGAGGTGGTTTTGGCACCGCGCTCCGCCATACCCTGATGGATAGGTCCGAGCTTGTACATGTGGTTGGACTGGTTGCTGCCCGAACCGGCATTGAGGAATGAGAACATACCTGCAATAAGCAGCGTCGATTTGTGGTGCGTCACGGTATAAGGTCCGGCGAAGATAGCCGTAGCCTCACCGTGGAAACCCTGGCAGTTGGAGAAAAACAGTGACTCCAATGCCGAATAGTGCTTGCCCATCTCGCAACCCTGACCTATGAAGCACTTGCTGACGAGTGTGCTGTCGGTGATAGACACGCCGGAGCAGATGATGAAGTCGTTGCACTTGACACCCGAGCCAATCTTGACCGGAGCCTGTGCGTTGGAGTTGATGGAACCGTTCTTAAGGACGGAAGCACCGCCAATCTGTGCATAATCACCAATGCGGACGTTCTTCAGGCTGCCACAATTGAGGATATGCACGTTGTTGCCGATATATCCCATCTCTGCGCGTTGCGTCTCGGCATAGGCATCAATCATCTGCGTCAGGCGGTTGATGACCTCCGGACGGTGACGGTACAGGGTGAGTATATATGCCAGATGCGCCGACAGGTGGTCGTAGATAGGAATCTCGCGTCCGCCGCCTTCGTTCATAACGGGTACACGGACACCGTTGCCGAATGTGCTGCTTCCGTCCACTACAATGGAATGTACGTTCTCGATACAGGTGTCGTTGCCTATGCGGTAGTTCGCCATGTAGTTGGAGACGTTGTAGATATGCACATTGTCGCCGAACTCGCAGTTATGCACCGAGGCGCGATACAGACCGCTGTGTACGGTAAAACCTCCGGGCAGCGTATATTCGTTCTCCAGACGTCCTATGCGTACTTTGCCGGAAAAGGCCACTTCGCGGATATATTCAGGGTGAAAAGGCTCTGCCACCTCAATCAGACTCCAGTCACGTGAGGTGCAGTGTTGTGATTTGAGTTGTTCAATCTCTTGTTCTGTAAGTTGTCGCATATAGTAAGATTCTATGGTTGGGATTTATACAAACTTATACTCCGTAACCTGGCGATACATTTGACCGGGGCGCAGGATGGGCGAGGGGAAGTTATCGTGGTTGATGGCATCGGGACAGTTCTGTGCCTCAAGGCATACGGCGTGCTGTATGTCATACATCGTACCGCCCTTGCCGATATTCTGCTCGACATAGTTGCCCGTATAGACCTGCAATGCCGGTGCGGTGGTGTGCACCTCCATGGTGCGTCCGTCGGCGCTGAGTACTGCCACTTTGCGGAGGGAGGGGTCTTTCTTGTTACGGGCACGTTCCTCTTCCGTAGCAGGACGCAGGATCCAGTTGTTGTCAATACCTCTTCCGGGGGCAAAGAACGGGTCATTAATTCTGTCGCCTATGCGTACCGGTTCACGGAAATCCATGGGCGTGCCTGCAACAGGAAGCTCTTCGCCAGTCGGGCATGCGGTGTCGTCAAACGGAGTGTATTCATCGGAAAGCACCTGCAGCACATGGTCATCCACCCGTCCGCTGTTCTCGCCTGCAAGGTTGAAGTACGCATGGTTGGTGAAACCGCAGAGGGTGGGAGCGTCGGTTGTTGCCTCATAGGTGATACGCAAGCCGTTCTCACGCGTAAGAGCGTAGGTGACGGTAACGTCCATATTGCCGGGATAACCTTCTTCGCCGTCAATAGCGCGGTAGCGGAGCGTGACGGAGTAAACGGTCTGACCGACTACCTCCCATACCTTCTCGTTGAACCCGGATATGCCACCGTGCAGGCTGTTCCCGCCGTTGTTCTGCGGGAGCTGGTACTGCTTGCCGTCCAGCGTAAAACGACCGTCCTTGATACGGTTAGCCACACGACCGATAACGGCGTTGAAGTACGTCTCCTTGGTACGCCACTCGTCAAGGGTGTTGAAACCCAGAACGACGTCCGCCTTCTTACCTTCGTTGTTCGGCACAATAAGGGAGACGAGTTTGGCTCCGTAGTTAGTGACTTGCGCAATTAATCCGGATGAATTCCGAAGGGTATAAAGCCCGATGCGCATCTGACGTTTCTTACCACCCTGAACGACAGGGATTATGGTGTTGAATGATTGTTCGTTGAGCATAATATATCAATTATTCTTGTGACGGGGATTGTGTCATCAGATCAACCAGCTCGCGGCGGCATATGCACATAAGCACGAGCATAAGTATAAACAAGGTGACAGGAATAGCTAAAGAAAGATGTCTGGGACCGGCAATGCCTGTAGGAACGGACACATTATTGAGCGTGGTAAACATCTGATAACTTCGTGCCTGTGCATTGATTGTTATTGCCTGACGCTCAAACGCGAGGCGTGCATCGCGCAACATGGCGGCATATGTGTTATCTCCATTTTGCATAGCCTGTTCGTAATCGGCATTCGCTTGCGCAATCATAGTTTGCATGTGCTGATACGTCTGTTTTGTCTTACTAAGGTAATAATCCGTGGCAAACTGATTCAAACCGTCAGAAACAGCTTGTGCAATCAATGCTGCTACAAGCGGATCCTGCTCTTTGACTGTGAGTGTAATCAGTTTGCTCCTGGGGTTAATATCAAACCGGATGTTCTTTTTTGCCGTATTTATCGCTTCAATGGCCAGCCCCCGCGGATGAAACGGGTCGAGAACGGGCAAGGGGTCACCCATTGCAGGCTGTTTTTTCCTATGAATAAACCGGATGAAATTGGTGTACCAAGAATATTGATACTGAGTTGCAATATATTCATAGTATGTCCCGATAAAACTGCTGTCAGCATTGACTATTGGTGTATTAAGGACACGACAAAGGAAGTCTGTGGAATAAATGACTTCGCAATAATCATCAGGTACAATGGAGTAAACTGTAGTTGCGAGCCCCAAATCGTAGTTTTCAGGCCTGTTGAGTGTAATCGTGCGGCTGCCATCGGTGGCCTGCACGCCCTCAGTAGACAAGGAGGTTGTACTGATGTAATAGGAGGGGACGCTATATGTCAGAATCCATGTACAGATAAAAATGATGGGTATGAACCAACAGAGAAATACCTTTTTTTCCCGAATGCGCGGACAAATGTTGGACCAGGTGAATGTTGTTTGATGATATTCTTGCATGATAATATTATTGATAGAAAATATTAAGAGTTAAAAATTATTTGTCAAGTTGTTCGTATATAGAGTTCCGGCTTTTGAATTCCGGAACAATACGCTTCATCAGTTTAACGGAAGGTACAGCCAGCCCTTTCTGTGCAGACTGAATTAGTTCGTCAATGAGTAATGACATCGTATCGTAATCATTCTCACGCACATTGGCAATCATGATTTTCTCATTTGTGGTGGGCAAGGTGAGTTCCTTCTGGTTAAGAAGCTCTTCATACAGTTTCTCTCCCGGACGCAGACCGGTATATACGATTTTTATGTCTTTACCCGGCTGGAATCCTGCAAGACGAATCATGTTCTTGGCCAGGTCGGCAATCTTGACGGGATTTCCCATATCGAAGCAGAAGATTTCTCCTCCCTTGCCTAAAGTGGATGCTTCAAGCACAAGATTGGAGGCTTCGGGGATAGTCATGAAGTAGCGAATGATATCCGGGTGTGTGACCGTAACCGGTCCTCCTGCCGCAATCTGCTTCTTGAAGAACGGAACGACGCTGCCGTTGCTGCCGAGAACGTTGCCGAAACGTGTAGTGATAAACTTCGTGACCGAAGGATCCGAAGTGGATAATTTGCGGAAAAGTGACTGTACGTAGATCTCAGCAATGCGCTTTGAAGCTCCCATAACATTCGTCGGGTTAACAGCTTTGTCGGTAGAAATCATGACAAACCGCTCAGCCTTGTATTCGACGGCGAGGTCTGCGACATTTTTCGTTCCGAGCACGTTGGCGAGAATGGCTTGGGTCGGATACTCCTCCATAAGCGGAACATGCTTGTAAGCAGCAGCATGGAAGATAATCTGCGGGTGATACTCCTCAAACACCTCGCGCAGCATCTCGCGATTACGCACATCGGTAATCACGTGTGCATACGGCTGCTTGGGGAAGTCCTTGCTCAAATCAAGGCTTATGTCATGGAGCGGTGATTCGGCAATCTCGGCGAGAACGATAAGTCTCGGGCTATACATGGACACCTGTCTGACAATTTCGCTGCCGATAGAGCCGGCTGCGCCAGTTACCATAACCACTTTGTTGCCGATAATCTGATGTACGTTATCGGTGTTGATATGTATCTCCGGACGCTCCAGCAAGTCCTCCACTTTGATAGATTCGATGCTACCGATCTTGGTTGTCATCTCCTCGTTGCCGTCCTCGTGAAAGTCGCTGAAGTACGGTGTAGTAAGTATGCGGATATCGTTATCCAGAAAGATCGAGAGATCTTTAGCCGGCGTTATATGCTTCATCTTCAATGGCGAGACGATGATGTCACGAACCTTTTTGGCCTCGAGCAGTTTGATGATGTTGGCGTCCTTAAAATAGACTTTCAGTCCGAGCAGTTCGTGCTTGACGTTGTCATCGCCATCTGCGAGAAAGCCAACCGGACGATATTGGCTGTCCATGCTTGAATTGAGCATCTTGGCAATAGCCAGACCGGCAGACTGAGTTCCATAAATCATAACAGGACGCGTTCCGGGACCGTGGTGGGACATGTATTCAAAACTCAGTTTGACCGTTACGCGCCAGCAAACAAGCAAAACGATTGCGACGAATATATAGGTATACAATACCGAGTTTAGCATAAAGCTCTGCCCAGAAACATACCGCAAAATGCTGTTAAAGACAGCCGGTATGATGCCTGCGGTAAATACGGAAAAAACAACCTTGGTCGCATCGATAAACGTGGAGAACCGAAGAATGCCCGAGTAGGTGTGAAAACCCCAGAAGCACAAGACCTGGGAGATCATGAGAATGCCTGCTTGCTGCCAGATTTGCAACACATTGTGCTCGATATGGAGGCTGACAAGATTATAGCTGATAAGGTAGCTGATCATATAAGCTATGAGAGCGAGAAGCATATCAATCAGCAGCACTCCCCACTTGGGCAGGTATGTGAGATTCGTGACGTGTGAGAAAATGTCAGGGCGTTGTAATTCGCTAATTTTTTTCTTCATAGTGCCTGAATTATATTATTTGAAAGCCTGTCGTATTGTATCGATGATGAATGTTACGTCGTCATCTGTGACCATAGGTCCGCTCGGCAGGCAAATGCCTTTGCGGAACAATGCTTCGCTAACTCCGTTGGTATAGGCAGGACAATTGCGGAATACGGGCTGCTTATGCATAGGCTTCCATAGCGGACGGCTCTCTATGCCTGCTTTGTCCAGGAAAATGCGCAAAGCCTCAACGTTGCGGTTCGGTTCGCAATCCGTATGTATGCCTCCGCCTTCATGTATAACACCAGCGGCTCCGCCGACAGCACCCTGGATGGCTTGAGCGTATGCATTTTCTTCACCATAAATAGAGGCGTTCTCATCCAGCAGTGCGGTGCAAAGCCAGAAGTTGGAGTCAAAGTCGGGAGACGGTGCGTCATGGAAGGTAATTCCGTCAATCTGTGCAAAGGCCTCCCGGTAGCGTCGGGCGATGTGTTTATGGTGGGCGATATGCTCGTCAAGTATGGTCATCTGTCCGCGCCCTATACCTGCGCAGATATTGGACAATCGATAGTTGTAACCAACTGTTTCATGCTGGTAGTAAGGATATGCTTCGCGAGCCTGTGTCGCATACCACATGATGCGCTGCTTGGAGTCATTATCCTTACAGATGAGTGCTCCGCCTCCGGATGTGGTAATCATCTTGTTGCCATTGAATGACAATACGCCAAATTCGCCAAATGTGCCAAGGACCTGTCCTTTCCACCGGCTGCCCATGCCTTCTGCCGCATCTTCTATAACAGGAATTCCGTATTTGTCTGCAATAGCCAATATCCGCTCAATGCGGTATGGCATACCATACAGTGCTACCGGAATGATAGCCTTGGGATACTTACCAGTTTTCGCCTTGCGATCAAGAATGGCTTGCTCCAGTAAAGCGGGGTCCATATTCCATGAGTCCGACTCGGAGTCAACAAATACCGGTGTTGCACCTAAGTAGGTAACAGGGTTGGCCGATGCGCAGAATGTGAACGACTGGCAAATGACTTCGTCTCCAGTCTGTACTCCGCATGCAATCAGTGCAAGGTGAATAGCGGCTGTGCCGGCAGATAAAGCTACAATCTCCTTGTTCTGAACCGTTCCGTCTGAACAAGAATTGACAAATTGCCGAAGGTCTTCTTCGAAACCGTTCACATTCGGTCCCAAAGGAACGACCCAATTGGTATCAAAAGCTTCCTGAATAAACTTCTGTTCCTGTCCGCTCATATGCGCGAGACATAGATAAATGCGTTTGCTCATATTGTATATTATATTATTTCGTTGCAATATTGCATGTGTTTGCCTAACACGGTGCAATAAATCATCTTAATATCTTCGATAAACGAGTAATGCTCCGCGTAGTATCGGTTGAGACGTACTTTGTCCGGATAAATGACCGTGTCATTGTATTCGACAGGATTCCCAACGGTAGCAAGCAACTCTTCTTCGTTGCGGTACTTGAGTGTAGCCGGTCCGGTGATACCAGGACGTAAAGACAGAATAATGCGGTCATTGCCCTGCAGCTTGTCAGCATACCCTGGCACATCCGGTCGTGGCCCGACGAACGACATGTCACCCACGAAAACATCCCATAACTCCGGCAATTCATCGATCTTGTATTTGCGCAGTTTGGCTCCCAAAGGCGTAATCCTTGCTTCTCCTGCGACACTGACGCTGCTCCCGTTATGTCCGACAGACATCGAGCGGAACTTATGACAATTGAACAGTTTTCCGTCTTTCCCGACGCGTTTTTGAATAAAGAATACCGGTCCGGGCATGTTAATCTTGATCAGGATAGCTGTAATCAGCAATACCGGCCACACGAACAAGAGCCCGATAAACGCGACACTCCGGTCAAATATGTATTTAATGATTCGCATTCTGTTTCCTGAAAAATGTTCTATAAATGAAGCCGCGTATATTGTTGGGCAAAATGACTTGAATAATGAACCGTCCTAAAACATTATACCAATATCTCGGTAGTGAAATGATTCTATTGGTTAACATGAAACGCTGTATGCCCCGTTCACTTTGGAAGTATTTCCATCCGCCCCGCCTTTGGTACATGGCCTTACCACTTCGAGCGTACACCAAAATGTCAGAAAGATTAGCAAAGATACAATTAATCATAGCCATTCGTATCCACAGATAGTAATCTTCTTCGCAGTACCAGTCAATAATACCGCCTACACTGCGCAAGGCATCTTTTTTTATCATAATAGTCATGAAATTCATTGGGCATCGAGACTTTAAATACTGTTTGATGGCCTTATCGCTCGTAGGTACGTCTCTCATGCCGATAGTCATTCTGACCTCTCCAATGAATTCTGCAATCTGCCCACCTAAAACATCCGTTTCCGGGTGCTTGTCAAAATATTCAATCTGTTTTTCAAAACGCTCAGGGACAGCAATGTCGTCGCTGTCCATAATCGCAATCAGATCGTATTTTGAGGCATCAATGGCAGTCTGTCTGGCTATAGCGTGTCCCTGATTCTCTGCGAAACGAATGACATTTAACGGGATATCCGATGTCTCAGCCATTTTGGTAATGACATTATCCAGTTCCGTAGGAATCAGTCCGTCAACCACTAATACGATTTCAGACGGTTTACAGGTCTGGTCCGTAGTAACGCTGTTAAATGCTGTTACGAAATCTTCCGGATTATCATTCCTGTAAACAGACATGCAGAGTGAAAACTCAGTGTTCTTTATTGTTCNNTTTCGTATTTCTTCTTGTTTTAATACGCAATATACATTATAGAGTTGCGGACTCTTTATACCCAGTATGCCTATAATTTTCCTAAACGGGAATATTATAGCAATAACTATTCTCATCCACCAGGCATACACTATATTCAGTTTGCAATAGGCATATCTAAAGTTCAGTACCCGAATCAGGAACTCCTGATAATTGGTCTGATGTTTGATGTTACGTTCTCCGTCACATATAAACCGGTAGCTTTTCTGCTCTAAGTAGTACTCGCATATTTTGTATCCCAGTGCCGCATTAACATCTGTTCCCAAATGTTTAGTGGGCACTTTGACTTGTTTTAGCCAAACAACGTCTTTTTCTAACAGGCAGTAACAAAATCCAATCAGTTGCGCATCCTTATAACACAACCATACGTCTATGCTGGAGTCTGACATTAACTGATGCAACCATCGTTTTGTTTCCTCACCATCTATTTTAGGCCGATATGCATCGGGATAATCGGCAAAACTCTCAACAAACAACTGACAGATGTCTTCTATCTGATTCTCCGATAAATGATTGTATATGTCAATTTGACAATTGGCAAGTCCTCTTTTTACCCTATACCGTTGTTTGCTAGTCAGATCTTCGATCTTTGTGAATCTGTCGCATACGCAATACCACCATTCCGATTTGGTCCCGAGGTCAAAATCGGAAGTCCAGCGCGCAAATATCGCGCGGTTCTCCTTAACCGCTTTGACGGCTTCATCATAGGAAGGCGTCTGTGGATCATAAGGCAATGCCTGCCACAAGACGGCTCCCTGGTATTTCTGCCATCTGCCGGATATGGTATTATATGTAGGCTTGTCTTTCATTGTTACTCAGCAGGCAACTTCAAGTTAACGATAAAGTGCCTTTCGCGTTTTTCTACAGGAGGTAGCTGCATGTAGTCTCCATACAGGTTCTTCAGGTAAGTGTCGAAATCGTTAGGGAGGTAAACCTCTTCTCCAGCGAACTTGCCTTTTTTTGCCGGCAAGAACACCTCTTTCGGGAAGATCTCACCGGTATAATACTTGCGTCCGGTAGGGATACCCCATTTGCGATTAACTTTTGTGCAAGCTACAAACCTGTCAAACCACCACACCCATTTCTGATGAGGGATAATCCCAAACACCTTTCCAAAGAAGTATTTGAATCTATACCGTCGAAGCGTCTGCTTGTCTAATGACATGTATTCCTTGAGGGTTTTGCTCGGGTATTGTGCATAATAAACCATTATAGCAATAAACTGTATCGCATTAGCCACAAACCCTTTAACAGATTGTCCGATACGAGTTGCCGGAACTGCGTCAAGTGCAAAGACATCCATGTACACGCCTTTGGGGAAAGGTGAATTGTCGCAATAAATGTCTTCGTTAACGGTGTTCTTGAGGTAGATCTTCAAAAAGACGTTTTTAGAATCCTTGCAAGGATGCGGGTATGAGAATTCATATTGGTCACCCAGCTTGCCTTGTTCTAACAATTGAATGAGTTGCTCATAGTCTTTCCGTGGCATCATTATGTCCAAATCATCATCCCATGGAATAAACCCTTGATGCCGTACAGCGCCCAAGCATGAGCCGCCGCACATCATTGCCATCAGTCCGTGTTTGTGGCAAAGTGCAGCGACATCAATGTAGATATGCAAGATAGCCTGTTTCAGTTTCGCAGATTCGATATCTGTTAATTCATGCAGGTAATGCGTTCGCTGTGACAATTCATTCAGTAATTCAGTATCCGACCTCATATAAAAGAAGATTTATTTTCGTCTTACATCTATTACTTCTCCAGTTGCAGAAGAGAAGACAGCATTAATTGATGCAATAGCAGCGTCTTTGACAGGGAGTAGTGAGCCTTCCGGTTCATTACCAAAGTTCTGGATGCGCATCGGAGTCTTGGTCCGTTCAGGATTGATGCAGTTGATCCGAATACCGAAGTCATGCCATTCTTCTGCTATAGCCTGAACAAAATTGACAATAGCCGCTTTTGTCGCGGAATATATACTATACATCATTCTTCCGCGCGTGTAACTACTGCTGGTGTAGAACAGCAATGAACCTTTAGTATCCTTCAAGTAGGGAAATGCTTCACGTGCTACATTGATGACACCCAGCAGGTTCACATCAATGGAGTTGCGGATGCAGTCCTGACTAAGTGACGTGAGGGACTCCTTGACCAATACTCCTGCGGTATTAATCACGACATCAATGTGTCCTTCCTTTTCATAAACAGAGTTAAGAGCTGTTCTTATGTTTTCAGCAGATGCGACATCCACATTGTTCTGGCTTCTGCTAAATGAATAGATATGTGCCTGATATTGCCGGGCAATATTTACAATTTCTCCACCGATTCCGTAACTGCCGCCAAATACAACAATCACCTTTTTCCTTAATCCGTCTTGTGCCTGAGCTGTCAAACTCTTTTGTTCACCTGTTTGTGTCCGTAATTGGAACAGTTTGTCCAGTAGGAACAAATCTTCTACATATGTTAATTTCATATTGGAGTTCTCTCCCTCAACGACATACAGAGGCTCATTCGGCAAATATTTTCTAACTGTACCGCAATCATCCGTTGTGATAAAATCAGGATCAGCAAGAGCTAATTCGTATGCTTTTCGAATAGTTCCTCGTTTAAAGCATTGTGGCGTCTGACCATTACGCAAGTTATTCCGGTTTGGAATAAAGTCAATGCAATTGTCAGAATCGACCGAAACGATGGTGTCCGTAGTTTTTACCGCGACATCAATGGCGTTGTATTTTTTCAGCGCTTCAATGCAATCATTGATAATTCGTTGGCTCACCAACGGACGCACGGCATCGTGGAACAAGAGATTTGTGTCGTCATCCAAGTATGCATTGATTGCTGCCAGACTACTATGATACCGCTCTTTACCGCCTTGTAAAATCTTTTTGACTTTCTTATATTGGTTGCTAACAACAACTCTCTCCATTTCGTTGACGTAATCCGCCTTACTAACAATGCATATCTCATCTATCAGCGGATTATTCTCAAACACATCAATCGTGTGCTCAATGACTTGTTTACCAGCAACTTTCATAAATTGCTTCGGTATGTCATTACCCATGCGAGTACCGCTGCCGCCGGCTAAAATAATAGCTACATTCATATATTCAGATTATTATGAAATTTCATTAAAATTATTAGTATATGCCCAAATACGTGGAACACTGATTAGTCGTATAATGCCTCATGAAGAGCCTTGATATATTGGTGACCATATTTGATGTCAGGCTCCATATAGTTACCTTCCGCCCATTCGTTCCATGATTTGAGGAATATTATTTTATCACCTTCATCATTAGCAACAGTAGCGTCAATAATCTGCTGTACGTGCTGCTTGAACAACTCGGGTGTACTGTGTTTCAATACCGTTCCGATGACACCCCGTCGCGGCGTTGTGTCCCAATTCGGGTAAACGGTCGGGTAAACGCCATCTTTAATCAAACCAGTATTGTATTTCCTAAGAATAGCGCGATACGAGGTTGTAATCGGATGCCTTACAATGTATGCCAGAAGTTTCCTGAATTTGCTCTGGTTGAAAAAATAATACAAGCAATCGTAGTTCAGCGCATCAAATGGAAGCTGGCGGTATAACTCAAGTTCTTCGTTCCGTTTGCATTGAGCTATAAAATAGAAACCGTTGAGTCCTTCTTTTTGTGCCAGTTCCTGCCACCTTTCCATATGAAGTTTCATATATGGATTAAGTCTGGGCTCGTACACAAGGAAAATCAGTTTCTGATCAATACGCATATATCTTGGGTCACGGAATGCAGGAAGCATTGTATAGAAATGCTTGTCAATATCCTCTATTCCGGAATACGTTTGTTCAATCAGCATTTGGCTGTTCGTGGGAGAAATTTCGCTGTTCCATAATTTCTTCAACCAGCTATGATTGGCCCACCCCAAGCAAAACGGAAAATCCGGTTGCTTTGATTCAATCACTTCCTGTAGCGGTCGCTCAAGTAGTTGTTTTCCGTTGCCAAGCCAATAATGCCAATAGCAAAAACCGTCAATACCGGCTTCTTTGGCCAAGTCAGCCTGTGCCTGTCTTACCTGAGGCATCCGCAGATCGTAAAATCCCAGATCAGCAGGGATATGAGGCTGCTCGTGTCCACAAAACAACGGGCGGGCTTTAGCTACATTCGTCCATTCAGTAAATCCCTTTCCCCACCATTCGTCATTCTCTTTAATCGGATGAAACTGTGGCAGATAAAATGCTATGACTTTTGCTTTTTTTCTGGCTGTCATAATTTGGCGTTTCTATATTTTTTTTAATAAGTTGTCTATTTCCAATTAGTCAACCATACGTTTATTTTAGCGGATAACAATGTCGGCAATGCAAATGCAATGGTCGGTTATCTCTTCATTGCACCGGATAATGGTTTGAATAACTTCGATTTTCTTGTCCATTGCGCATCTATACAGAATATAATCGTATTTGTATGCCTTGTAATGCCATTGCCCGTGTGCTGACGAGAATGTGCCTTCGTTATCCGGCAATGCATCACGCCAATGTTTCATAACAGACAGCACTAGATTCTCAGATGTGTCCGAGTTCAGATCGCCGCACACGAACTTGATTTTTTCTTTCCGGCGTTGCATAATCTGCCTGATTTGCTTCAACTGGTCTGCCCGGTTGGCTTTATTTTCGTGTGACAAGTGTGTTGAGGCAAAACAAAT
>LXOW01414703.1_pt1 | contig 30561 bp, 25 predicted proteins | sample 1368591 | NCBI WGS metagenome assembly LXOW01 (sample SAMN04884650, study PRJNA319009) | bovine gut metagenome | isolation source: Cow rumen | host: Bos taurus | place: Italy: Legnaro (PD) | collected 2014-07-09
GTGATACCCGCTGATGTCGTTCAGAAGGTCTGGAAAGTTGTATTCTTCGGAAGTTCGCATAAAATCAAATATAATTCATCTTTGCGTTTTTGGCAAGGTTTAACGAATATATAAACTAAATGAGAAGTCATAAAAGGATTCTTTATGGGTACGCTAAAATCTTCTGAATACGCTTATCGCAGTGCTGGTGACAACTTCGACACACACCCAGACTACCGCCACGACATGTTCACGATGTGCCAGGAATATGCCAAGAACGTAAGCGACATTTCCAGCGGCAAGGCAAAGAAGTTCCTTGACCGTGCCTACAACCAGAACTACTGGCACACCGCAGACAGGCTTGCCGCAGAACAGGACAAGTTCCTTGAAGACGACATGGTGAACAATACCCCAGGTCGTGGTTACCGCAATTACCGCCGCATGGAGTACGACATCCCCAAGGATGCCAGCAACATCGGCAAGTCCGCACAGAAGGACCGTGAAGCCGCAGAGGAACGTGGGGTATGGAACAAGGACGAACTGCTAAGGAACCTCAGGCAGAACCGGTTCGCCATCTGCTCTACCGCATCGGCAACTTCCGACAAGCCGATTACCCAGAAGGACTACAAGGACCAGATTAAGCTTTAGTTGTGGTGAATTGCCTCCTTATAGCCACAACAAAGGAGCCTCCCTGCAAAGGGAGGCTTTCTTGTTATATGAAACTAACCGCTAGTTCTGGTGTTTCTTCTTGTACTCGTCATACAGCGTTTCGAGGAACGTCACCGCCTGAACCTTCGACATCCCCTTTATCGCCTTGCACTGAGTCTTGAAGTACCGTTTGAACTTCTTCGGCTCAATCTGGGAAATCGGTATCGCATCAACTACATGCCAACCGTAGTCCTGCAAAGGGATGAATCCAGCCATTTGCAGCATTGCGGTGAAGTGAATGTACCTGTCGCTCATCGGATTACCCTCGGCATCACATAGAGGCAACTTGCGACCAACCCACTTCAGAAGTTTGTTGCACGGAGTGCAGATGAAGTTCCACGGTCTACGGAACAACCTGAAATAAAGGCTCGGCTTTATAAGCAGGGCGTTATTGCCGTATGTCGCTTTGACGAATTCAACGAACTGGCTCTTAGATAGGCGAACAAGCTCACCCATTTCAGAAAGCGTATCGACATATTCTTGCATGGTCATAATATGCACCTCATTTCTTGTGAACCGAACGAGTTTTCCTGCCGTCCATTAAGCTTCCTTCTTGGGTTTCTTGGCACCCTTCTTCACGGCCTTCTTGTAACCAAGGTACTCCACTTCGACTTTCTTTTCTTTCTTTACAGTCTTACCAGCCTTCTTCTTTGCCTTGGGCTTATCGGCAATCGGTTGGAGAACCTTCGGGTCAGCTACGTTATCGGCGCTCCACAGACGCTCATGGCAGAAAGCCTTCATGCCTTCGAAGAGAAGGACGACGATATTGTGGAGGCTCGGCACGTCGCAAACAACTTCCGTCGGTTCGCTGTTCTTGAGGTTCGTGTCAATCTTCACCTTGTCGACCTCATCGAGCGTGGTCCTTGATGTATTCATCAGGTCACGGGCGACACGGCAGAAACCTTCCCTCATGGAATTTTCTACGGCATCGAGGAAGTCATATATCTTGCCATAATCTTCCGTATTGAGTTCGGTATTCAGTCTTGTGTTGCGGGCGTGCCAAAGGGTATCAAAATCGGAGATTTTGTATTCGTTTTCGGGACGGTCAAGGCCCCTGCCGAACGCACGGTCGAAAAGACTCTTCTGTTCGTCGATTGTGATGTTGAGGTCTTTAGAATGGAGGGTAAGTGTATGTTTCATTGGGATATCCCCTAAGTTAAACTAATCTTAAAATACATTTTTCGAAATATATTTTTATACCGAAACGGTTCTATTCCACCGTGATAAACTATAAACGAAAATACGTGAGCCAATATGTTCGATTTCAGCAAATACTTCAAAAAGATGTCCGCAAAGACGGACGCCAAAATAGAGCTAAAAGACGTGCCCATAAAGGCAGACTCGTCCGTCGCAACAGATGACGGAGACAACTCTCTGAACGAATATGTTACCCGCAACATCGACTACATCGTTACGGGCATAACCCTCGATGACACCACCCGTTACTACGGAACCGACCGTTATTTCGACGGAAGCACTAACGACAAGAAGGGTATGTTGGTACAAAGCTGTTCAGTAATTGACGAGGACGGCAAGGAAAGCGACGACAGGTACGCTTTCAGGGTAGGCTCCTCTCTCGGGGATGCCGAATACGAGGTTCCACGACCAGGCGGCACCCTGATTTCGACCGTCAATGGGTACGCCCATTACGACGACGATGCCAATGTAGACCAGAAAGTCGGGCTTAAACTGAGTGTCGTGCCGAAATACGCCCTCATAAAGAACCCGCAGCCAGTAGCCGACGATGCCAGCGTGTATGCACACGCAATGGCCATGTTCGGTCTGTTCGGAAGCGGATGTGAAACGTACAAGTGGGCTACATCCGACAAGTACGAAAAGAAGAACTGTTCCCTTTCCCACTCCACGCTTCAACGCCGCATGAGCAAGGTAGCGAGGGATGTTCAAGAAAATAGGTTCGAGGTTGAAGTGTCTACCTATTATGACCTCGTGGACCCGAACGCAGCACCTCCTCCACCAGGAAAAAATGCGGAAGATGTTACAGTCGTTGACCTTTCCAGGCGCATGACAGCATCCGATGTAACCAAGGCGGATACGGCTGGGTTCTGCAAAAAGATGCAGAACTATGGCTATATGATTGACTGCACGGGAGATAACCAGACTCCGTTCTTGCCTTCTCTCCGTGATGCCTTCGAGGCATACTTCCCGAAGGAAGAGGTCGCCGAAGATTTCGAAGACCAGTTCAGCGATGTTCTTGCCGGAATAAAGAGCCTTTGGTCATTGAAGAAGCACCTCAAAAAATCTACACGACAAAAGATTGAGAAGGTCTCGGCAGCAGACTTCCGTAACGCCAGCCCAGATGAAATCAATTACACCGCCGAGGGAGAGACATTCCTGATTGATGTCGAATCGCTGAAATGCAGTTTTGCTAATGATGAAAGTTCTGACTTGAATAGTTTCGTTACTATCGTCACTCCATACTACTCCATTGACAAATACAAACGATTCCAGTTTACGGGACAAAGTAATGGAATATACACCTATACCAAAATGGACTCACCTGTCGTATTGAAGGACCTGTACGATGCCTACTCCGGCTCATCAATTACTAACGCATTGATATCATACACCGAGTATAAGTTACCCGATTTTTACTCTATGCTGGAAGGTATTTTTGATACCTATGTCGCACCAAGAATACCGAATATCGAAAAATATCAATGGCTCGCCAATCTGTTGAACCACGCCGTAATCGGTACAAAGACTCCGATGTCAAAAGCAAATGGCAAGTCATTTACTTCCCCATTCCTATTCGGGCAGACAGCCGAAGAGATTGACGCCTATGTGAACGCAAATTCGGAGATGACAATAAAGGTGGTCGACTGGTACAATGGCGCCAAATACGATACCGAAACCAATGTGGCTTCGACTGCACGCAAGGAGCTCATCCCGTTGTTCCAGGCGGATTCATCCATCACGTCATCGCACTTGCACGACAAGATAGACATTGTCGATGACATCGACGACATCGTAGATACTTTCGACTCCGTCATCACGGCACTGGCATTCCTGCACCCAGCGGCTGCCGCCGTCTTGAAGATAAGGCTGAACTCATTGAAGCGTGAAGTTGACGACTTCAACCGTGTAATCAACCGCATAAAATACTTCGAGTATTACACCGCCGATTCCGTGTTTGAAAGCAAGGAACGCCTCCTCTCCGATGCGCAGTGCTATCGTGTTACCAACGGAATTCCAATCACAGCCAATTACCCGGCAAGACTGCTGATTCCGACCCGCCTGTACAAAAAGGTCAAGAAGAAGATTCGTTTCCTCTACTTCTGGAAAACCATAACTAGAACAAAGTACATCGGCACACGCTGGACGGAAATCAGGTTCATCAATGTCGGTCTGTACAGCAAGTATCCGAAGGACATGAGGATACCCAAGCGCATGATACCGTTCGAGTCCAGTTACACATACGGAACCAGCATTATTGTCAGCAAGGAAATTCCTAGCGACCTCGAACCGGGAAAGAAGGTATCCATCAAAGTCGAGAAGTTCGCCGATGAACTTTCCGCCACGATAACGGATGCCCATACAATCACTCTCGATTCTATCGCAGCAATACCAAAGACGGGAAATACCCAATACTTCATGGTTGGCCTTGACGACACGAAGAGCGGCGACGAGACCTCCCAGGTGAATATCGAGTACAACCTTCCGTACTTCCCGTATGACGAGGAAATTCGTGGATACGCTTTCGGTTCCTACGGCCCGTTCGACCAGTCGAGATATGCAATCAAGGACCGCAGCGGTAGCTTCGGTTCCGGCAAGGACGGCTGGAAAATCTTCTACGATACCAGCAAGGAAATTTCCGCACTGAGGAAGGGAATCAACATATATCCATGTGTAGCCCACCTTGTCAAAATCTTGAAGGACGAGTTCGGAAAGGACAAGGTCGAACTGGTAGAGACCACACGCTCTGTCGATGACCAGAGGGCAAGGTGCCTAGGCGGAAGCGAGAGCGCTTTCCTCTCATGGCACAACTACGGACTTGCTGCCAAAATAATGATTTATCAGGATGACAAGAAGACCCCCATCAAGGACGGAAGCGACGACATGATGAAGCTCGTCGATATCGCCCGTGCATTCACCGACGATTGCCTGAACGGCAAGTACGGTGCAAGGTTCAATGTGGTCTGGTGCGGTCGTCTTACTGTAGGTGCTGACCTGTTCGACTGGGAGTTTCTACCGATAGGCGTGAACCACAAGGACGCTCCCAAGTTCCGTGACAGCCTGATTTCCCAGAGAGACCCGGTAGTAGATTTCTCCTATGTTCAGGCAAGTAAATATGCGAAAACCCCTACTTCCGAATTGCAGAAATCAAAGACAGTCCAATGGATTTCAAACAAGTCGTCTGTTTATCAAAACGCCGAAACTTTCGGTGGCGTAAGGTATGTAAGCCCCAAGTCTATTCGTAACTTCAATTTCCCTAAGAACCTCCCGCTTATCAACCTGATTGAATATCTAAGGATGATTCAGTTGAAGATGGACGCTTACGGAACGAAGATGCCGAACAAAGGCGACATGTACGAATGGCTCAACAAGAACAAGATGGCATACCAGCAGTTGCTCGTGTATTTCGGCATGATGGGCAACCTGCAGTCATTCCGTGCCCTTCTTGCTGGCGAATACATCAGCCGATACAAACCAATAGTTCTAAGCTATTATTCGACAGACCCTATTGCATTCGTCAAGAACTTCCTCGGAGATGAATACTACAAAATTCAACTCCGGGCTGACGACATGATTGATGCGTCGTACATTACACTGTCAGACGGAAGACTGCACATCCCGTGCGGAGACGGAAGACCCAACCTTCCGCTGTCGGTAGACAACATGTTCGACCAGAAACAGGTCACGAAAGATAATTACCAAAGGGGTCGCTGGGTTGACGGAATCTTCGTTCCGGCAACAAAGGAAGACGAATATGTTTCCAAGACATCAGTCATCGGAGGTTACAACAACTTTGTTGCAGTCGGCGGGGATGCCTATATCCTGCATGCATTCATCGGAGACCAGATTAAACAAGAGTTCGATGCAATAGTCAAGATGTTCGAAGGATACAACGGAGAACTAATGTTCGACTCGTTCTACAACGGACCTTATGCAGACAAGTACGAACAGCTCGAAAACGAGTTCGGCATCATCGCAAAGCAAGACCTCATTGATTTCGACAAGTTGAAGGGAATGCTTACCGTCGCCAACATAAACGACCAGAAAACTGAATCTGGTACAACTCCAATCAGCACTGACGAAGAAACTGGGTACAAGGATATATATGAAAAGGTGGTATCGAACGCCGAAGTCGCTGGAATGAAACTAGCATCACTTAGCTCAGAACACCTTGAAGTCAACCCTCCGAAAGCAGAGACAGTAACAATAGAAGATGTCTATAAGATAATCAACAACGGCATTGCCCCAACGGCAAACGACATAATTAAATCAACGCATTAAACTGGCCTGCTTTTTCCTTGGCCTTTCTGCGTTCTTCCTTTTCTATGGCACGCATCTTTGCGTTTACTTCCTGCCTGTGCTTCACGTTGGCCTGGTGGATGCTACGTCTTACCGCACGGTTGTATTCAAGCCTTTTCTGTGATACATGGCCATTTTCAACGAAGTCTTCCGGGTTCATTCCAAGGACTTCACCCACCATGATTTCTTCGTCAGACATCGTACATAGAGCATTCTTTCTTGCCGTAGCATTTACACGGGCCTCGTCCACCCTCTTCTTGATGTTGTCGAAGATTCCGTACATGACATTGAAGTTCTTTTTCAAATACTGCACAAGACGGGCACCCGTCATCGGAGTCCTCGAAATCAAACCTTCGGGAACAACCCTACGGTTCATCCACAGTTTCTTCTTCACTTCACACGGGACGATGATAAATAGTCCGTCAGCCGTGATTTTCACAAGGGTGATATGTTCAGGGTTTGCCGCCCAGCAAATGCTCCTTTCTTCCATTTGTCCGTTGGAGTCATACTTGATACTTACCGTTTCGTCGCATGTGAATATAACACCCCAGTAGTAGCCATGGGTGTCTCTCGGTCTGACTGTACCCAGCTTCCTTGCATAGATATATCCATTACGGCGACCGCCGACTTCTTCAGGCTTGGAGTTAGTCTCAATTTTCATGAACGAGTTAAGGTTCGGATTTCCGTGATATACCTGAGTTTCCACAATGTTCCTTGCCTTCACCTCCGACTTCATCAGGTCTATGTACCAAATATTCGGGGGTTCCTCATGGTAGCCGCTAGTATGGTAGAAAATGTTAAGAGTACCGTTTACAAAGTCTATCCAGTTCTGGTCCGTGCTTGTCTGGAAATCAAACTTTTTAAACCAGTCTTCATATTCCTTCTGCACTGCGGTCGGAAGCGATTCCACCGTAACGAACCCCTGCAACTTGTCTGGTGAACGATTGTACTGCGGAGCGACTTTCTTTATCCAATAATCAAGAACGATATCCTTATGGTCCTTCCAGTTGATACCATCATTCAAATAGTTAAACAAACGTATTCCGGCAAGCTTCTTCGACTTCATAAACTACCTATCTTTACCAAATAGTTTATACTTCCGCCCAACCCAGAACTATATAAACTATATGTGAATTCAATCGGAATACAACAATGCAGAACGAAGAACTTTCCATTTTTGAATCACAGTCCTTGTTTGAGGAGATAAACCAGCAGTGCAAGGCCATTGCCAATCTGCCCCCAGACGAAGATGACACACCGAGTGACGAAGAGGACATGGCGATTGTCGTCAGGGCCCGCCCACATGACAATGAAAACGAACCCCTATATAAGGCATACGGGATTTCCGGCGAACAAATAAACGCCAAGAAAGGACCGATTTTCAGTGCAACCGACGACCATGAACTTACCACCAAAGACAAGGAAACCATCTGTGAGTGCGGTCTTGGTCTGAACACCATGAACGCCATCCATGCGATGAAGAACATCAACGCTCTCGAATCGCTTGGTTACGAAGCACCGTACAATGTTGGCGATACCGTCCACTTGAAGAACCAGGACATGCCGCACATCTTCGTCATTGTATCGACCGACGGTGACGGATACGAGCTCGCAAAGCCGACAAACAACTGTGCCGAAATGCGTACCTGCGGTGACGGCTGCTGGCCAAGAATGCACTGTTCCGCCGACGAAATCGACAAGAAGACGATGTACGACCTCATGGCAATCGTGAACATTCTCAAGGAGAACGAGGCCTGTGACAAACAGATGAAGGAAAAGCTCTGCCCGACCCTCATCCCGGAGTATGACACTACTCGACTCGGAATGCACCAGCTCCATGAAGCCCAGATTTCTACGGTGGATAGCCGTGGCCAAAAGCTGGCAAAGCAAAACCGCAACGCAATAATGCACCAGGACCTGAAAACCCTACACAATAACCAAATGATGGACGAGCAAGGCCACCTAAAACCGAACAACAAGGAACTATTCAAAGGTATATCGGAACGCATGGACGAAATCTTCGGCACTGGATACAAGGATAAGTTCACTTATGACGGTGGCCCGGAAGTTCAATGGTCTGACGAACCTATTCAGGCTTAGTTCAATTCAAAGGAGATGCTATGACATTGAAACCCAAAATCTACTACGATGCAAGCTGCCCGGTATGCAGCAGCTACATCCGCCTGATTAAGAAGAAGGTGAGCGAAGAAGTTGTAGACTATCTCGACGCAGGTTCCGAAGCAAAGGACTTCAAGTACACCGATGCCAACGGAAACACCTATACAGGAACAACAGCAATCGACCGCATGGCCAAGGACTTCCCGGAAATCCTCGACTTCATGTGGGTTCTTCCTCCATCACTCAGATTGAAAGGTCTAAAAACGGTTTACAAAGCTAGCGGTGTCGCAAGACGCACAATAGCAAAGGTAACTAAACGACCGTGTAACTGCGGACATTAAATTTAAAACCCACTGAGAAATCAGTGGGTTTTTAGTATTTAGTTCGTTCCGTCGGTTACCTCAATGGTCTTAGCCTCGCCGCTATCAGGCCTTTTCTTCACAGCGATGGTACAGAGACCATCCTTGACGGTAGCGGCAGCATTCGCCACATCGTATGCACATGGATATATCCACGAGAACGTGAAGTTCGGCCTCTTGATGTAATCGTAGAAAGGCACATAGCCCTCAGGGTCTTTCGGGGAGGTCGCAGTAACCTTAATCACGTTACCCTTAGCCTCTACTTGGACATCCGATGCGGAACAGCCAACAACGGCAATCTCAAGAATAAGGACTTCCTCGTTCTCCTGGGTCTCTGGATTCTGGATGACAGCCTTCTTAAATGCGTAAGGGAAAATCGGGCGTCCGTATTTCTTCGGCTCGAATATGTCGAATACCGTTTCATACATAGCGTTCAATACAGGAAGTGTTCCCACCATAGTTATTCTCCTGTCGGCAGTTTGCCGACCGTTGAGTGAACCGAGGTCCCGACAGTTTGTCAAGACCCCATGCCATCAGGAGTTTCCGTCAGGCAAATGAAAAAGGGAGCCAGTGCGGCCCCCTTTCCATATTCTAGTTTATACGGTTCACTACTTAGAGTTCTTCGTCGTTGAACGAAGCTGTCGTTTCAGTTTCGTATTCCTTGGCCCTCAGGTCGTTTGCAGCACCCGTTCCTACCAGTGCAGCATCGAGGCCTTCGGCATTCAGGAATTCGACAATAGACAATAGTCCACGACGTATTTCAGCCGGAGTCTTCTTCGTCATTACCTTGCTGGACATAATCTGCTTGACACTCTTGAGTTCAGCCGCCCTGCGCCAGACTCTCCATTCGTAGTCACTCATGTCTCCACGCTCGGTAATCATGTAGCCCATGTTGGTATCTCTCAGAAGAGGGACTAGAACATAGTTGGCGTTAATGATTTCTGCAATCGTCTTAATCATAGCCACCTCCTAGATGCTAACACTCACGCACACTCCTTTTTCGCTAGACAGTATGGCGATAGTAACATGCAACTGGCCGTTTTCAAATGCAGCCTTAACATTGTCCTCGTCAACAGGTTTCGCAAACGGGAATGTAAACTTAAAGTGATTCAACAAGTATGCCGGAACACTGGACTGTGCAGCCAACACCTTGATTCTCTTGTTCTTCTTACCAGCAGTAGGAGATTCAGAATGAAGCTTACGGACACCGCTTACTTCGAGGCTATTCTGAACAACCTTTACCTTGATGTCACTCGGGTTAACTCCCGGCAGGTCAATGTAACATTCATAGTTCTGGTCGCTGGTTACATACATTTCGGAGAACGGCGCCCCAAACCCGTCACTCATTTGCGGAACCTGCGGAACAGGCTGCATCTGCATCGGCTGTTGCGGGTAGTACTGTGGCGGCTGAGGATATCCTTGTTGCGGATAACCCTGCTGCGGATAATACTGTGGCTGAGGCGGGTAGTACGGCTGTTGCTGCATCGGTTGTTGCGGCATCGGCTGTGGTTGCTGAGGAATCGGCTGTGGAGCCTGCGGTTGAGGCAACGGCTGGGCCACCATCTGTGCCGGAGCCACACGCTGTACGTTATTCACAGGCGGCTGCTGGTAATTGTTGTACTGGGCAACAGGACCTTGCTGTCTGGGTACTGGACGTTGAGGTTGCTTGCGGTTAATCTGTCCAGGGATGATACCGAGCGGGCTCTTGTTGGCCAACTCAGCCGCTTCCTGAATCTGCCTTGCCGCTTCACTGTTTGACATAGTCGGTTCACCGTTGGGGACATCGCCAACAGACTGACCAGACGTTGCTATTGTTGGTTCTTCTAGCATTTTTTTCTCTCCATTAAAAAATCGTGTAATGAATTTGAACATTATGAATTCACCGTCTCTTTAAGAAGACTATAAAATTCCTTGTTCTTGGCTATTTTTTCATAGGCAGCCTTCTTAATCTTCTGAAACTCCGCCTTCTTCATATTGAGGTTTGCCGCAATATCCGCCGCAGGAAGGACCACATCATCCTTCAATCCAAACGAATATCGCATTATGTAGAGTTCCTTGCTGTCCAAACTGGTTTCGAGCATCTTCCAGAGAGCGTCCTTCATATTATCGTGTTCAAGCTCTTCGATGCCATCGGAGTTCAGGTCAGGGGCCTCATTATAGACGCTATCCGGGTTGTCATCCTTCGAAGTCCTGATAGACTGCTTCAAGTTGCTCATTACTTCGTTGGCATGTCCCTCACGTTCCGTATAATCAGTCTGGTTCAAACGACGCTTCTTTGAGACGTTCGACTTCAATGCGATAGGAATACGGATTAGGTCGTCGTCAGACACAAAGGTATTCAACGCACGGCGTACATACCACACGACAAACGAGATGAATTTGGTGCCTACATGAGGGTCATACTTGTTGAACGCTTCAATCAAGCCAATTTTCGCCTCGGCAAACAAGTCATCTATGGACTTGTCACATTCCTTGGCTTTATCACTTGCCATCTTGAACGCAAACTTCAAGTTGGCTATGATGATTTTGTCGAAGATTTCCTTCTTACGGGATTCGTCCGTGCTGTTGGCATACTCCTCAAACAGCCGACGTTCCTCTTCCCGACTCATTGTAACTGATTTGTTAAGTTCTGCCTTTATGCATGGTGTAATCTTACAGTATTCCACAAAACAACCATTTGTTTCGAGTATATCCTAATATATATTATTTGACAGCAATTCCCTCAAACTATTTTGAGGGAACCGCTTTTTCATCACATTTGACGTTTTCTCGGGTCTGGAACACCCAGTCGGAGAAAGTCGTTCAGTGTAGCCTCCCTTGCCAGAAGACCTTCACGGTGAACCATTGGCGAGCGAGTATCACTCCTCAGTCTAACAGGACCGATATATGTCTTGCCAAGTCCTAGACCCTTCTCTGGAGAGTAGGTTATCTGCTGATAACGCATCTTAGTGTTTCCTGCGTTCTCATAGAACTCCCTCTCAGAGCTATCCACATAGCCGACCTTACTGCACTTTGCAAGGACGCTATACGGCATTCCATCATGTCTAGCATCTCTGCCCCTGAGGAAATACACCTTTTCGTTACTCTTCAAATTCAACTGAGCCAGAATCTGGTTGTACGGGTCCACCAAAGACTCATCGACATCATTTGACTTCATCGTATTTCCACGTAGCATATTCAGTTGATATGCAAGACTGCTTTTCTGTTTCAATCCTTCGGTATTTCCTGAAATAGCCCTAGCAATGATGTCAAGCGCATGCCTGTTTGCAGACGTTCCAGAATCAAGCAGGTATTTATAACCAGCCCTATACATGGCATCAGACTTGCAATCTACCTTATATGGAGTCGGATAGTGCCAAACGTCATCATCGTCACGCCACTGCTTCGAACATGTACTCTGAATAACTCCTCCTTCATCGTCAACAACCGGGGAGCTGTATTCGTAGTGGGCACGTTCAGTGTCTATCATCATACGACCGTCAATGTCGGTGTATGCATTCATGATAGTATCATAATTATCAATCTTACCGATATGGTTCGGGCTATCAATCACGTCATCACGGAACTGATTGACACGGCTCTGGGAATTATTTTCAACAAATTTCATCTGGTCTGCTGTAAGATTAAGCGGAGTCTTGTGGTCCTTTCCGTTGATGAGGAAAATCTGCACAAAATCCTTTTCGCTTACATATCTGAAACAATCAGTATAGCCGTTCTCTTCAAGGAACTTCAGATACTCTCTCAGAGTAATCTTGCCTGCCGCATACATGTCGAAATCCATATTCTGAACAAACTGTTTCCTTTTCCTAAGAATTGCATCATGGTTCAGAACAACGTTCGGACACTTCAACATCACAATCTGTCGAACTACATTTACAGGTTTTCCAGATGCATCAGGCTTCTGGTTTATCACACCTATAAAGAAAGCACCAGTGTGGTCCCAGATAGTAGTCTTCAACCGCTCGTTAGGGATAATTCTGCCATCCGGGTCAATATCCAGGAACACACTCTTATTCATGTGGACTGGCGACGGATTATTTGCGACGAAATCCTTGATAAGGAACTTGGATGGGAATAATGTCAATCCGTCCACCGACATGTCGCCTGCCTTGAATTTGGCATACTTTACCAACGGAGTTTCGCCATCAGCCGAACCTCCAAACGTATTTTGCCCAAGTTGCAACCTATCTGCTACACTAATGGCATCAGTGCAGTCGCCCTTCAATATGGAGTCATTATTAAGGAATACACTAAGCATTGCTGAATCAGTTTCGTTGAGGGTATACGGAGAACATCCCTCCAAGTGCATGTTTCCACGAACTACGACTTCATCATCAGACCCCTGCGGGCTGGATATTTCAGAGCCAAACACATGAGCACCGCCTTCGACATACACTCTTCCGGCAAGTTCGATGAGTCCAGCACTCATGTCTTCCCTTGATTTTCCAAACACAGTTCCACGGCGACGACCGTGGTCGATGCGGATACACTTGGCGATATTCTCTGCTGGTGTCGTATTGACACCGCTTATTTCAGTCCTTGCAAACTGTCCACCCGCTTCGGCATTAGCACCAACAGTAGTTCCTTTAAGAGTACATGTGCGGATGCTGCATGGACCATTGGCAACCACATTGTTCAAGTAACAGCCGCTACATGCCACTGAACCCGCACTCGAATCCAATGTGACATCACCGACAAGCTGGGTAACAACCTCACCCTTCTCGTACAACTTATGTCCTTTGGAACCGCTAGCAGCACTCTTTATGAATCCCGCTTCATAACTTGCCGTTCCATAGATGCTAATCAAGTTGTCTCCCTTAAACGTGACATTTGCGGCATCCACAGGGTCAAGTCCACGATTCCATCCATTAAAGGTCTTGTCGCCAGCGTTACTCATGTGTAGATTCACAATGTTACAATCATCGATTGTGGCATAGCCATTTTCGATAGTCGAACTGCGTATCTTTGATTTGATTATGGTTACGCCACGAAGGCCTTTCTTGGAGATTTCCCCATAGATACGGTTATTGGGCAACATCTCGTTAGCGCCATTGTTTCCAACAGCAATGGTCGTATCCACAAGAGAAGAACCATAACCAATGTTCACAAATCCTGTACTTTTCGAAATGTCCACCTTGCTCAGCTCGCACTTGCCGATAACAAATTCTCCTTCCTTTGCAAGATTACATCCGTCCACTATTATAGCAAATCCCCGTATAGTCGGGATACCACCTTTAAGACCACTCTTACCGACAATCCTTTCCAGCGATTCACCCGGCTTGCAGCAGCTGTCATCAAACATGGCAACAACCTTTGCCGACAAATACCCCTTAGGCGTTCTACCGAGCAGAATCAACGGATGGCATGGAGTTCCCTCGACAACGACATTTCCCTCGGCATCCCTCTTTCCGCCAACCATGACCGTATTCTTTCCGGCAACGTAATTATTAAGGTTGGACGAGACTGCCTTTCCATACGCTTGCCTAATCTTGGCTTCAACCCCTTCTTGCAATGTGTAGTCGCCATTCTTGTCAAGAGCACATTCGATGTTCTCGACCCAGCCATATTCATCATATCCATACGCATTAGAAGCAGCAGTGGACGTAAGGCTCCTTCCCTCGTACTCCGTCTTGACAATAGTGTTCAACATGTCGACGCCATATCGCTTAACCTGACTCTGGTCAAAGTTCGGGTTATTCTTGACATAGCTTTCGTAATTGTCATCATCCATATAGACATACGGCGTTGCTGACGTAATATTCTCAATTCCCCCATTGTTCGGAACCTGATATATCGTCTCGGTGAATACACGCCCCGGAGCCATAGCCGCACTCGGCTTGAACAACAGCCTGAACATATCCTGGCTCTTCGCCCATTCGTTCATCTTTTTGTTCTGACCAAGAGTGTTTTCCTTTTTCCTCTTCGGTTTGTCCAGAGGAGCAATATTATTCGTTGAAGCAGACAGCGTATTGTTTACGTCCTTGGTGATGTCATAGACCACGCCAGTAGTTTCATCCATTCGATACTTATCGCTTGCGTCCGTCCATTCCTTGAGCATCACCCGGTAAAGACTTTGCACGGGCAATCCGTATTCGTCTTCCAGCTTTTTCTTCGCAGCCTCGTTAGTAGTGGTAACATCAGTCCTAATATCACGGTCGTCGATAGATGTAGACAAAACTATTGCATTCGGGTTGATTTGAACCCTGCAAGGAATACCGATGTTAGCAGCTTCCTCACCCGTCCTGTGCAAGCCAATTCCAAGCACTAAACGCTTAATATCGATAAACGGGATACTTTCTAGGCTATCTACACCATAATGCTGCAATATCCTGTTATGGACATCATCACTCATCATAACCGGGTTAGTCGCCGTCTCGTAAGTTCTCTTTCCGGCACCATCTTCCCCTTCCGCAATGATTTCATACATCACTCGTTCAGCACTGAAATACACGTTTTTACCGTCAAGACCAGGAATCATGAACGAGATTTTGTCAATAGCATTATTTTCATTCCACAGCAGGTCGAATCTATTTACCTTACGAGCCCATTTCCTTGCCATCGGGAAGGCTTCCTGAAACGGAATACGCAATTTGTAGTCGAGTTCATCTGGGCTGAGTTCCGCTCTCTTTTCTGGTGCGATAACAGTATTTTCTTCTCCAGGAACAGGCTCGGCAACAGGTGAAATATCAAGTCCATCAGCATCGTCAAACAAGTCCTGAACACCTTCAAACAAGACTCCGTTTATTTCTTTGACCGCTTCAAGAACAGTCTTTTTCAGCCTCATCTGGCCAAGATATTTTTCAAAAAGTTCTTTCCTACTAGACATGATAACCCATAATTGGTTAATTTTCATGTATAGTTTATAACCTATCAAAGCAAAAAGCCCGTCCAAACAAATGGACGGGCCACATTTTCAGGCAATCTTATCACTCTTCAGATGGTTCGTCGGTCTGTTCCTGCTCATCCGTGTCGAAGATGAGCTCGTCATCGGAAGCATACTCGATTGCATCAGCCGCATCGAGCATGTCTATGTACTTCTGCTTGCGCTCCTCCGTAAGGAACGGGTCAGGTTCCAACCCTTGGATTATGCTCTTGGCCTCCCTGAACGAACCCGTCATAATCAGCGAGTAGGCATTGCCAAGCTTGACGCCGATTTCAAGCGGGGTGATTCCCGTGAACTTTGTCAGGCGGCACTCTTCCTTGAAGAGGGCAATCATCTCGTAGCCGACGTCGATGTTGTACATGACTTCACCTATGGTTCCATCCATCGCCCTGACTCGATTGATATTGTTATTAAACTCATCTACATACCTATCATAAGGAACAGGGTTTCCAAGAAAGTCCAGTACCTCGTGCTCGGCATAGTTTTCCTGTGTAAGCGGGTTCAATACAGCCGTCTTAGACCAGTATTCCTTGTTGTTGTAGACGCATTCCCCGTCGATATGCGTTATGGTAGATACAAATTTCATGCCAAACTCCTGTAAGATTAAATAGTCCGTTATGCTTTCATGCGTATGGTCAAGCATTATATCCAGATTCTGCTTATTAGGGCAGATGTAATGGATTTTCTTATCTTCCTTGTTGATTGCGTAGAGCATATTTTAAACCTCGATATTATTGATTCGTAGATAGTACCTTTTGTCTGTTGATACACCTACCTGGTTGAACGACGCAGCTATCCAATCCTGTATAGCCGTTGCACATGTTTCACCAGTATAGTCGGAAACAGCATCAAATTCATACCGCCAGTTAGACGCAAATTCCCATGCACTTCCATTCCATGCAACCACCATCTGTTGGGTTATTGGGTTGTTATTTGAATCACGCCACCCGTCTGAAGCCGTCGTCACTCCTTTGTAATAAACATCACCCAGTACTTTATTCGTCGGCTCACTGGTAACGGGTGTCATGGAAGTAATATGGTTTTTCGCAATATTGCCACTGGCCTTATAAATTTTCCATACACCATCATAGAACATATTGACACCATTTGGACTGATGCCCTGTGAATAGTTGCTCTGGGCTCCCCAAATTAGTTCCGCATCGACATCATTACCCATCATGTAATAAATTAGGGCCAATCTCTGCATGTCACTGGTACATGAAAGCAGCATAGCATCAGTAACCATGACTTTAACATGTCTCATATCACGATTTGTCTTTATTGGATAGTATGTAGACGTGAATGTATTGTTTACATGTCCTCCCTTCCATACAAACAATGTGTTATTTGCACATTCCGAATTATAGAAATCAGATGGGGTAAACGCCCAGTTAGAAGTATTAAGTTGACCAAAGTGATTGATAGAACCAACGCACGGAATAGTGTTTAAATCATATGTGGTATGTTTCGATATACCACCATTAATATGAAATTCTTTATAATTTCCAGTCTGATTCTGGTAATATGAAAATTTACCAGAATCATTTTCCCATCGTTGCCATTTATAAGCAAGATAATACTTTCTGCCCGCCAAAAGTGTCGGCGACCCGAATGAGGACGCTGTTACCAAATTAGCTCTAAGGCCATAAATGGTCGTCGTAGTAATACCAGGTTCCAGTTGAACGCCCACACAGAGACCGCATTCATTCAGAATATAGGTAGGTCCAGCTGCACCAGCCGCCTCAACAAAAAATTCCACTGAATTTACCGTAATGTCAGTAGTCGGAATAAATTCGATACAAATATATTTATCCGAATCGTCCAACCTCAACACATTATTTACTTTACGCCACACCAATCTATTGCCATAATACACCGAAGCAATAGACCGATTACCAAAGTACATGTCGTCTGTATTAGCTCTGTTGAAGATTATATATCCTTCTACGGCCATCTGTTTACTCCTGTCGACACCCTACTTGATTAGACAGTACCACTATTGAGAACGAAGTGGAGGACACCATCGTCAGTCGTTGGCGTCCACCCAGAATTTTCAATCTTGGCCTTGATGTAGTAGAACGTATTGTTTTCGGCTCTCTGGTAAGCATCATTCGTAAGGCTAAACTGGGTTCCCGTTGCACCTGTGGCACCTGTCGCACCTGTTGCGCCCGTGGCACCCGTTGCACCTGCGGGGCCCGTTTCTCCTGTGGCACCTGCTGGTCCCTGTTCTCCCGTTGCACCTCTTGGTCCTGTGTCACCTGTGGCTCCCCGTTCGCCTTTGAGTTCAGCCTTCTGTTCCTCAGTCAAATCAGCCCAGGTAAGTGCAGCACCCGTAGCACCCGTTGCACCTGTGGCACCCGTTGCACCTGCAGGGCCCGTTTCTCCTGTGGCACCTCTTGGGCCTGTATCGCCTGTGGCGCCTGTGGCTCCCTGTTCGCCTTTGAGTTCAGCCTTCTGTTCCTCTGTCAAATCAGCCCAGGTAAGTGCAGCACCCGTGGCACCTGTCGCACCCGTAGCACCAGTAGCTCCCGTGGCACCTGTGGCACCTGCGGGCCCCGTTTCTCCTGTGGCACCTGCGGGGCCCGTTTCTCCTGTGGCACCTCTTGGTCCTGTGGCGCCTGTGGCTCCCTGTGGCGCACTAAATTCTACCCAATTTGAAGCATCCGCATATGGATGTGTTGTAGATTCAAACGGTGCGCTCGCTTGGCAAATCCACATAGAGTTATCTTGACTGCCTAATTCCTTCTGGTCAAACACATAATCATTTGCAGTATACGTTGTTCCAGTTACCCATGTACCCCTATTATTTAATCCAACACCAGCATCTCCCTTATCGCCTTTTTCACCTGTGGCACCCGTCGCACCAGTAGCACCCGTAGCACCAGTAGCTCCCGTGGCACCTGTCGCACCCGTGGCACCTGTGGAACCCGTTTCTCCCCGTTCTCCTTTGAGTCCAGCCTTCTGTTCCTCGGTCAAATCGGCCCAGGTAAGTGGAGCACCCGTAGCACCCGTAGCACCCGTAGCACCGACTGGTCCTGTGTCACCTGTTGCTCCTGTGGGTCCCGTTGCGCCTGTCGCACCCGTATCGCCAGTTGCACCTGTAGCTCCACGGGCAGCTTCACGCAATGCGTCTAATTTGAAAGCGACTGTCTGACGGCCTACACCTCCCTGTTTCTTCATTGTAGCAAGAAAGTAAGCGTCATCGACAGTTCCTGTGTAGCTTCCTTCATATATAGGCAATCCAATTATTTTCTTTCCTTTAAACATAGCGTGACCAGCAAAACTTTACAAATAGTTTATAACACCATGATAGTTTTAATGCTGAAAAGAAAGGCGACCCCGTAGGGTCGCCTTGTTATATGATGCGTAAGTTGCTAAATTATTTCAGCATATTCAGTTTTCCGATGTAGTTCCGCAAGCCTGCGGCCAGCTTATCAAGGTTCGGCTTGAATTTCGGAACCTGGTCCTGACTTCCTTGTGGGAACCAAGAAGCCGGGTCGGAAACAATCTGTGCCAACTGTTCCATGGAATTCAGTACAGCGATAAGGTGTTGTCTGTCATTGATTCCAGCGTTACCCTTGATTGACGCCATCTTCTGATTCATCGCATTGATGTTTCCCTCGACTCCAGAATTTTCCGTTCCGTTAATCAAGTCAAGAGCATTGTTCAACTCTTCGAGTCTTCCGTCGGCATCAATAGCGTTGCAATAATCCCTTGTTGCAGAATCAGTGTCGTCTCCATACGGGGTTTCAACGATTCGCTGTCCACCGGGAAGCTTGTTCGGCCTGCCCTGCTGCTGGGGATAGCCCTGTCCATAACCCTGTCCTTCAAACTGAGGACGTTGCTGGTATGCACCAGGCGGCATGATGCCGGGATTTCCCATCGGCTGTTGATATCCCTGCTGGGGATAGCCCTGTTGAGGATAACCCTGCTGAGGATAACCCTGCTGAGGGTAATACTGAGGCTGCTGAGGATATCCCTGTTGCTGTGCGTACTGCGGTTGCTGAGGCTGTCCAAAGTATTCGTTATTGTTCATAATCTACCTAGTAGACGTTTCCATCCTTAAATTATATTTTTTATTCCCTGTTCACATACAGGTTGATGTCATACTTTACGGCATCAATCCTAAACGTTTTGACATACTTGTAGTGGACTTTCCTCATCAACTCGTTTGTGGTCACATCATCGGCTGGGCATACTAGGAAGGTCGCAATCTTCTGTTCAAGCAGATGATTTACCAGCTCTTGGGCGATAGGATACTCATTCATCTCGGAAGATACAACGAAATACTCGATTTCAAGCCTATTGTCAAGGTTGTATGCGCTATGGAGAGAATATGTCTCGGCGGGGACGATATTCATGTAGTTTTCCTTGGTCGGGTCAGAAACGGTAAGAACGCCTACCGGGACTCCTTCGTATGTGATGTACTCAACCAGGTCAGAGTTTTTTATTTGCTCCACAGTATCCGGCTGGGCAACAATACGTTTCAGATTACGGAAATCATCACTGTACTTACCATCGATTAGTTTTCCAAGCTCACTCAGAGTGGCATCATCGATGTCGCTCGGGTTCTTTATATACAGCTTGAAGTTTTCATCAAACGGTCCAGCGTTGGTCTGACCATCAATCTCGAAACCATCGATTACACCGCCATCATCTTCCGGCTGGTATTCCTCAATCATTGATTCACCGCTGATAGCCTCGAAGAGCTCATGTTCAGGAACATCTTTGAAATCCATATAGGCCTCCCTAGATTCCATCACCTGCCGATTCCGACGGGTCTTCCTCGCCTTCCGTCACTTCGCCAGTTTCATCAACGGGTTCCGTGTCATCGGCATTTGGGACCACGTCAACTTCCGGGCCGGGTTGTTCTGGAGTCGGCTCGATTGAGTTAATGAAGTCAAGCGACTGGTTGGTCATGTCGGAATCTCCATTTACCGAGCTCGCATCAGCCTGCTCATTCATGGCAATGCTCGCACCAGTCAGGTCATTGTTTTCCGGGTTCATTGAATTAGCCCAGTCAGCAACCTCATCCCAATTATTCATATCACTAGCACTGAACTCATTTGCTCCAGGTGCCTGTTCGGTTGTAGACGGATTGACATCATCAGAAAACTCGACTTCTGGATGCATCAGTTCAGCCTTCACTTTCTCGGCAGCATATTTCACTACATCGTACGGTTCATTCATGTTCTCATAGGAACCAGGTGACATCATGCGTTTGTCCTGTTCGGAACGAATCTCTGCATCCAACTTTGCAGCAACCGTTCCCTGGTCTACACCCGATAAACCAGCCAAGTCAGAAACCACGGGCGTTCCACTGCTAAGTGGATTCGCCTTGATAACTATATCCTCACCTCTCATGCCTCACCTCTTAAAACGGCTGATTTTCATCCGTTTGGTTAGTGTCACTATTGCCACCAAGATTTGGCAATTCTTCGCTCGTATTTTCACTAATCTGGTCTATTTGGCCAATGTCGGTGATGTCCGGCCCAGTACCAAGCTCGGCACCAGCCATGCCTGTATCCAGGCCACCCGTGCCGTCATCCATACCAGTCATGCCTGCATCCATACCACTCATGCCTGTATCCATACCAGTCATGCCAGCATCCATACCGCCCATGCCGCCGCCAATGCCGCCGCCAATGCCGCCCGTGCCCGCATCCATGCCGCCCGTGCCTGCACCTCCCATTCCAGTTGCAGCGGTACCATCGTTAGGAAGACCCATGCCTGAATCCATATTTTCTTCACTGTTCGTAGTCTCACGGCCTTCACCCTTACGAGCAGCCATTTCCTGCATCATCTTGTCGCTATACAGCCATGACTCAAACTCCAACGCAGAGTTTACATCGTTAGATTCAAGGAACCGACAGAATGCGTCGGCTTCTTTTTTATAAACCATTCCTTTGAATTGCTTATAGAAGGTCTGGAATTCTTCAAGCTTTTGCACAGGAGACCAGTCCGTCATAATTCCCTGCGTGCCCTTGCTAATCTGTTTTCCCGTCGGCATCAATCCTTGGTGATTCTTTCTCGCCTCATTAGACATTTTGTCCGCCAGAATGTTTGTCAGTCTAGTAAAACTTCCGTTTTGTGAACTATCCTGAGACACGGTCGTGCTTAGCTCCTGCAGACAGTAGTCTACAAAGTTTACCTCTTTGTTAGAACCTTCAAGGTCGCCTCCAAGGCCCGCATTTCCACCAGCGGCACCACCAGCAGCGTCGCCACCCATTCCTCCTGACATGTCAGGAGCCATGCCAGTTCCATTATCCGCAGGAGCGGCAAAATCAGCTTCGCCAAATCCTCCGTCAGCACCACCCATGTCAGATTCCATGATAGCATTAGCGATATTCAGTAAACCACGCATATCAGCATCCATTATAGGCTGATATCCGTTTTCGTCCGTAGAATAGATATTGTCTTCCTCAGCCATTTCGTTGGCTTCCTTAATCGCATCATCGCAACACTGCAGAATAGTCTGTCCAAACCCGTCTATATAGTGTTCTGAATCCAACGAGAGTTCAAACATCTTTTCAACGAAATCATCGACATTATACTTAATCGTTATGTTTCCGTTATCGTTAGGATATAGCATATCAACGACAACAGAGTGGTTTTTCCTACTCATCTTGAACTTGGCATGTGCAGAGTCACATACTACATTTCCTAGGTCAAGACGGAACAACGACTGACCAACAGACTGGGCGACCGCCTCTGTCAGAGCCTTGTTCAAAATTGTCTGTATCGTCGTGTATCCGTGAGGGTTACAATCCTTGTTCACCTTCTTTGCGAGGTCTCCCCAATTAACACCCTTTTCGCCACGGACATGTTTGCCCTGAATTGATGCAACAATATTCTTCATCGTCTCGATTGGCACAGCTTTGGCGGGTTTTACCGGGCCGCTTTCAGTGTGGACGTATGCAAACGTGCTGTTGTTATTCATACTTATGAACTCCGACATGTAGTCTAATCATTCATAGTTTATAACGTCTTGGTACCCAAAAGCATCGGCAAACGGTGTTGCCAGCGCAACACGAAATTGATTTGGTCCTCGTCCCAGTCATCACCCCCGACATAATCCATGTAGTCGATACAGGTTACGACATTCGTGTCCATCACACACACCCGCTGTCGGCACTCATGACAGAACATCGAGAGTTCCGCAGCAATATGGTCATCGCCGATTACATAACCATTCAGTATTCGTACACGAAGAATATCTGGTATCATACTCGCCCTGATTGCAAATACGGGCCCACCAAGAATCCCCACATCGGTAAGCTCACCAAATCCTAGTTCCCCGATGATTTTCTTCGTACTGTTGTCCTTAATCGACAATCCCTCATAGCAACCGTAGGAGTCGTGACTGTCATGCCAGTTGAACGTGCTGGGAATAGTTTTCCAGCCGTATGTTCCAACCATACCCACATCAGTTGGAAGCTTGTCAAGTTTTTCCTTCCAGAATATGTCAGAAATACAGGTAGAACTGTCCATGAACATGAACCAGTCAGGAGGAACGCTGAATGTCACTTCCTCCATCTTGAACATGCCGGAGAACAACGCCTTTACACTAAGGGAAACCCTATCCGCACTGTTCTTCTTTGTGAAGAAATGGTTCGGATGATACACATAATCGTATGTCTTGTATCCGCCATCAAATCTCTTGTACAGGTCAACCTCTCCCCTCTTATAAATGCAACGGAAAATCTGCGGTGATGTCAACGACTTGACCACATCATTGTTCGTAACGGCACTGCACTTAACGGGAGTCAACCCAAGGATATTCCTCATCTTGTTGTCATGGTCGATTTCCTGCTGTCTAATCCTCTTCAACAGACGCTTCTTTTCCGACATGACAAGACGGGGTTCGTTAATCTTCGTGTCAAGTGCAAGGGTAACATCATCGTCCGTAACTTCGTGGTACTGATACGGGCTCTTCTTACGCATATCGACATACTTCTTGTGCATCATGAGGATTGAGAACTTTCCCTTCTTATAGCGTTTGGCGTTCTCCTCCTTGTCAATCTTCAATTTCTTCCTGATAAATTCATGGGTGATGTCGATAAAGTTCCCGCCCTTGATTAAGTTCTCTATGTCAACATAGTTGATGCCAACCATGACTTCCTTAATCTTCTGGGAATGATAGGTATACCACGTCATTATATTGCCCGAAGCAAGCTTGACATGGACTTTCTCACTGTTCTTTGCGTATGTATCAATCCACTTGTCGTTAACACCGTATCTGTTCTTGATATGTTTCCTGGTTATGAACTCCTTTCCAAGTCCATACAGCATTCCACAATCCCGGTCATAAATGTAATTGTCAAGGTCTTCCACAAGGAACATGGCGAAACCCTTTCCTGAACGACTCAACTTGGAACCGTTGGCCTTTCGCACAGGCTTTATCAGTTTCTTTTCATACCTCGCCCGCAGCCATTCCTTCTTCGATGCACCGACATATATCCTAGCCATATCACTGGAAATAATGTCCTTCAACGGGTTGTAAATAGAGATATCGCCAGCATGTGATGCGATGAACTTTCGTATATCATCGGACGAGTAGCGGTCTGTAACATAACCATCCATCGTCTTCATCTTACGAGGCTTATAGACGGCGAAGAATTCGTTAGATTTCGCCGTATTTCCAATAATGTCAAGAACATCCTCGAAGGAAATCGTTGCGTTAGCCTTCGCCACGATATCAAGAAAACGGTTATGACGATAGTACACGTCAAGGTCTTTCTTGTAGTAAACGACGTGCTTCTCTCCGTCTGTAGACATCTGTTCCTTGAATGGAATGTCCTTAACAATCGACTCAAACTGTCCCTGGGACATGCCAAGGTATTCCGCAGCTTCCATCCTGCCGAACGTGGAGAACGGAAGGTCTTTCCTTCTAAACTCTATGGACAGAAGTTTGCACCGTTCCACCACCTCTGGTTCACGGTAAAGCCTGTCCCCATTACTATCGAGAATGTAGAATAAGTTGTGAAGGATATCCCTGTCGATAACCCATTCTACCGTGCGGTTGAGGTTTCGACAAATGTATTTCAAACTGATATACTTTACATTGTCCTTCAACACACGGTCAGCTTCCGAAAGTTCGTACAGCCCGTACTCCACATTCGCTTGGAGTATCTTTTTAGTGTCCGTCGGTATCTCGTACTTTATCTCGTCATAGTTGACCTTTCCTTCGGATTCATTCCGAAGAAAGTCCATGGCAGCAATCTCCTCGTCATTGACAACGGGAGATATGTCGTAGTCAGATGCAAGAGCAAGAGTGTCTTGCGGTAATTTCCAAAGTTCGTCGTGTTTAGGATTCATCGTAGTTAAAATACAATATTTGAATGGGGGTCCCCGTGAGATAGGACCCCCATTCGTTTGGTGTATAGTGGAAACTTGGTTACGAGAACACGTTCATTCCAGCGTTCAGGGCTAGCCTAACGTCATCGTCAGCAACACCGTTGTCCAGCGAACTGGGCTGGGACAGCATTTCCTTGGTAACGTCAGGGCTGTTGTACACCTTGTTCTGGGACAGTCCCTGCCCAAGGGCTTCAAACGCAGCAGACTTGCTACCGAAGCCGACGGAGGCTAGTTTGGGCGCAGGACGCATCCTTTTGCTGACAGCAGCGCTTCCACCAGCAGGATACCTGACCTCGTTAACTGCGAGGTTATTCTTCCGATAGTTCGCCAACCCGTTGTCCATGATGTCGTCATGCATCAGGCCGTCGGCTATCTCGTTCAATTCGTTCATGTCAATTTGGTTGGGAGCCTTTATTTCACCGATTCCGCTAAACTCCCTGCTAGAAGTCTTCTCGTCTTCAATCCCGTTTATGTACTTGAAAATGTCTTCACGTTTAAGGTCATCAAGAGAAACATCTCGGTTCGGGTCAGTGAAGTATTCAACCGCCTTCTGCTGAAGGTCTGGACGGTAACCGTTGGTTTCACGGAGAACCTTGTCTTCAATCTTCGCATACATGAGCTGCTTCATAGCACGCTTGTATTCGACCACTTTCTCTTGAAGTTCCGTCTTCAACTGTGCAACCGCTTTCTTCGCTTCTCTTTCCCGTGTGGTTTCTATCTGACATTCTTCAAGGACATTCACAATCTTCTGCAAAGCTTCGAACAGCTTGCCCTTGACGGCGTTGTCGCCCATGTTGTCAACCTTTTTCTGAACAGCTGGTTTTACCAACGCATCGAATTGTCCAGATACCGCCTCGACCAAGGACTTGAACTGTCGGTCGCCCTTCGCCTCGTAGTCGGATATAGCCTTGCTATACCCACCCTCAATCTTCGATGCAATCTCGGGGGATATAGTACCAAGTTCTTCTTTTGTTAAGATGTCTGACAGTTGCATATTGTCACCTTATCCACGCAAATTGTTGAGTAGAGCAATCCTGTTATAGCAATGACACTTATTAGTGCGGAAATCGATGTTGCGGTTCATAACAACTTCCTTGCGGCAACGGTCAATAGATTCTGTAAGAATCTTGTGAGCCTTTCTCTTGCCTGCATCGCTTTCGAAGTGGCTAGTGATTAGCGCCTTATTATCGAAGCTCGGGTTTCCTACAACGTCAACAGTAATCAAAGTGTACTCAGGGTCAATTTCTTCATAGCCTGTGGGAAGTTCGATGGTATCGCCTGCTCCACGCAGAGAGTAGCCGGGAGTATATCCCGCCTTGATGAGGCCAGCAAGATTTCGACCCGCATCAGTATCCTCTGCGACAACCATTCGGCAGTAAAGATTCTTTCCGTCCATACGGAGTTCCTCGATTACTGCACAGGTCTTCCACAAGTTCATTTCGAAAATCGGGTAATCTTTCGGGTTTCCTTCCATGTCTACACGAGGGTGGTTCAATTCAGCCGCCAATCGTCCAAGAGGAATCTTCGTCTTGTTCAGCTTTGCAACTTCCCTGGCGATGATTGCACGAGGATATGAACGACCGTTGATACCCGGTTCGTCACAGACAATAGCCGTGCCTTCCAGGATAAGTCTCTTAACCTTATTTCCATAAATGTCGGTACGTTCGGCGACAGACACCTTGCTGTCATCGAAATTAGGTACGCTAATGATTTCCCGCATCTTTCCCATGACGCTCCCCTACTCACACTTTCTTGGGTGAGTTAATACTTTCCATGACTATCTTGGTCTTTTCCTTCATGCACATACTATACACGGACTCCATATAGGCATTGACCATTTTTTCCACATTGGTGGAATCGCCGTTAAGCAGATAGCTTATCAGCGAGCGTGCGTCATTGTCTTTAAGTCCTGGTATGGCCATTACTGAAAACCAATAATCATTACATTCGTATATAGTTTATAATAGAGAGCATCGGGCCAATATCTCTCGATACTGACCCATACCTTAAAATACGTTTTTTCTACTAAATTCCGTTCTCGTCAGGTGAAATATTCTCATCGGGAACAGGAGGCAACGTAGGCTCCTCCACTGGATTCTCCTGAACAGGTGACTGAGCCGGAGTAGCAGGCTCTTGTTTCGGTGTCACTTCTGCCGGAACGTGGTATGTCCTTGCCGCTTTTAGTATAGTCATCCAGTTTGTCATCACTGCGGTAAATGCCGCCAGCAAATGCTTGCATACACGATTCTTGTGCTGCGGGTCCCTTACCTTAGGTGCAATGTCTTCACCTCCCGAAGGGACTCCATCGATAGATTCGTAACCAGAAAGGTAGCTGTCGTAAATATGTTTTAGGTTGTACTTCATGCCGCTCCAGTTGAAATCCGGGCATGTACAGAACACCTTGACATCGCATGAACGAAGCAACGCAATCTTCTTTGCAGGCGCCATCGCACCTTGCGCCTGACTGAACAACGTCCCCTGCTTCGGTATGAACTCGATGTATACATCATAGTTCTTCTCGTTGCTTGCCGAAGGAACAACAAAGTGAACGACCGCATGACCACTTTTCGGGTCTCTTGTCAGGTCGTTATAGTGGAATGTAAGGGTCTTGCTCCTGTATTTCCTTAGGTTATCCGCCGCCCCCGAAAGGTCTGCCATAGTAGCCTCGAAGCACGCATCGTACAGACGAGATACGCTCTCGTACTGACGCATACTGAGACCTAGATTGCCTACGGCTTCCATAAAGATTTTCTTCTCGTTCATATATTCCACCTAGCTAAACAGCACTTCCGCATCATGGTTTTCCATGATGAAAACTCCATCCATACCAGCCTTCTTGACGTGTATGGCAACAAGGTCAACATCAAGCCTAATCAGGTCGCCAAAGAAATTATTGTTGCGAGCTATCCTATAAACCTCGTTATTGGTTCCCGTAAACTGGTCGGTCAGAACGTAAGTGTAAGGATATCCGTCATGTTCCATAATATCCTGGCGGAACACTGTTATAGCAGCGTCGGAAACAGAGCTCGGGTCAATAGTACCGCTCGATACAGTATCCATCTGAGCCTGGAACATTCCATTTCCACCAGCACCCAACGGGAGGTTGCTAGAAAAGGCACCGCATGCAATATACTCGTCAGCATTTTCCAACGGGTTTACAATGTCATAGAAATAGAATTGTTTCAAATATTTCTTAGAAACCGCCGCACTCTTCTCCGGCTTTACCGGGTTGATAACCCTGACGTTTGCAAACTGGTCGTTCTCGTAGTTAGAAACAATCGGATTCCTGTCATAGGCGTTATTCTGGTTAGTTGCAACAACCAGGGTATTCCTCGACACCGGGGTTTCCTCACCGTCCAAAGCCATCTTGATTAACTTCAAGATGTTCTTGATGAGCAACGTATTGGATGCAAACGAAGTTATCCTGCGTAGGCTTTTCTCGATAGATGATACCAAGCCAAGACCTTCTCCGGCAACCTGAGTGTCCTTCCTGGTATCGCCCACAAGGAATTTCGACATCAGGCTGCCTTGCTTGATTTCCTTTATAAGCTGACGTTCTGCCCTATCCGCATTCGCTTCTATGTCACGAACACGCTTCTCGGCCAACTTGTCCATTGCGTTTTTCTTTCCACCAGATTTCTTTGCGTTTTTATATTTGTTACTGTACCTCATCGCTATCGTCTTGAACAGAGGATGGCGTATGTTGATAAACGGAATTCCGAACACTTCCGTATACGGCTTGCTTATCTCGATATGAGACTTGCTCAGACCATATCCTGCCGGGATATATGCCCTCGTCGCAATGTTTTGCCCATGGTCGATGCTTACCCTATCCCTTTCCTCACGAGATTCAATCTCTTTCTTAGGATTAAACAATTCATCACAGTAATACTCTATGGCATTCGTTTGCGATGCCCTGTAACCACGACTTACCAAGCTATCGACGACACGCTCGACATCCTCGTTGTCATAGTTTCGGTTATACCTTGCGGCAAACTCATCCATCTTCGCAATTACAGCAGCATAAAGAGAAGCCGCCTCTCCCGGAGAGTACGATTCCATGTTGAGGTCGATATCCCTCATGTCTATTCCTACCGTACCATATCCACCAAACGTCTTTAACATCTTGTAGAATGCGTCGTAGTCACCTTCTTCGATAACATGAAGCATCTCTGGCTTTTCTGTCTCTATCCTCCTATAGGCGATTTCGTACTTTTCCAAAGTGTCACCAAGCATGTGTGCGTAGCTACGATAAGCGACGGCCACTGCCAGTTGAACCGCAGCATCAACCGATTCATCTACATTGTTCGCTACCTTCAAGTCATCGGAAACACCCATTGTGGTCAGATAAGAAATGATAAATGCATTCTCTACCATGACCCTCATCTTGGTATAACCAACGCCATCGAGCAACATGATGTAATTATTATTAGAATCATATGCCGCAAGTTCATTACAGTAATTGATGATATCGCTCGCCGTAATCACAGCACTTGCGTTCTTCTTGATGTACGATACTACTTCGGAAACTATGGCACATAGAGGCCGCTGGCACTCCTGACCTAAAACCGTAGACATGAACTTGACAAAATTGACACAATCATTCATGTAAGCACGGGAATCATACTTAGTTGAAAGCGTCTTCGTTACAGTAGGGTCAACCTCAGTAAGGAAATGCAAAACTCCTGCATAATCCACATTGTTGTCTTGGGCAGCCTTATTCAATATGTCATTGAGCGGCAAGTTAACTGGAGGAGGGTTATCCTTTCTACCATTACCCTTATCGTCTCTCTTATCATCAATAATTTCAGGCTTCTTGTTTTCTTTAGGAGGCTCCATAGGAGGAACTTCTTTGAATGGATTTTCTTTCTCACCCTGCCCTTCACCCGCTATTTCGACTTGGGTCTTACCTTTCCCTTTGCCCGCTTTTTTGACCGTGGGTTTACCTTTCGGTTTCTTCGCTTCTTCGACTTGGGACTCACCGTTCCCGTTGTTCCCTTCTTCAACTTGGGACTCACCATTCCCGTTGTTCCCTTCTTCAACTTGGGTCTCAGCGTTCGCCTTGCCCGCTTCTTCGACTTGGGTCTCGCCGTTCCCGTTGTTCTCAGTGGACTTTGTTCGTTTACCACCTCGTTTTTTCTTTGCAGGCGCACCCGTTCCGTCAGCAGAGGCTGATTCAGCATCCTTCTTTTTACGTGAGCCTTTCGGGGGTTTTGGATTAGTATCTTTTGTATCGTTCACTTTACTTTCAGCGTTGCTATCTCCAAACAACACATTATCCATAGCTGTCGGCTCGGTTGGTTTTGTTTTTTCCTCGATTTTTTTCTTATTGTCCTTCAATTCAGCCGTAGATACAGTCTCGTTAGGGGAGTTCATGAACGCTGCGACATCCCCTTCAAGACTCGCAAGGTCAATAAAGTTGGCTGAATCGTCGCCAACATTCCCTACGGCGAAATCATCATCGTCTGGCAAATCGTTAACGTTAATTCCTTCAATCAAAACCCTCGTATCACCTTTCATCATGCACTCACGATAAAATTCATCTATAGTTTATATTGCAGAACCAACGTCATTTTTGGCACCATACAAAAAGAGCCACCATCACATAGACGGTGGCCCTTAATATTATTTACGCTATACTAGGACTGTCTCTTATACACATCT
>LXOW01067710.1_pt1 | contig 30538 bp, 25 predicted proteins | sample 1368591 | NCBI WGS metagenome assembly LXOW01 (sample SAMN04884650, study PRJNA319009) | bovine gut metagenome | isolation source: Cow rumen | host: Bos taurus | place: Italy: Legnaro (PD) | collected 2014-07-09
GGGAGATCCTCGCCGACACGCTGGAAAAAATCGAGAAGGAGGGGGCCGAGACATGAGGATCGACCCGACGCTCTATCTCGGCCGCCCGGCGGAGGCGCGCGAGCCGGTCGAGCAGCGCTGCTACGACTTCCTCGACGCGCTGGGCGTAGTGTATTACCGCGTCGAGCACGAGCGCGCGGAGACCATCGCGATGTGCGAGGAGGCCGAGGGGCTGCTCGGGTGCAAGATCTGCAAGAACCTCTTTCTGACCAACCGCCAGCAGACGGACTTCTATCTGCTGCTCATGCCGGGGGAGAAGCCCTTCAAGACAAAGCTGCTCTCCAAGCAGATCGGCACGGCGCGCCTGAGCTTTGCTTCGCCCGAGCACATGGAGAAGTATCTCGGCCTCACGCCGGGCTCCGTCAGCGTCCTCGGCCTGCTGAACGACGCGGAAAGGCGCGTGCGCCTCGTGCTGGACAGCGACCTGCGCGCCGAGCCGGATTTCGGCTGCCATCCCTGCCGCAACAGCACGAGCCTGCGCTTTTCGACCGAGGCGCTGCTGAACACCGTCCTCCCCGCCCTGGGCGTCGAACCCACCTGGGTCGAGCTGCCGTGGGAGGCGGAGGCGTGAGAAATCAGGAATGAGGAATCCCTGCTGCAGGGGCGCAGGGACGGGCGTTCCGGCGACGGGCAGGATCGCTGCCGCAACGGCGAAAACCCACAATTCCTCACTCCTAACTGCGTATACGAAAACCGGGGACGCCTTTCGCGTCCCCGGTTTTCGTATGTGCGTTTACTCCCGTCTCTTCCGCACCACGATCAAAGCGGAGACGAGAGAGAAGGCGAAGAAGCCAACTAATATCAGCATCGCGGCGCGCAGGCCATAGCGGTCGGCCAGAAAGCCGGTCATCGCGGTGAAGACCACGCCGCCGACGCCGGTCGCCGAGGTGATGATGCCGGTCGCCGTGGCGGTGTTCTTCCCGGCGTAGGGCAGCATGAGCGTCAGCACACTCGGGTAGATCGCGCCGCTGGCAAAGCCCAGCGGGATGCACAGCAGCAGCACGGCGAGCGGACTGGAGGAGACATACAGCAGCAGCATCGTGGCCGGGATGAGCAGGATGGGCGCGAGCATGGTCGCGAAGAGCTCCATCGAGGCGAAGAGCCCCATCGAGGTCTTCGTCAGATCGAAGTCCCGCCCGACGCTCCACAGGCTCGCCTGGTAGCCGCCCGCCTCGAAGTCGTTGATAAAGACGATCAGGAACAGGACGATCCAGAGAAAGTCCCGTTTTTCCGAGCGTCTCGTGTTTATATCCGGCCTCCCGCGTCCGCCTCACAGCTCTCGGCGAGCTTCTCCGCGGCGGCCGTGCGCTTGACGCTCTCGCGCGTCACCGCGTCGATGTGGTCGAGGTCGCGGTAGGCCTCGAAGTCGACGGGCAGGTCGCTGCGGCGCAATCGGCGCTCGACGGCGTTGTTGATGAGCGTATAGATCACGACGAAGACCGGCACGCCCAGCAGCATCCCCCAGAAGCTGAAGAGCCCGGCGCCGAGGATGATCGAGAACATGACCCAGAAGCCGCTGATGCCGACGGAGTTGCCGAGGATCTTCGGGCCGATAAAGTTGCCGTCCACCTGCTGCAAGATCACGATGAAGATGATGAACAGCAGGCACTTGAAGGGGTTGACCATCAGGATGATGAAGGCGCTCGGGATCGCGCCGATCAGCGGGCCGAAGAAGGGGATGATGTTCGTGAGGCCGACGATGACGCTGACGAGCAGGGCGTAGGGCATGTCGAGGATCGCGCAGACGATGTAGCAGATCAGCCCGACGATGGCCGAGTCGAGGAGCTTACCGTTGATGAAGCCCATGAAGGTGCGGTCGGTGAAGCGGATGCCCTCGAGCAGCTTCTCGGCGTTCTCGATATTCAGCAGCGAGTAGAGCAGGCGCTTGAAGGCCGCGCCGTAGCTCTCGAGGCCGTTGAGCAGATAGACCGAGACGATCATGCCGATGACGAGGTTATAGACCGCGCGCACGACGGAGTAGACGCCGGTGGTCACGTTCGAGACCACGCCGCTGAGCCGGGGCAGCACGTTCTCGCGCAGCCAGGAGAAGAGCGTGTCGCTGAGGTTGCTGCCGAGGGCGCTCAGCCGCGCCTCGAGGTAATCCGCGACGGCGGGGAAATCCTTGAGCGTCTGGTCGACCCAGGCGACGAGGTTTTCCAGATAGGTCGGGCTGTTGGTGATGATCGTCTCAATGCTGGTGTAGAGCTGAGGCAGGATCATGTAGACCAAGGCCGCCAGCACCGCGATCAGCACGATCAGCGCGACGAGCACCGAGAGCGCGCGCCCGAACTTCCTCGCGCCCTCCGGCTTCTTTTTGTAGAGCTTTTTGCCGAGCGGATAGAAGACGTGCCGCTCGAGGCTGCGCATCAGCGGGGTCAGCAGGTAGGTGAAGACCAGACCCCAGATGAAGGGGTTCAGGATGCGCGCAAGCTTCTGTATCATGCCGCCGAACACAGGCAGATTGCGCAGCGCCATATAGAACAGCACCGAGGCCGCGATCACAAAGAACGCGGTCACGCCCCAGTACAGGTATTTCTTATCCCAGTGGAAATGCCGTCTCACGCGAATCCCTCCCAAGCTCGCACCGCGCCGTCCGCGCCGTGTTCTATTATTCTACTCTATGCCCCGCAGGGAGTCAAGAGCAAGTTCGTAAAAACTGATACGATTTGAAGCTTTTTTGTAACTGCTCAGCCCCGGCGCGTTTCTTGGCTCTCCCTTCGGACTCGCGAAGCGTCGCTGGCACGGCGCGTCCCCCGCAATATAGTATGACGGATGAGGTGGCCCCGCTGTTTGCCTTCCCCTCGAGGGGGAAGCCGCAGCGACCCGCCCCCACCAGATCGGTTGACAACATTATGTAAACTTTATGAAACCAATATGCAAGAATGACTGTGGAAAACTCTGTGGAAAATGTGGAAAAGACCTTGATACGCCGGGGTTTCGTGAAAAACAGGAAAATGAATATTTGCACGCGGGGGCGCGAAATATGCATAATCGCGTAAACCGGCATAGCCCTGCGCGGTCGGGCATAGACATGGGACACATGTTCTGTCGGGAGGAAGCGTATGAAAGCTGTCAGTCTGATCCTCTGCCTGTGTCTGCTCCTCGCGTTCGCGGCGCCCCGCGCGGCGGCGCTCGAGAGCGCGGCGGCGCTGCCCATCGCCGCGCCCTCGGCGCTGCTGCTCGAAAAGGAGACCGGGACGGTGCTCTATGAAAAGGACGCCGACTCCCGCCGCCCGCCCGCGAGCGTCACGAAGGTCATGACCCTGCTGCTGCTCGTCGAGGACGTGGAGAGCGGGCGCATCGCGCTCGAGGATACCGTGACCGCGAGCGCGCGGGCGGCCTCCTTCGGCGGGAGCTGCGTCTATCTCGAGCAGGGCGAGCGCATGAGCGTCGACGAGATGCTCAAGTGCATCGCCGTCGTCTCCGCCAACGACTGCGCCGTGGCCATGGCCGAGCATGTGAGCGGGACGGAGGAGGTCTTCGTCGAGCGGATGAACCGCCGCGCCGCGGAGCTGGGGCTCGGGAACACGCACTTCACGAACTGCACCGGGCTCTTCGAGGATCCGGAGCACTACTCCTCGGCGCGGGACCTCGCGCTGCTCTCGCGCGAGCTGCTGCGGCATGAGCTCATCAAGCGCTATACGACGATCTGGATGGACAGCATCCGCGGCGGGGCCTTCGAGCTCACGAACACCAACAAGCTCGTGTACTGGTATCCCGGCTGCACCGGGCTCAAGACCGGCTACACCTCCGAGGCGATGTACTGCCTCGCGGCCTCGGCCGAGCGCGAGGGCGTGGAGTTCGTCGCGGTGGTGCTGCACGGGGAGAGCATCGACTCGCGCAACGCCGACGCCACGACGCTGCTGAACTACGCCTTCGCGAATTTCACCCTCACGCCGCTGCGCCCGGAGGGGGGAGTGCCCGCGCTGCCCGTGGACATGGGGCGCGCGCCGCTGCTCGCGCTGCGCATCGAGGGCGAAAGCTGCGCCCTGACGCCCAAGGGGAGCGCCGCGCCGGAGTATTGCTTCGAGCTGCCCGGCCTCGTGCTCGCGCCGGTGCGGGAGGGCGAAGAACTCGGGACGCTGACCGTGACGCAGAACGGACAGGAGCTCGCGCGCCTCCCCGTCGCCGCCGCCGAGACGGTAGAACGCCTGGGCGTCGGCGGGGTGATGGCGAGGCTGGCCGGGATGCTGGTGGGGATATGGAGGGAATGAAAATGAGTGCGCCGCGCCGCGGCGCACTCATTTTCATTCTTGCCCTCCCGCGCCGGTCTGTGCTATACTGAAGCGAAATCCACACAGGAGGCTCCGTATGAGCTATCACTTTTTCGCCTATCTCTCGCGGATGCGCTACATCGGGCGCTGGAGCCTGATGCGCAACGCCCTGCCTGAGAACATCCAGGAGCACAGCCACATGGTCGCGGTGCTCGCGCACGCGCTGGCGCTGATCCGGCGGGACGTCTTCGGCGTCCCCTGCGACCCCGAGGCCGCGGCCGCCGCCGCGCTCTATCACGATTGCAGCGAGATTCTGACCGGCGACCTGCCCACGCCGATCAAGTACCACAGCCCGGACATCCGCGACGCCTACCGGCAGGTCGAGGAGCTGGCCTGCGAAAAGCTGCTCTCGACCCTGCCCGAGCCGCTGCGCCAAGCCTACGCGCCCTGTCTCAGCGGCGAGCTCGCCGGGGAGGACTACGAGCTCGTCAAGGCGGCGGACAAGCTGGCCGCCTATCTCAAATGCGTCGAGGAGCGCAAGGCCGGCAACAACGACTTTCTCTCCGCCGAGGCGCAGACCCGCGCCGCGCTCGAGCAAAACCCGCTGCCAGAGCTCAGGTATTTTCTCGAACACTTCGCCCCGGCCTTCGAGCTGACCATCGACGAGCTGGGCACCATCGACACGGAGGGCCGCCATGGAACAGACAAAGCTTGAGCGCATCAACGCCCTCGCGCAGCTCGCGAAGGAGCGCGCGCTGACGGACGCGGAGCTTCGTGAGCGCGACGCGCTGCGCAAGGAGTACATCGCCGAGTGGCGGCGCAGCACGATCGCCGTGCTCGAGAACACTTACATCCAGACCCCCGACGGCGTGAAGCACAAGCTCCGGCGCAAGGGGGAGCTGCCCGAGACATGAGGACGGTCGCCGTGATCGGCGGCGGGGCGAGCGGCATGATGGCCGCGCTCACCGCCGCCGAGGACGCGGAAAACCGCGTCGTGCTGTTTGAACGGCAGCAGCGCCTCGGGCGCAAGCTGCTCGCGACCGGCAACGGCCGCTGCAATCTGACCAACACCGCCGCCGCCCCCGCGCACTACCACGGGGCGGAGGCGGCCTTCGTGCGCCCCGCGCTGGAAGCCTTCGGGGTGGAGGAGACGCTCGATTTCTTCCACGGCCTCGGGCTGCTGACCGTCGAGGAGTACGGCGGGCGCGTCTACCCGCTCTCGAACGCGGCCAACTCCGTGCTCGACGTGCTGCGCTTCGCGCTCGCGGAGGCGGGGGTGGAGCTGCGCTGCGGCGAGAGCGTGCGCGAGCTCAAAAGGAGCGGCGCGGGCTGGATGCTCGCCGCCGACGGCGGGGCGCTTCAGGCCGACGCGGTGATCGTCGCCTGCGGCGGCTGCGCGGGCGCGAAGCTCGGCGGCGTGTCCGACGGCTACGAGCTGCTGAAGCCCCTCGGCCACAAGCGCACGGCGCTCTATCCCGCGCTCGTGCAGCTTCTGACCGCGCCGGAGTACCCCCGCGCGCTCAAGGGCGTGCGCTGTCCGGCGGCGCTCGCGCTCATGAGCGGGGAGACCGTCCTCGCCGGGAGCGAGGGGGAGCTCCAGTTCACCGAGACTGGCGTCTCCGGCCCTGCGGTTTTCGATCTCTCCCGCGCCGCCTCGACGGGCGGGGCGGGGCTGCGGCTGCGCCTGCGCTTCCTGCCCCTGGACGAGGGCGCGCTGCTCGGGCTGCTCAGAGAGCGCCGCGAGCGCTTCCCAGATTTGGAGACCGGGGAGGTCTTCACCGGGATGCTCCACAACCGCCTCGGGCGGATGCTCGTGAAGGCTTCGGGCTGCGAGGCCGGAAAGCCCCTGCGCGCGCTGGATGAAGGGGCGCTTGCCCGTCTCGCGGCAGCGGCGCTCGGCTTCGAGCTGCCCCTGCGCGGGACGGAGGACTTCGACCACGCGCAGGTCACGGCGGGCGGCGTGCGCACGGCGGGCTTCAACCCCGAGACGCTGGAGAGCTGGTTTGTGCCCGGCCTCTTCGCCTGCGGGGAGGTGCTGGACGTGGACGGCGACTGCGGCGGCTTCAACCTCCAGTGGGCCTGGTCGAGCGGGCGTCTCGCCGGGAGGCTCGGGCGATGATACGGATGCGGAATCTCCGCCTCGAGCCGGGCGAGAGCGAGGAGAAGCTGCGCGCGCTCGCGGCGGCAAGGCTCCGCGTGGCGCCGGAGAGCGTCACAGAGCTGCAAATACTGAAAAAATCCCTCGACGCGCGCAAGAAAAGCGACCTGCACTGGGTCTATGCCGTCGCGGTCGCGGTCAAAAACGAGCAGGCCGTGCTGCGCCGCCGCGCGAGCGCGGAGATCGACGCCTGGGAGCCTTCGGTTTACATAATCCCAACAATGCGGACCGGCGAGCGGCCCGTCGTGGTCGGCTTCGGCCCGGCCGGGATGTTCGCCGCGCTCCTGCTCGCGAAGGCCGGGGCGCGCCCGATCGTCCTCGAGCGCGGGCGGGACGCCCTGACGCGCAAAGAGGCCGTGGAGCGCTTCCGCGCGGGCGGGGCGCTGGATACCGAGAACAACGTGCAGTTCGGCGAGGGCGGCGCGGGCACCTTCTCCGACGGCAAGCTCAACACCGGCACGCACGATCGGCGCATGTCCTGGGTGCTCGAGCAGTTCGCCGCCCACGGCGCGCCGGAGAGCGTGCGCTATGACGCGAAGCCCCACATCGGCACCGACGTGCTGATCGAGGTCGTGCAGCGCTTCCGCCGCGAGATCGAGAGCCTCGGCGGGGAGGTGCGCTTCGGCGCGAAGCTTGCGGGGCTGCATATCGAGGACGGCGCGCTGCGGGGGATCGCGGTACAGAGCGCGGCGGGCGACTATACGCTGCCCTGCCGCCGCCTGATCCTCGCGATCGGCCACTCGGCGCGCGACACCTTCGAGATGCTGCTCGCCGCGGGCGTCCCGATGGAGCCCAAGCCCTTTTCGATGGGCGTGCGCATCGAGCACAGGCAGTGCGAGATCGACCTCGCCCAGTACGGGCGGGCGCGCGGCGAGCTGCCGCCGGCGGACTACTCCCTGAACGTCCATCTGCCCGACGGCACGAGCGCCTACACCTTCTGCATGTGCCCCGGCGGGGAGGTCTTCGCCGCGGCCTCGGAGGCGGGCGGCGTCGTCACCAACGGCATGAGCTATTCGCGGCGCGACGGCGAGAACGCCAACGCCGCCCTGCTCGTCACGCTGCGCCCGGAGGATTTTCCGGGCGAGGGCGCTCTCGCCGGGATGTACTGGCAGCGCGAGATCGAGCGCCGCGCGTTTGACTGTGGCGGGGCCAACTACCGCGCCCCGGCGCAGCTCGTCGGCGATTTCCTCCGGCGTGTTCCGAGCGCGGGGCCGGGTTCGGTCGAACCGAGCTACCGCCCCGGCGTGCGCTGGGGCGACGTGCATGAAGTCCTGCCCGCGCGCATCACCGGGGTTTTGGAGCGGGCGATCCCCGCGCTCGGGAAAAAGCTCCGGGGCTTCGACGAGCCCGACGCGGTGCTGACCGCGCCGGAGACGCGCTCCTCCTCGCCGGTGCGCATCCTGCGCGGCGAGAGCCTCCAGAGCGCCGTGCGCGGCCTCTACCCCTGCGGCGAGGGCGCGGGCTACGCCGGGGGCATCACCTCCGCCGCCGTGGACGGACTCAGGTGCGCGGAGGCGGCGATAGGTGCAATGAATAATGAAGAGTAACCATTCAGTCCCCCTTCAGGGGACTGAATGGTTAGGGGGCGCTCGCGCTTATTCCGTGCATTTTCTTCCTTTTCCCTTGAAATCCCCGGAAAATCCTGTATAATAAAGACAGCCTGTCCGAAAAAAGACAGCCTGTCCGAAAAGAATCATCAAGGAGGAACATCCATGGTTAAAGTTGATCTCTCCGGCGCGGAGAAATTCTTCACCGGCGCCGGCCCCGACTACGCTCTCGCCGCCCTCTGCCACGAGACCTTGGCAACGAAGTCCGGCCTCGGCGCGGACTTCACCGGCTGGCTGGAGCTGCCCCAGCGCGTGAAGGACACCGAGCTTGACCGCATCGTCGCCGCCGCGGAGAAGATCCGCGCCCGCTCGAAGGCGCTCGTCGTCATCGGCATCGGCGGCTCCTACCTCGGCGCGCGCGGCGCGATCGAGATGCTCAAGCCCATCCCCGGCCCCGGCGACCCGAAGGTCTTCTTCATGGGCAACGGCCTGAGCGCCGACGCGCTCTGCGACTGCATCGGCCAGCTCGGCGACGCGGACTTCGACGTGAACGTCATCTCCAAGTCCGGCACCACGCTCGAGCCCGCCGCCTCCTTCCGCATCTTCCGCGAGCTGCTTGCGAAGAAGTACGGCGATCAGGCCGACGAGCACATCTTCGCCACGACCGACGCCAAGCGCGGCGTGCTCAAGTCCCTCGCCAACGACCACGGCTGGGAGAGCTTCGTCGTGCCCGACGACGTGGGCGGCCGCTTCAGCGTGCTGTCCGCCGTCGGCCTGCTGCCGATGGCCGTCGCCGGCATCGACGTGCGCAAGGTCATCGACGCCGCGATCGCCGAGTTCAAGGCGCTCGACGACCGCAGCCCCGACAACCCCGCCTGGCAGTACGCCGCCGCGCGGCAGAACCTCTACGGCAAGGGCTACAGCACCGAGATCCTCGGCTGCTACGAGCCCTCCTTCCGCTTCATGGCGGAGTGGTGGAAGCAGCTCTACGGCGAGAGCGAGGGCAAGGACGGCAAGGGCATCTTCCCCGCCTCCGTCGAGTTCACCGCCGACCTGCACTCCATGGGCCAGTACATCCAGGACGGCCGCCGCGACCTGATGGAGTCCATCGTCCGCTTCGATTGCAGCCTGAACGCCTTCCCGTTCCCGAACGATCCGGCCAACGCCGACGGCCTGAACTATCTCGCCGGGCGCGACATCGCCGAGATCGCGAACATCGCGGCCGACGCCGTGCGCGACGCGCATGTCACGGGCGGCGTGCCCAACATCGTCATCCACGCCGCGAGGCGCGACGAGGAGGGCTTCGCCTCTCTGGTCTGCTTCTTCGAGCTCGCCTGCGCGCTCTCCGGCTACATGTCCCGCGTCAATCCCTTCGACCAGCCGGGCGTCGAGGCCTACAAGAAGAATATGTTCCGTATGCTCGGCAAGCCGGGCGCATGATGAAAAACAGGGGCGTGCCTCGGCACGCCCCTGTTTTAGCGGTTAGCGGGTAGAGAGGGGCTGGCCTTGCGGTCAGCCCCTTGATAGGTTCTTACTTGAAGTAGCGCTCCAGCAGACCCTTGAAGGCCTTGCCGTGGCGGGCCTCGTCGCGGGCCATCTCATGCACGGTGTCGTGGATGGCGTCGAGGTTGTACTTCTTCGCGAGCTTGGCCAGCTCGAACTTGCCCTTCGTCGCGCCGTTCTCGGCGTCGACGCGCATGGCGAGGTTCTTCTTGGTGCTGTCGGTCAGCACCTCGCCGAGGAGCTCGGCGAACTTCGCGGCGTGCTCGGCCTCCTCCAGACCGGCCTTCTCCCAGTACAGGCCGATCTCGGGATAGCCCTCGCGGTAGGCGACGCGCGCCATGGCCAGATACATGCCGACCTCGGAGCACTCGCCCTCGAAGTTGGAGCGCAGACCCGCAATGATCTCGTCTCTGACCTCCTGGGGCACGTCGTCGCCGAAGACCTTGCCGACGCCGAGGACATGCTCGGCGGCCCAGCTCAGCTCCTCAGCCTGGAGCGTGAACTTCGCGCCGGGAACCTTGCAGACCGGGCAGAACTCGGGGGGCGTATCGCCCTCATGGACATAACCGCAGACGGGGCAGACCCATTTCTTCATTTTCAATTCCTCCGTTTTGGTAGTGTTGTGTTGCCGTTTCTGGCTGAGACTACTTTACCATACCGGAGAGGCTTTGTAAAGTGGAATCGCACACAGTGCAATCGCACGCAGCGCACGGCAATATGACAGTCCGCCCCGCGTCCGGCTCCCCTGAGAGCTTCGCGGGCGGTTTTCCCGGCCGCTTCCTTGCCTCCGCGCCGAGCCTATGGTATAATAACGGCGCAAGCGCCGTTATTATAGGATTAAAGTCGTTTTCCTCGCCACTGGCGCGGCAACCGGAAAATATGACAAATTAGTATCTATTCAGTCCCCCGTGTCATTCTGAGGAGCCGTAGGCGACGAAGAATCTTATCCCGGAATAAAAAAGATCCTTCGACTCGCTTCGCTCGCTCAGGATGACAAGGACTGAACAGTTACACAAATTATACCATAAGCCCTTTGGTCTTATGGTATAATTTCTTCAACAACTCCGCAGAGATGATTACAAGGAGAGGGGAGGCCGGCGCCATGCGAGTTTTTGCGCTGGAGCTCGACAACGATATCAAGGGGATCGAGCGGCGGGACGCCTGTATCGAGGGGCTGATCCGGCGGCTGCCGCGGCCGGAGCTCGTCGTGCTGCCCGAGCTGTCCCGGTGCAGCTATATGGCGAGCCAGGCGATGTGGCGGTACGCCGACGACTGCGGCCGCGAGACCGCCGACTGGGCGGTGCGGACGGCCAAAACCTGCGGCGCCTATATCGGCGTCGGCTATCTGGACAAGGAAAACGGCGACTACTACAACCGCTATCTGATCGCGGGGCCGGAGGGCGTCTGCGGCGCGGTCACGAAGTCCGAGGGGGAGTCCGCCGTGTTCAAACAGGGCGACTTCGGCAGCGTCATCGAGACGCCCTTCGGCAGGGTCGGCGTCGCGATCTGCTTCGATTCCCGGCGCAGACACTTCTATGAGAACGTGAAGGACGAGGCGCTGTCGCTGATCCTGTTCCCGCACGGCGCGCCCGCCGACCCGAAAAGGCCGGAGGCGGAGCGCGCCGAGAACGACAAACGCTGCCGGATGTACCTCGAGGCCTTCGGCGTGCCGGTCGTGTACGTCAACAGCAGGGGCAGCCTCGAGTACATGCCGGGTATGATGGGCGCCATGATGAAGCGGCACGGCTTCCGCATGAACGGCATGAGCAGGATTTACGCGGACGGAGCCGAGCCCATCGAGACCGGCATCCCCGAGGCGGTCGGCGCGGAGCTGGAAATCACGCCGCACAGGCGCAGAGCGGATATCCGCTTTTACGGCGAGGACATCCTGCCCGGCAATTGGCTGTTCAAGCGCCTGATTCTGAAGCCGGACACGCGGGCGGGCATCCGCTCCTACGAGGCGAACAAGGGGAGAGAGTGAGCATGCTGTCACGGTATCAGAACAAGGAGGTGCGCGTCACGGCGGAGGACGGGGCCGTGTTCACGGGCGTCGCGGAGACCTTCCCCTCCGGCTGCGGCCTCCACGAGTTCGGCCGCGAGGAGGAGTACATCCAGCTCGGCGACACGGTTCTGTTTCAGTCGGATATCCGAAGCATTGAGACGCTGCCGGAGGCCGAAGCCGAAAACCCGCGCCGCTTCGACGGCATGATGGGCGAGCTGCTGGAGGGCCCGTACTGGATCGTGGATATCCTGCCCGCGCAGGTGCCCGCGGACGCCGCCGGGCAGTATTTCGCGGTGGAGCGCTATTTTCTCCGGCCGGAGCGCGCCGCCGCCCTGCGCCGGAAGTACGCGGAGATCCTGCTGCGCCTGAACTGCTATGCCGATTTGGCGGTCTCCTTCGACGCCTGCGCCTCCTGGGAGACGAATCCCGAGCCGGAGAGCTTCGCGGCGCGCGTGGCCGAGCTCGCCGAGAGCGGCTTTGTCCGCGCCGTGTTCGCGGAGCAGAACGCGATGATCGACTGCGACTGCGGCGACACGTATCTGACGGTGTATGACCCGGACGCGGCGCTGCTGGATAAGCTCCGGGCGCTCGCCGCCGCGGAGGGGCTTTTCGTGTGGAGCCCGTTGCCGGAAGAGGCGTAGAAAGAAGGGACTGTCTCAAAACGCAGCCCGTTTTGTCATCCTGGCGAACGAAGTGACGAAGGAGCTTTTGGGGAAAGATCCTTCGCTTTCCTTAGGGTGACATGGGCGGTTTGAGACAGTCCCTTTTCTTGATTATGCCAGCGCGCGATCAGAGCTTCTCCATCAGATAGTCGCAAAACTCCTTCGCGGTCGCGCCGTCGCGGTGGCCGGTGACGACGACGCGGCGCTCCTCCTCCATGCAGAGGCGCAGGGCCCCGGCGAGGCGCTCGGCCTTCTCGGGCATGGCGATATGCCGCAGCAGCATCTCGGCGGCCTTGAGGATGCTCGCGGGGTTCGCGTAATCGCCCTCGCCCGCCTCGATCTTGCGCGGCGCGGAGCCGTGGATCGCCTCGAACATCGCGCAAGCGTCGCCGATGTTCGCGCTGCCCGCCGTGCCGACGCCGCCCTGGAGCTGCGCGGCCTCGTCGGTGAGGATATCGCCGTAGAGGTTGGGCAGCAGGAAGACCTGGAACCTGGAGCGCAGGGCGGGGTTGACGAGGTTTGCGGTCATGATGTCGATGTACCAGTCCTCGGCGGTGACGCCGGGATAGTCCGCCGCGACCTCATGCGCGATGCGCGTGAACATGCCGTCGGTCTTCTTCATGATGTTCGCCTTCGTCACGATGGCGACGTTCGTCTTGCCGTTGAGGCGCGCGTACTCAAAGGCCGCGCGGGCGATGCGCCGCGTCCCGGCGTCGGTGGTGACCTTGAAATCCATCGTGAGCTTGCCGGGGACTTCGATCCCCTTGCTGCCGAGCGCGTATTCGCCCTCGGTGTTCTCGCGGAAGAAGATCCAGTCGATCCCCTCCTCGGGCACGGCGACGGGGCGGACGTTGGCGTAGAGGTCGAGCTCGCGCCGCAGCGTGACGTTCGCGCTCTCGAGCGTGCCGCCCTTCGGCGTCGTGGTCGGGCCCTTGAGCAGCACGTCGCACTCTTTTATCGCCGCGAGCACGTCGTCGGGAACCGCCTTGCCGAGCGCGAGGCGGTTTTCGATCGTCAGCCCCTCGATCTCGCGCAGGACGACGCGCCCGGAGGCGAGCTCTTCGGCGAGGAGCTTCCTCAGCACCCGCAGAGCCTCGCTGACGATGATGGGGCCGATGCCGTCCCCGCCGATCACGCCGATGGTGATAGTCTCAGCCGCGGCGAAATCCCGCGCGGCGCTGCCCTGTTCCATGGCCTCCTGCCGCCCAAGCTGCGCGCGCAGCAGGCGCTCATAATGCTCGACAGCCGAGCGAATGTACTCTTCCATCATACAGCCCCCTGTTCTCTCGTGTAGTTGAGCAGCCCGCCCGCGAGCAAAATCGCGCGCTGCCGCTCGGAAAAGACGCCGCTGAGCCTGACCGCGCCGCCCGCGGTCTCGGCGGTGAACTCGCCGCTGAGAAGCCCCGCGTGGATATCCCGCAGCGTGAGAGTATCGCCCTGCGCGAGACGGTCATAGTCCGCGCCGTCGGCGAGCGTGAGGGGCAGGATGCCCGCGTTCACGAGGTTCGCCGCGTGGATGCGCGCAAAGCTCTTCGCGATCACGGCGCGCACGCCGAGATACAGCGGCACCAGCGCCGCGTGCTCGCGCGAGGAGCCCTGGCCGTAGTTTGCGCCGCCGAGGATCGCGCTCTCGCCGAGCGCCTGCGCCCGCGCCGGGAAGCCGGGGTCGCAGACCTCGAAGCAAAACTGCGAGAGCTTTGGGACGTTCGAGCGGTAGGGTAGAATCTTCGCCCCGGCGGGCATGATGTGGTCGGTCGTGATGTTGTCGCCGACCTTGAGGCCGACGGGCAGCGTCAGCGTGTCGGGCAGGGCCCTGCCGATGGGCACCTCTTTGATGTTCGGCCCGCGCAGCACCTCGACGCTCTCCGCCTCCCCGACGGGGGCGGGCGCGAGCAGGGCGCTGTCGTCGAGCGTGAAGCGCGCGGGCACTTCCACCGCGAGCGGGACAAGACCGAGCGCGCGGGGATCGGTGATCTCGCCGGTCAGCGCGGCGGCGACCGCCGTCTCGGGCGAGACGAGGTAGACCTTCGCGTCGCGCGTGCCGCTGCGCCCCTCGAAGTTGCGGTTGAAGGTGCGCAGGCTCACGCCGCCGGAGTTGGGGGAGAAGCCCATGCCGATGCAGGGGCCGCAGGCGCACTCGAGCAGCCGCGCGCCGGAGGCGAGGATGTCCGAGAGCGCGCCGCAGTCGGCGAGCATCCGGAGTACCTGCTTCGAGCCGGGGGAGACCGAGACGCTGACGGCGGGGGAGACCGTGCGCCCGCGGAGCATGGCGGCGGCCTTGAGCATGTCGAAGAGCGAGGAGTTGGTGCAGGAGCCGAGGCAGACCTGATCGACCTTCGTCCCCCGGAGCGAGGCGACCGTCACGACGCGGTCGGGCATGTGCGGACAGGCGATCAGCGGCTCGAGCGCGGAGAGGTCGATCTCGATGACCTCGTCATAGACGGCGTCGGGGTCGGCGGCAAGCGCCGTCCAGTCCGCCTCGCGGCCCTGCGCGGCGAGAAAGGCGCGGGTGATCTCGTCGGAGGGGAAGATCGAGGTCGTGGCGCCGAGCTCGGTGCCCATGTTGGTGATCGTCGCGCGCTCGGGCACGGAGAGCGTCTTCACGCCCTCGCCGCCCCATTCGAGGATCTTGCCGACGCCGCCCTTGACGCTCAGGCGGCGCAGAATTTCGAGACTCACGTCCTTCGCCGTGACGAAGGGGCGCAGCGCGCCGCTGAGCTCGACGCGCACGATGCGCGGCATCGTGATATAGTACGCGCCGCCGCCCATGGCCACCGCCACGTCGAGCCCGCCCGCGCCGAAGGCGAGCATCCCGATACCGCCCGCGGTCGGGGTGTGGCTGTCCGAGCCGATCAGGGTCTTGCCGGGGACGCCGAAGCGCTCGAGATGCACCTGATGGCAGATGCCGTTGCCGGGGCGCGAGAACCAGACGCCGTGCTTTTTTGCGACGGACTGGATGTAGCGGTGATCGTCGGCGTTCTCAAAGCCGGACTGCAGGGTGTTGTGGTCGATGTAGGCGACCGAGCGCTCCGTGCGCACGCGCGGCACCCCCATCGCCTCGAACTCTAGGTAGGCCATCGTGCCGGTCGCGTCCTGCGTCAGGGTCTGGTCGATGCGCAGGCCGATCTCCGTCCCGCGCGCCATCACGCCGGAGACGAGGTGCCGCTGAATGATCTTTTCACTGAGTGTAAGTCCCATAGCTATCTCTCCATATTNNTCGTGCTGTTCGAGCGCGCGGAAGATGGTCTCGTGCTCCTCAAGCGACTGCACGGCGCGGCTGTGCTTGGAGACGGAGGCCATGCGGTACTTGGTGATCTTCTTGTGCAGGCCGTGCAGGGCGTCGCAGTAGGCGCGGCTGCCGCACGCGCGGTAGAGCTGCTCGTGAAACTGCGAATCGAGGTTCTTGATCTGCGCGGAGCTGCCGCCCTTTTCCACATAGAAGCGCTGGAGCTGGAGCGTGTCGCGCATGGCGGCGAGCTCCTCGTCCGTGACGCGGCGCGCGGCGCGGCGGGCGGACTCGGCCTCGAGCAGCAGGCGGATCTCGTACATGTCCAGCATGTCCTCGTGCGTGATGCCCACGACCGCGAGGCCGTGGCCGGTGTCCTCGAGGATGTTCTCCTGCTCGAGCCGCCGGATCGCCTCGCGCACGGGGGTGCGGCTCACACCGAGCTGCTTGGCCAGCGACATCTCGCTCAGCAGCTCGCCCTTGACGTACTGACCCGAGAGGATATCCCGTTCAAGCTGCTCAAAAATCTGATCGGCGATCGAAATGCTCTTGTGTTCTCTCATAGAGTCTCCTTTCCGCGCCCAGTGTTCTCGTAGGGGCGACCCTTGCGGTCGCCCGTGGAAAAGAACGAGCGCTGGAGGGCGACCACAAGGGTCGCCCCTACACCGAAACCATCTTGCTTTGGCTGTCTTAACCCGATGTGTTCAAATATTTCTTATCCGTCGCGAAGCGACACTATACTCTTTCATTTTTCATTTTTTACTTTTTCATTTCTTGAGCACCCCGCCCGAGAGCTCGAAGATCTTCCCCTCCAGCTCCTCGTTGGAGAGCGCGGCGGTGCGGCCGTCCTCGTACTGCTCATCGACCCAGGCCTTGAGCGCGACAACGAGCGGGCTCTGCTTGCCGAGCTCCTGCGCGCCGCGCAGGGAATAGGTCTGGTTGACCCAGTAGGCGATGCCCGCGAGCCCGGAGTTCTTGCTGATGGCGACCGAGGCGGGGCGGTGCAGGAGCTTGTCGGTGTTGAAGATGTTGTAGATCTCCTCGTCCTTCAAAAGCCCGTCGGCGTGGATGCCCGCGCGCGTGACGTTGAAGTTGCGGCCGACGAAGGGGGTCATGGGCGGGATGACGTAGCCGATCTCGTTCTTGAAATACTCCGCGATCTCGGTGATGACCGTGGGGTCCATGCCGTCCAGCGAGCCGCGCAGGGAGGCGTACTCGAACACCATCGCCTCGAGCGGGACGTTGCCGGTGCGCTCGCCGATGCCGAGCAGGGAGCAGTTGACGCCGCTCGCGCCGTAGAGCCAGGCGGTCGCCGCGTTCGAGACGGCCTTGTAGAAGTCGTTGTGCCCGTGCCACTCGAGGTTTTCGCTCTCGACGCCGGAGTAGTGCTGCAGGCCGTAGATGATGCCCGGGACGCTGCGCGGCAGCGCGACCTCGGTGTAGGGCACGCCGTAGCCCATCGTGTCGCAGGCGCGGATGCGCACGGGGATCTTCGCCTCGTCGGAGAGCTTCATGAGCTCGTTGACGAAGGGGACGACAAAGCCGTAGAAGTCCGCGCGCGTGATGTCCTCGAGGTGGCAGCGCGGCTGCACCCCGGCCTCGAAGGCGTCGCGCACGGTGGCGAGGTAGTGCTCCATCGCCTGACGGCGGCTCATCTTGAGCTTCTTGAAGATGTGGTAGTCGCTGCACGAGACGAGGATGCCGGTCTCGCGGATGCCGAGCTCGCGCACGGCGCGAAAGTCCTCCCGGCTCGCGCGGATCCAGGTCGTGATCTCGGGGAAGCGCAGCCCGAGCGCCATGCAGCGCTCAATGGCCTCGCGGTCGCGCTTGGAGTAGATGAAGAACTCGGTCTGGCGGATCAGCCCGTAGGGGCCGCCGAGGCGCGAGAGGAGCTTGAAGAGCGCGACGATCTGATCCGGCGTGTAGGGGTTGACCGACTGCTGCCCGTCGCGGAAGGAGGTATCGGTGATCCAGATATCCTCCGGCATGTTCATCGGCACGCGCCGGTGGTTGAAGGCCACCTTCGGCACCTCGTCATAGTTGTACACGTCGCGGTACAGGATCGGCTCCGGCACGTCCTGGAGGGAGTAGCGGTAGTCGTTTTCCTCGAGCAGATTGGTTTTCGGGGAGAGCTCCAGCATAGCGGGACTCCTTTCGGGGGTGTATGAATGTATATATGTATACACTATCCCGCGCGATTTGTAAAGGGAAATGTGTCCGGTAAAACGCACAAAAATAGCTTGGGAAACGCTGATTAATCCGCCGGTCACGCGTCTGCCGGCAAATTACTGTGAAAGCTGCGCTTCACAGTAATTATAATTGATTCAAGCGCCCGTNNAAGGCTTTCGGCGCATGGGGATTTATACGCCGGCTCTGCGTTACAAAAGCTTGAAATACACAAAGTATTCCTGCGCTTTTGTGCCTTGATCCGACGAAAATTTGCTCGGCATCCGCTCTCGCCGGATTTAATCAGCGTTTCCCTTGCGGGAGACGCGCCGAGCCAGCGACGCTTCGCGCCTCTCGCGCCTGCGAAACCTGCCCCCGGCAGCTTTCACCGCGGCGCGAGTCCTCCAGGGGAAGCCATAGCGAGCCATGCTGTTTGCCAATTATTTGTTACTATCCTGCGACTGTTGTTTTCCGGCTGATTTCCGTGCAATTGTATGGATTTCTACTTGCAAGGGCGGGCGAGATGCTGTATTATATAGAATATGGCATTCTAAATGGTAAATGTCGATTTTCTGGCAAGAGGGGGTGTGCCAATGTCATTTGAAGCGATTAACAGCGTGATCGAGGCGGAAGCGGCGGCGAAGGCCGCGCTTGCGGCCGCCGAGGTCAAAGCGCGGCAGATCGTCTCCGACGCCGAGGCCGAGGGCAAGGCCGCGGTGGAGGCGGCGGCCGCGAGAGCGGAGAGCGAGCTGCGCGAGCTGCGGCGACGCACGGAGGAGCGATCCGCCGTCGAGAGCCGCGAGCTTGAGGAGACCCTGCAGGGACGCCGCGCCGAGCTTCGCGCGCAGGCCGAGCCGAAGCTCAGGGAAGCGGCGGCGCTCATTGTGGAAAGGATAGTGAAGAACTGACATGGCCATTGTAAAAATGAAACGGCTGCGGCTGATGCTGGTTCGTTCACGCAAGGAGGAGCTGCTGCGGGAGCTGGCGCGCATCGGCTGCGTGGAGCTGGCCGAGCCCGAGGACGCGGAGGCCGCCGAGTCTCTGCGCCGCGAGAGCAGCGCCCTGATGAGCCTGCGCACGCGCCAGGCGAATCTCGAGCACGCCGTGGAGCTGCTCGACCGCTATGCGCCCGTCAAGGCTCCGCTGCTCGTGCCGAAGCCCGAGCTCGCCGACGAGACGCTGCTCGATGAGAGCGGCCTTGCCGCCGCGCTCGACAGGGCGCAGGAGCTCGCCGGGCTCGACGAACAGCTCAGGCGCATCGCGGCGGAGGAGCTCAGGCTGCGCGGCGGCATCGAAGCCCTCCGGCCCTGGACAAGCCTCGACATGCCGCTGGAGATGAGCGGCACCGAGAGCACCGCCCTCGTTCCGGGCAGTATCTCCGCGCGCATTCCGCTCCAGCAGGTCTGCGCCGCGCTCGACGCCGCCTGCGGGGAGGTCGAGCTGTTCCCGGTCTCCGAGGACAAGAACGCCCGCTATGTGCTGCTGCTCGTGCTGCGCGAGAAGCTTCCGGCGGCGCAGGAGTGTCTGCGCGGCTTCGGCTTCACCGCCGCGGCGCTGAACGGCTGCACCGGCACGGCGCTCGAGGGCATCGCCGAGGCGGAAAAGAGCCTCGCCGCCCTCGCGGAGGAGAAGGAGCGCGTGCGCGACAGGCTCGTCGAGCGCGCCGTCTGGCGGGACGATCTCAAGCTCGCCGCAGACCAGGCTTCGACCCAGGTCGCCCTGGCCGAGGCCGAAGAGCAGCTCTACGGCACCGAATCGGTGATCGTGCTCGAGGGCTGGTGCCCAGCCGAAAAGGAAAAGGCGCTGGAAAAGCTCTTTGAGCGCTATGACTGCGCCTGGGAGCTGCGCGACCCGACCGAGGATGAATATCCCGCCGTGCCGGTGCAGCTCAAGAACAACGCCCTCACCAACGCGCTCAATATGGTGACAAACATGTACTCCCTGCCCGCCTACAACGGCGTGGACCCGAACCCGCTCATGGCCCCCTTCTTCATCCTGTTCTACGGGCTGATGATGGCCGACATGGGCTACGGCATCCTCATGGTGGCCGCGGCGCTGGTCGCTATGAAGAAGATCAAGCCCCGCGCCGGGACGCTCTCGTTCTGCCAGCTTCTGCTCTACTGCGGCGTCTCGACCTTCATCATGGGCGCGCTGACCGGCGGCTTCTTCGGAGACCTGCCCTATCAGCTTGTCCACATGTTCAACCCCGCGAGCGCCTGGCAGGGTCTGCCCTACCTCTTTAACCCGATCTACAACAGCGAGCTCGTGCTCTACGGCGCGATGGCGCTCGGCCTCATCCAGCTCAACACCGGCATGGCGATCAACTTCGTGAAGAAGGCGCGGCGCGGCGAGCTCATGAGCGCGATCTTCGAGGAGGGCTCTCTCTGGATCATCCTGATCGGCGGCGTCCTGTACCTGCTGCCGACCCTTGGGATCCTTGCGCTGCCCGAGAAGCTCGGCCTTATCGTGCTGATCGTCGGCGGCGTGTGCCTGCTCTTCGGCGCGGGCCGCGAGGCCAAGGGCTTCGGCAAGGTGACGGCGGCCTTCGGCTGCATCTACAACACCCTGACCGGCTGGTTCGGCGACGTGCTGAGCTATTCGCGTATCATGGCGCTGATGCTCGCCGGCGGCGTGGTGGGCCAGGTGTTCAACACCATCGCCGCCATGCCCTCGGCCAACGGCGTCACGGTGCTGAGCTTTATCATCTTCCTCGTGATCTTCCTGATCGGCCACGCGCTGAACTTCGCGCTGAACCTGCTGGGCTGCTTCGTGCACGATCTGAGACTCCAGTGCCTGGAGTATTTCGGCAAGTTCTACGAGGACGGCGGGCGGCCCTTCAAGCCCCTCAAGCTCCGCGCGAAGTTCGCGCAGCCGCGGGAGTGAGCTATCTGCTCCCCGCTGTGTCATTCTGAGGAGCCGTAAGTTAAGGAGAAAGATCCTTCGACTACGCTTCGCTCCGCTCAGGATGACATATCGTTCAGCCTGCCCTATATTTCAATCCGTCGCCGCAGGCGACGCCATAATCTTTCATTTTTCATTTTTAATCTTTCATTATCATACGGGAGGAACACACTATGGATTTCAGCAGCATTTTCAACGGTTACGCTCTCGGGCTTCTCGGCGCGGGTCTCGCGGCGGGTCTCGCCTGCTCCGGCTCCGCGCTCGGCACCGGCTATGCCGGTGAGGCGGGCGCCGGCCTCGTGTCCGAGGACCCCAGCAAGTTCGGTAAGGCGATGATCCTGCAGGTCATCCCCGGCACCCAGGGCCTGTACGGCTTCGTCATCTGGTTCTTCGCCTTCTCCAAGCTCGCCACGCTCGGCGGCGCCGCCATGACCATCGCCCAGGGCTGGCAGGTCTTCGGCGCGTGCCTGCCCATCGGCATCGGCGGCCTGGTCTCCGGCATCGCCCAGGGCAAGGTCGCGGCCGCGTCCATCAACATCCTGGCCAAGAAGCCCGACGACTGGTCCAAGGGCATGATCCTCTGCATCACCGTCGAGTTCTACGCCATTCTGTCCCTGCTGGCCTCCTTCATGATGCTCAACGGCATCGCCTGAGGAGCGCGGGCAATCAAGTCTAACAGGCCGTTTTCAAAGGAAGCGGCGGAATGGAGATGAACTATGAAAGGCACGGAAAAAATCCTCGCACATATCCGCTCGGACGCGCAGAGCCAGGCTGACGCCATTCTGGCCAAGGCCGAGGAGCAGGCCGCGCAGATCCGCGCCGACTACGATAAGAAGGCCGCCGAGGTCTACGCCGAGAAGCTGCGCGCCGGTACCAAGGTCTGCCAGGAGCAGATGGACAGCGTGCGCCGCATCGCGCAGATGGAGGCCAAGAAGAGTATGCTGGCCGTCAAGCAGGAAATGGTCGCGGAGAGCTTCGCCCTCGCGCAGAAGGAGCTGACGAAGCTCCCGAAGGCCGAGTACGTCGACTTCCTGGCCCGCCTCGCGGCGAACGCCGCCGTCAGCGGCACGGAGGAGCTCGTTTTGAACGCGCGCGACCGCGAGGCCGTGGGCGCGGCGGTCGTAGAGGCCGCGAACAGGAAGCTCCCCGGCGGCAAGCTCACGCTCTCCGACAGGACGGGCAGCTTCGACGGCGGTCTGATCCTCAGCCGGGGCAGCATCGAGACCAACTGCACGCTGGAGCTGCTCTTCGAGCTCTGCCGGAGCGACATGGCCGTGGAGATCGCGGACACGCTCTTTGCCTAAGGAGGAGTCGAATTGGCAAACAAAAGAGACGCCTACCTGTGCCTGACGGCGATGCTGCGCGTGCGCGAAACGCGGCTGCTCAGCGCCGAAAAGGCGCAGCGGATGCTGGATGCGCCCTCCTTCGAGGAGGCGGCCAAGCTCCTGACCGACTGCGGCTATCCCGATCTGGCACAGAGCACGGCGGAGGAGATCGAGGCCGTTCTGGCCGAGCGCCGGGACGCGGCTTTCGCGGAGCTCAGCTCTCTCGCGCCCGACCCGGCCATCGTCTCGGCCTTCCGCATGAAGTACGATTATCACAACGTCAAGGCCATCCTCAAGGGCGAGGCGCAGGGCGGCGACCCGTCCCGGCTGCTGACCCGCTCCGGCCGCGCCGCGCCGGAGACGCTGCTGGAAGCCTATCGCGAGGGGCGCACGGTCGATCTGCCGAATGCCCTCGGCAAGGCGATGGAGGAGGCGCGCGGCGTGCTTGCCCGCACGGCCAATCCCCAGCTCGCCGACCTGATCCTCGATCAGGCTTGCTTTGAGGAGATGAAGGCCGCCGCCGAGGAGGCGGGCTGCCCCTTCCTCGCGGGCTATGTCCGGCTGCTGATCGACAGCACCAACCTCAAGAGCGCCGTGCGCACCCTGCGGATGCACAAGGACGCCGATTTCCTCCAGCGCGTGCTGCTCGAGGGGGGCGAAGTCCCCGCAAGCCGCATCGCCGCCGCGGGCGACAGGGAAGCCCTCGCCGCGCTCTTCGCGAGCGGGAAGCTCGCCAAGGCCGCCGCGCTCGGCGCGGAGGCTGCCGCGGGCGGGCGGATGACGGAGTTCGAGCGCGCCTGCGACAACGCCGTGAACGCCTACCTGCGCGACGCGAAGCTCGTCGGCTTCGGCCCAGAGGTGCTGGCGGCCTATATCGCCGCCGTCGAGGGGGAACTGACCGCCGTGCGCATGATCCTCACGGGGCGGCTCGCGGGCATCTCGCCCGACACGATCCGGGAAAGGCTGCGTGATCTGTATGCTTAAGATAGCGGTTATCGGCGGTCGGGAGACCGTCATGGGCTNNCCGCCGCGAACGCCCAGGAAGCGCGCGAGGCGCTGCGCCGCCTGACCCGCGAGAGCGAGGACTACGCCATCATCTACATCGAGGAGACGCTGGCGGCCGAGCTCTCGGCGGATATCGCGAAATTCAAGGACAGCCCCACCCCGGCCATCATCCTGATCCCCGGCCGCGAGGGCTCCATCGGCCTCGGCCAGACCGCGCTCAAGGAAGCGGTCGAACGGGCCGTGGGAACGAATATACTGGGAGATTAATGAATAATGAATAAGTAATAATGAATAATTAAGGTGTTCCCCTTCGGGGAACGATTGAATAAATTTAATTAATCTGTCGCGAAGCGACACCACAATTATTCATTATTCATTATTAATTATTCATTCCTCTCTGCTCCAACATTCACATGAAGGAAGGTTTGCAAATGAGCGGAACCATTACCAAAGTATCCGGCCCGCTTGTCGTGGCGCGGGGGCTTGCGGACGCCAACGTCTCGGACGTGGTGCGCGTGGGCTCTCAGCGCCTGATCGGCGAGATCCTGAATATGACCGGCGACCAGGCCTCCATCCAGGTCTATGAGGAGACCTCCGGCCTCGGCCCCGGCGCCGAGGTCGTGACCACCGGTATGCCCATGTCCGTCGAGCTCGGGCCCGGCATGCTGGACAACATCTACGACGGCATCCAGCGCCCCCTGCCCGAGATGCGCGCCCTCACCGGCGACTGCATCACCCGCGGCACCGACGTGCCCGCGCTGAACCGCGAGAAGAAGTGGGACTTCGTGCCCGTCGCGAAGCTCGGCCAGATCCTGCAGGCGGGCGACGTGCTGGGCACCGTGCAGGAGACCAGCGCCATCCTCCACAAGATCATGGTGCCCTACGGCGTCAGCGGCGAGCTTGTCAGCATCGGCCACGGCGAGCACGTCGTCACCGATATCATTGCCGTCATCAAGGACGCGAAGGGCAAGGAGCACGAGCTGAGCATGATGCAGCGCTGGCCCGTGCGTATCGGCCGCCCCTATCAGCGCAAGTACGTCCCGAGCCGCCCGATGAACTCCGGCCAGCGCATCATCGACACGCTCTTCCCGATCGCCAAGGGCGGCACCGCCGCGGTTCCCGGCCCCTTCGGTTCGGGCAAGACCGTCGTGCAGCACCAGCTCGCCAAGTGGTCGGACGTGGACATCGTCATCTACATCGGCTGCGGCGAGCGCGGCAACGAGATGACCGACGTTCTGATGGAGTTCCCCGAGCTGAAGGACCCGCGCAACGGCGAGCCGCTGATGAAGCGCACCGTGCTGATCGCCAACACCTCCGATATGCCCGTGGCGGCGCGCGAGGCGTCCATCTACACCGGCATCACCATCGCGGAGTACTTCCGCGACATGGGCTATGACGTGGCCGTGCTGGCCGACTCCACCTCCCGCTGGGCCGAGGCCCTGCGCGAGATGTCCGGCCGTCTGGAGGAGATGCCCGGCGAAGAGGGCTACCCCGCCTACCTCGCCTCCCGTCTGGGCCAGTTCTACGAGCGCGCCGGCGTGGTCGAGTGCCTCGGCTCCGACGAGCGCCAGGGCTCCGTCACCGCCATCGGCGCCGTGTCGCCTCCGGGCGGCGATATCTCCGAGCCCGTCTCCCAGGCCACCATGCGTATCGTCAAGGTCTTCTGGGCGCTGGACTCCTCCCTCGCCTACGCCCGCCACTTCCCGGCCATCAACTGGCTGACCTCCTATTCCCTGTATCTGGACAACCTCGCCGCCTGGTACACCGAGCAGTTCGGCGAGGCGTATATGCAAAACCGCACCCGCGCCATGCACATCCTGCAGGAGGAGAGCGAGCTGCAGGAGATCGTCCGCCTCGTCGGACAGGACGCCCTCTCGCCCGCCGACCGCCTCACCATGGAGACCGCGAAGATGATCCGCGAGGACTTCCTGCAGCAGAACGCCTTTGTCGACGAGGACGCCTATTCCTCCTACGGCAAGCAGTTCAGGCTGCTCGACCTCGTGCTCGAGTATGACACGCTCTGCCGCGAGGCGCTCGAGAAGGGCGCGAACATGGACGGGCTCTTCGGCATCGACGCCCGCGAGAAGATCGGCCGCGCGAAGATGGCCGACGCCGCGACCTATGCCGAGGATTACAAGGCCATCGCCGCTGAGATGAAGAAGCAGATCGAAGAGGTAACAGCCGGAGGTGAGGACGCATGATTAAAGAGTACAAGACTATCCGTGAGATCGCGAGCCCTCTGATGATCGTCGAGCACGTCGAGGGCGTCACCTACGACGAGCTGGGCGAGATCGAGCTGCCGAACGGCGACGTGCGCCGCTGCAAGGTGCTCGAGGTCGAGGGCGACCGCGCGGTCGTGCAGCTCTTCGAGTCTGCGCAGGGCATCAACCTCGCCGAATCGAAGGTGCGCTTCCTCGGCCACCCGCAGCAGCTCGCCGTGAGCGAGGACATGCTGGGCCGCGTCTTCAACGGCATGGGCCAGCCCATCGACGGCGGCCCCGCCATCCTGGCCGACGCCCACATGGACATCAACGGCCTGCCCATGAACCCCGCCGCCCGCGCCTACCCCGCCGAGTTCATCCAGACCGGCGTCAGCACCATCGACGGCCTGAACACCCTGGTCCGCGGCCAGAAGCTGCCGATCTTCTCCGGCTCCGGCCTGCCCCACGCCGCCCTCGCCGCGCAGATCGCGCGTCAGGCCCGCGTGCTGGGCGACAACGAGACCTTCGCCGTCGTCTTCGCCGCCATCGGCATCACCTTTGAGGAGTCCGAGTACTTCATCAACGACTTCCGCCGCACCGGCGCCATCGACCGCACCGTCGTCTTCTCCAACCTCGCCAACGACCCCGCCGTCGAGCGTATCGCCACCCCGCGCATGGCGCTGACCGCCGCCGAGTATCTGGCCTTCGAGAAGGACATGCAGGTGCTGGTCATCCTGACCGACATCACCAACTACGCCGAGGCCCTGCGTGAGGTCTCCGCCGCCAAGAAGGAGGTCCCCGGCCGCCGCGGCTATCCCGGCTACCTGTACACCGACCTTGCCACGATGTACGAGCGCGCCGGCCGCCGCCAGGGCAAGAAGGGCTCGATCACCATGATCCCGATCCTGACCATGCCCGAGGACGACAAGACCCACCCGATCCCCGACCTGACCGGCTACATCACCGAGGGCCAGATCATCCTGAGCCGCGAGCTGCACCGCAAGGGCATCGTCCCGCCCGTGGACGTGCTGCCCTCCCTGAGCCGTCTGAAGGACAAGGGCATCGGCGTCGGCAAGACCCGCGAGGACCACGCCGGCACGATGAACCAGCTCTTCGCCGCCTACTCCCGCGGCAAGGACGCCAAGGAGCTCATGACCATCCTGGGCGAGGCCGCGCTGAGCGAGGACGACAAGCTCTTCGCGAAGTTCGCCGACGAGTTTGAAAAGCGCTACGTCTCCCAGGGCAACAGCGCCAACCGCTCCATTCAGGAGACGCTGGATCTCGGCTGGGAGCTGCTGGCCATCCTCCCGCGCCGCGAGCTCAAGCGCATCAAGCCCGAGATGATCGAAAAGTATTTGAAGAAATGAAAAATGAAAAACGAAAAATGAAAAACTGAGGTGTTCCGCTGACGCGGAACGATATCAAATTATTTGATCCGTCGCGAAGCGACACCATAATTTTTCATTCATTATTCATTTTTACTTTTTCATTATTAAAGGATGTGATCTTTTGGCAAGTACCGCAATCACCCCGACCAGAATGGTGCTCAACCAGCTCAAGGGCCGCCTGAAGACCGCGCGGCGCGGCCACAAGCTCCTGAAGGATAAGCGCGACGAGCTGATGCGCCAGTTCATGGACGTGGTCAAGCTCAACAAGCAGCTGCGCACCCGCGTGGAGGAGGGGCTGACCGAGGCCTTCGCCTCCCTGCAGGTCGCGAGCGCGATCATGTCGCCCGAGATGCTGGAGCAGGCGCTGCTCTACCCGCGGCAGAGCGTGGAGCTCGGCATGACGTTCAAAAACATCATGAGCGTGAACGTCCCGCAGTACAGCTTCCACACGAAGAACAACGACCCCTCGGAGATCTATCCCTACGGCTTCGCCCAGACCTCCGGCGAGCTGGACGACGCGCTGGACAAGCTCGCGCGCGTGTTCGAGGATATGCTGGAGCTGGCGCAGGTCGAAAAGACCATGCAGCTTCTCGCCGAGGAGATCGAGAAGACCCGCCGCCGCGTCAACGCCCTGGAGTACGTCATGATCCCCGAGCTCGAGGGGAACATCAAGTACATCTCCATGAAGCTCGAGGAGAACGAGAACGCCACGAAGGTGCGTCTGCTCAAGGTCAAGGAGATGGTCCTGCAGGACGCGCACCACTATCAGCAGTAAAGAAGCGGAGCCGGGAAACCGGCTCCGCTTTTTATGAGTTTGCTGTAAATCTCCCTTGTTTTTTGTCGAAAAAACAGATAGAATAGACACAATTCTAATGTATTATCAGTACATGCTTTATTGGGCATTAACACAATGCAGGGGGATGATGCTATGGTTTTCGAGCTGGCAGAAAAAGACTTTATGAATCTTATGGAGAACCCAAGGTTTTCTCTCCCGAGGCGTTGGGACGGTAAAAACTTTGAATCAACACTAGCCTCTCTATTTGAAACATACAACAAGGCTATTTCCCACTTTGAGAAGCCGTTTAACTGGTCTAACAGCAGCATCACAGTTGATACCGACAGTATTCGGTATATCTGCAATGAATTGATTGCATGCGTACATGAGTATCACAGTGGATTTCCAAGTCGTGCTTTCTCCAAGATTGAAAATGTCATGGGCGTCCTGATAGAAAAGCCTCTTCGTATTTACCAGAAGTCCGGAGATTTAGAACCACTTGAAAATGACAAACTGTATTTGTATCGTGTACGCAAAGTTGACAGTGGAGCAGCTTACAGCAGAGAAAGCCTCTTTCATGTACCGACCAGTGCAAGAAACAAAATCTCGACGTGTCGGTACAGTATAGCAGGATACCCATCTCTTTATCTTTCAACATCCATTGAATTGGCGTTGGCTGAACTGAATTCGGATTCAAGGCAAGCAATCGTCTCAAGATTCAAATTAAACCGATCTCAGCCCAGGATTAACATACAAGTGCTTGAGTTAGGAATCAAACCTCAAGATTATTATACTTTTTACAACGATGACGAAAACCGTGCAAACATAGACTTGTACAACAATTACCCAGAAAACTCCAACACGAAAAGTCCAGACGATTTGCTGAAACAATGGGATGAGATACAATCTCGAAATGACAGAATTAAGCATCTGCTAAAAGAAGAGGGCTTTTCTTTGCGTTCAACGGAGGTCAGAGAAGCATATTTACTGTGGTTTCCAATTATCGCAGCCTGTTCCTTTGTCCGCGCAGACAGAAACGCACCATTTGCCTCTGAGTATATCGTCCCACAACTGCTTATGCAGTGGATTCGTACAGAATCGAAACCGAGAGATTTACTGGGACTTCGCTATTTCTCCTGCGCATCTATGCGAGCTTCCGAAATGGGTTTCGACTATATTTTCCCTGTCAGCGACTCCAAGTGTAAAGGTGGTTTCTGCTCTGTGTTAAGAGATGCCTTTTCACTTACTGAGCCAGTCTATATCCGTGACTACGAAGGAATCCTTCAATGCGAAAAGGCTTTAAAAGCTGATCTTTCTCTTGCTAGAATTAGGAAGTAAGACAATTCGATATTGAAATCCGGGGAAAATGCTGTATAATGGTGTCAGCAACGTTGAATACAATTTCAAGGAGGAACATCCATGGTCAAAGTTGATCTCTCCGGCGCGGAAAAATTCTTTACCGGCGCCGGCCCCGACTACGCTCTCGCCGCTCTCTGCCACGAGACGCTCGCGGCGAAGTCCGGCCTCGGCGCGGACTTCACCGGCTGGCTGGGTCTGCCCCAGCGCGTGAGGGAGCTTTTTAGGGAGACGCTGATGCAATCCAGCGAGAGCGGATGCTGAGCAAGTCTTCGTCAGATCAAGGCGCAAAAACGCAGGAATACTTGGTGTATTTCAAGCGCAGGGCACCCATCGAAGCGATACTGCTTCGATGGGAGGAGGCACAACGGAGGGAGCGAGCTTTCGTGCCTCAGCACGGAAGCGAGACGATCCGTAGTTTGTGCCGACGAAACGCAGAGCCGACGAATAATTTGCCGGCAGACGCGTGACCGGCGGATGAATCAGCGTTTCCCTTGACATCCTCCCGCGTTCGTGATAAGATGCAAGCCGTTACAGGCGTTGACGGAGAACGCGGTTTCGATATTTCCGCGCAGAGAGGGCGGCCACAGTGCTGAAAGCCGCCTGCGGAGAGGGAAACGGCGACCGCTCCCGAGCCGGGGCGAGGCAATGCGCCCCCGTCTGGCCGCGTTACAGGCTCAATGAGTGAAAAACAAGGTGGAACCGTGTAAATTCTGCACCCTTGGCATAGGCCGAGGGTGCATTCTGTTTCCCGTGCCGCGCAGCCGATACCACCATTCAGCATGATATTAAATCCGTCCGCGCAGCGGACACCACAATTATTCATTTTTAATTATTCATTATGATAACGGAGGATATACTATGAAAATCATCTACAAGGACGGCCATGTCGCCGAGTGCCCGCCGGAGGAAGAGCTGCACGTCCTCCGCCACACCGCCGCGCACGTCATGGCGCAGGCGATCAAGCGCCTGTTCCCGGAGGCGGACTTCGCCTTCGGCCCCGCGACGCAGAACGGCTTCTACTATGACGTCGATCTCGGCGAGCGCAAGCTCACCGCTGAAGACCTGGAGGCCATCGAGAAGGAAATGAAGAAGATCGTCAAGGAGAATCTTCCCATCAAGTCCTTCGTCCTGCCCCGCGACGAGGCCGTAAAGCTGATGGAGGAGCGCGGGGAGAAGTACAAGGTCGAGCATATGGCCGACCTTGCCGACGAGACCGAGTTCAGCTTCTTCCAGCAGGGCGAGTATATCGACATGTGCCTCGGACCCCACCTGACCTACACCAAGGCGCTCAAGGCCTTCAAGGTCACGCAGCAGTCCGGCGCGTACTGGAAGGACGACAGCAAGAACAAGATGCTGACCCGCATCAACGGCGTCGCCTTCCGCACCCAGCAGGAGCTCGACGAGTACCTCGTGAAGCTCGAGGAGGCCAAGAAGCGCGACCACCGCCGCCTCGGCAAGGAGCTCGGCCTCTTCGCGTTCCGGGACGAGGCTCCCGGCTTCCCCTTCTATCTGCCGAAGGGCATGGTGCTCAAGAACACCCTGATCGACTACTGGCGCGAGGTACACAAGAAGTGGGATTATGTGGAGATCTCCACCCCGCAGATCATGCGCCGCACCCTCTGGGAGACCTCCGGCCACTGGGATCACTACAAGGACAACATGTACACCACCGTCATCGACGGGGAGGACTTCGCCATCAAGCCCATGAACTGCCCCGGCAGCATCCTGGTCTATGATCTGGAGCCGCACTCCTACCGCGACCTGCCCCTGCGCTGCGCCGAGCTGGGCCTTGTCCACCGCCACGAGCTCTCCGGCGCGCTGCACGGCATGTTCCGCGTCCGCTGCTTCACGCAGGACGACGCGCACATCCTCCTCGCCCCCGAGCAGATCAAGGACGAGGTCATCCGCATCGCGCAGCTCTTCGACGAGGTCTACAGCCTCTTCGGCCTGCCCTACACGATCGAGCTGTCCACCATGCCGGACGATCACATCGGCTCGGTCGAGGACTGGGACATCGCCACCGCCGCCCTCGCCGACGCGATCACGAGCATCGGCAAGGAGTACAAG
>LXOW01281134.1_pt2 | contig 30517 bp, 20 predicted proteins | sample 1368591 | NCBI WGS metagenome assembly LXOW01 (sample SAMN04884650, study PRJNA319009) | bovine gut metagenome | isolation source: Cow rumen | host: Bos taurus | place: Italy: Legnaro (PD) | collected 2014-07-09
AGATGTGTATAAGAGACAGGATATATGTTGCGTATCTTTAATTTCTGTGCAAGATCCGGCAATCCCTGAAAGGTCTTTTCGTCTAATGATGTAAACAGCACGGCGTTGATAGAATAACGTCCCTGGGCATAGATCGCATCGGCAAGTTTTTTGCCGTTCTGACCAGGATTCACAAGGAAAATGCCCTTTCTAAGTGCTATGATGACGGTTGAAACCTCCTTGTTGCCAAAAAGATGGGCCTGCTGCTTCGTCTTGATCGTTCCGACGGACTGCATGACGGGCTGTGCCAGCATGAGCAGTATTCCCATAGGGGGAAGAAGGTATTTTGCAAAATACAGAAGTGGCCAGTGAATGAAAGTCCACGCCAGCACATAAAATCCGCATATAACAAGCCATGAAGGCTCGGCGAATGATATTGAGGCAAGCGGGAATGCCGCGAATATGTTTATCAGAAGGATAAATATCTTCAGACATACCGATGTGCAAAAGGCTATGGCACTGGTTATAATGCCCAGGGACGGCATAATTGCGAGCAGGAAGCCGCAGAACATAAGCACGCCGGACATCGGCACTAGGAAAAGGTTTGATACAAGCGAGACAAGGGAAATCTGATGGAAATATGCCGCCATAAGCGGATAAAGGAATACCTGTGCGAAAAGGCTGACGGAGAACAGTCCGACAATGGAGTATGCTATCGCGGCACCCTTGCCCGGCTTCTTCTTGCGTTTGGGCGTGAAAAGCCTGTCGCACAGCTTCCTGATACGGTCATTCCATATAGAAGTACCGGCAACAAGGCCATAGGCGGCCAGGAATGACATCTGGAATCCTGTATCAAAAAGAGATCTCGGGGAACATAACAAGATTACAAATGCGGCAAGTATAAGGGAATGGAATCCTCCGCTTTCCCTGCGGCACATAAAGGCAAACAGACCCGCGGCAAACATCGCATAGGCCCTTACAAGCGGCATATCAAGGCCGCAGGCAACAACATATATTCCAGCCGCAAGCAATGCGAAAAAGCCGGAAAAACGCCTTCTTAGGCCAAACCAGGCACATGTAGCGTAAACGACCACAACGACAAATCCTACGTTTGACCCTGATGCCACAAGAAGATGCATTGCCCCGGATTTCTGGAATGAATCCTTGAGCTTTTCGTCCACGCTACGTTTCTCACCTATCACTATGCCGGAAAGAACGGCGGCCTCGTTTTCTGGAAGATTCTTCTTGAACGATGAAAGTATGCGATCCCTGAATGATGATGCGAACTTTATATAGGCAGGGGCCTCTGAAACAATATCTATCGTGGAAACCGCCCTTGCCTCCGCACTTATTCCACGACGGAAAAGATATGCTGACCAGTTAAGGCCGCCCGGCACATAGTTCTCCGCTGGCTCGTAAATGTCGGCAAGAAAGCCAATCCTGTCTCCGTATGAGAAATTCCTGACGTCCTTTGCGTAAACCATCAGAGAGGACCTTATTGGCTTGTGGTAGATTGAAACCTGGTCTATCTCAAACCTTGCCTTGCCACCCTGGCTTACAGGATATTCCGCGACACGGCCTTCAACCAAGGCACTGTACCTTGGCATATTGAATGGAGGCACGTCCGCAGGCTTCAGGAAATTGTCCTTCAAGGCGACTATGGCGCCGCAGAGCAGCAGAAGCATAAGCACTAGCGGCCTTTTGTAATAAGAAAGCAACATATCAGATAACCGTCCTTCCGCGCATGGCACAGCCTAATGTGAACTCGTCCATATAGTCAATATCCCCACCGAGGGGAACTCCGCAGGCTATGCGCGTAAGTTTAACGCCGTAAGGCTTTAAGGCGTTTGTGATGAAAATTGATGTGGCCTCGCCGTCCGCGTCGGGATTCAGGGCCAGTATTATCTCCCTTATCCTTCCGTTTGAGGAACGAACACGCTCCACAAGTTCACGGAATTTGATTTGCGACGAGTCAATGCCGGATAATGGGGCTACTGTGCCATGCAGTACATGGTATGTTCCGTTGAAAGTCCTGGATTTCTCTATGGCGGCCACGTCCTGCGTGTTCCCCACCACGCATATTACGGATTTGTCCCTGTTCGCGTCGGAGCATATAGGGCATAATCCGTTTTCCGCGAAATTCCAACATTCACGGCAATAACCGACGGATTTCTTGACATCAAGCAATATGGCCGCCAGATGTTCTATTTCCGGCTCCGAGGCCCTTATCGCATACAGGGCAAAACGCTCCGCCTGCTTTGGCCCAACTCCGGGAAAACGCCGGAATGCCTGTATAAGACTGTCTACGGCTTTCATAATACCTTGTTAACCCTCGTTATTCCCTGTCCGAAAACTTCCCTCAATGCCGAAAACTCGGCAGGTATCTCCTCTGGCGGGACAAATTCAAGTTTGGCAGCCTCGTGGCGTAGATTCTGTTTCTGCGAATTGCCGCCTGTGGAAGGTTCGGGGCGGCTTTCAGACAATGTCCGTCCTTCCTGTGGAACGGCAGAAACGGTGTCCTGGGCAGGTCTTGCAGGGGTTTTCCGTGTCGGGGAAGGAAAAGGCCTTGCGGATGCCCTTTCTGGTGGCTTTTCGGGCGTTTTCTCACGGATCGCAGGCCTTGTGGCAACTGTAGCGTCCGCACCGGCGGACTGATTGTATGTGACGGTAAAATCCATACGCCGTCCGATTATGCCTGTCATTATCTCGCCAAGTTCCGCAAGGGAATAGGATATCCTGTTGGCAAAAAAACGGTTTTTGGCAATCAGAATTACAGAGCCGCCCTCATGCCTTATGCGGCAGTCGGCGAGACTGTCGTATATAAGCGGCCTGTCTGCGGAAATTCTTGCAAGCGTCCGACGCCACGCCTCGGCAAAATCCGCGGAATTTACGTTTTCCGTTGAATTTTCCGGCACGGATACGGAATTTGCAGGATTATCTTTATTTTCCGACGGGGATTTTACGGCAATATCCGTAGCGGCTGGCGACATAATCACATTATCTTTTTTTTTTACTGGAACACTGCGTGCCAGGGTCGGATCTTCAAGACGTGCTTCCAGCTCCTCAAGCCGCCGCACAAGCGATCCCAGATCCTGTGGTATCTCTATAAGCGTGTACAGACCGGTTTCCGCTGATACGGCCTGCATGTCTGAATACTGTATCTCCCGTATAAGTACGGTCAGCTTGCGAGACAGCCTTGCCAAAAGACCGGGAGAAATGTTCTCTGGCAGGTTTTTTATTGGACATTCCCCGGAGGAAAATCCCGCCTTTGCAAAAAAAGCATCGGAAACCATGTTGCGAAGCTCACGCATGGCCGCCATTACGTCATTTCCGCCGGAAATCATCATGTCAAATGCGGAATGTAATGCGGCGGCATCCCTGTTTATCAGTGCCAAAGCCAGCTGCTGCAGCAGTTCCTCGTTGGGGCGGCCCAGCAATTCGTTCAATATTGACACGTTTATGTCATTTCCGCAGAATGATGCCGCCCTGTCAAGCAACGTAAGCGCGTCGCGCATCGCACCGCCACTCGCCCTTGTGATAAGACGGACGGAGCCGTCGTCTATGTTCAGCTTTTCCTGACCACAGACAAACCTGATCCTCTCGGCAATCTCGTTTTCAGGAATGAATTTGAAACGGAAGCATTGTGAGCGTGAAAGAATGGTCGCCGGAACTTTTTCCTGTTCCGTGGTGGCCATTATGAATACGACATGCGACGGAGGCTCTTCCAATGTCTTCAGAAGGGCATTGAATGAACCCTTTGAAAGCATGTGAACCTCGTCCAAAATGTAAATCTTGTATTTGTCCCTGGATGGTGCGAAATTAACCTGATCCACAATGACGCTTCGAACATTGTCAACCGCAGTATTTGAGGCCGCGTCTATCTCTATTACGTCAAGGGACTTGCTTTCCGCAATTTCCTTGCAGGAGGAACATTCCCCACAAGGACTGCCGTCCGGGCCGGGATTGTGGCAGTTAAGCGTCTTGGCAAGTATTCTGGCGACAGTTGTCTTGCCGCAGCCTCTTGGGCCGTAAAAAACGTAGGAATGACCCACACGGTTCAATTTTACCGCATTGGTAAGCGTGGTCTTGACTGCCTCCTGCCCCATAAGGTCAGCAAGCGTCTTGGGACGGTATTTTGTCGCCAGATTTTCGTACATAGGAACTAACATTCCCCTCAACCCCCTGTCTCCACCTTCTCCCGCAAGGGGCGAAGGTGGAAACAAGGCATTTTCACAATTGATAAACGCTAAGGAAACGCAGAAAAAATCAAAAATTCCCTTTTTTTCAGAATTAATTGAGTTATTCTCAAAAATCCTGATTTTAACTATAATTTATATCACGACGAGAAATTTGACTTTTGTTATTAAAGTGCTTCCTCAATTGCTAATTTCTCATTGCTAATTGCTAATTGAAAAATCCGTGCAGGGCTTTATGCCCCACACGGCATACAGACAATCAATTATTCAAACTTCAGTCCCACGCCAGCGGAGATAAAGTCGTCATGATGTCCATCGAAATCCCGCATCTGGTAGCTTACGTTAGCCGTGAGCATGGCAAAGTCAAGGTATGTCCCTACTTCATAGTTGTTGGAATGATCAGAGCCAACAGAAACATCATATTTTACCTTGGAATAGCCGACATAAGGTGTCACTATCGGGAAGAATGGGACATCAACCCTAAGATTGAATGCTGATTCCGGCTTGCCGAACACGGCATAGTTGACACCGGTTATATAGCCATAAGTTCCAGTCTCACTATCGTTGTAGTCAAAGTAAGACATTCCAGCGGCTACATTAAGCATAAGAACCTGTGCTCCGGCGAACAGCTGATATTCAGTCTGGCCGGTCTTTGCCTCGCCTGGATTGTTTTCTGTCTTGTGATTTGTATATTTTATACCTGCACCGACATCTACACGGGTAATGCCCTCTCCGCCTACGGATATGCCCCTGTTTCCAGGGCCTACAAGCCTGGAATGAGTGTTTCCGAGAGGATTAAGGGATATGGTAAAATCCGCTCCTACGAACTGATTGGAATATTTGGCAGGATGGTCCTTTGCATACGCTTTTTTAGGGGTTATTCCACCGTATACGCCTGCGGTAAACAGGTCAGTTTCCCAAGCGGCACGCAAGGCATAAGTGTTTACTGTATCTGTGTCTTCGTTGGAATAGGCTTTCCAGGAAGGCTCAATGGCAAGGTTTTCCAAGCCAATAAGCAGATTCACGTTTGTGCCTTTGTAGTCATCTTCGCCACTTACTGTACCACCACTGCCACTTATGTAAAGTGCGTTGGCATTAACCGTAAGTGCACATGTCATCAAAACTGCTGCAAAAAGTTTTTTCATAATGTCTCCTTTTAATGTTATGTTTACTTAAATAATATTATATTAATTTGGCAAGCAAAAACAAATATGGCACAGGAACATTTAAAGCAAAAATCCCGCCGACTGGCGGGATTTTTGCTTTCAGGGTTATTGTTGGAAATCAGTCGATATTTCCGTTGCTTTCAAGATACACAGTTTCCGCAAGTTTCTTTATAAGTGCGTCCGCGGATTTCTGGGCCTTTTTCTTCTGCTCGGCGTTCATATTCCTTTCCGCCGTCTGTCTTACATTATTCACATCCGTGTTGTTAAAACCACGTGCCAGAAGCAGCGAAGACCAGGCATAAGCATTGATCATATCCCTTTTGCCATATTTGCCCGTCATAAAACCCTCTGCCAATGCCTCCATTGCGGGTACATACCCCTTGCCTGCCGCATCAAACAGGAACTTTATTGCCTTTTCAGACGACGCATTGGCATTTCCTGCGGAATTTAGCTGATAGGTAAGCGAGGCCAATTTAACAGATACTTCCATATATCCGGCGGCAAAGGCTTTTTCGTACCATTTAAGAGCCTCTGCATAATCAGGCTCATAGTCCGGCTCTGTAGAAGAAGAAAAATAACAGATATCCGCATAATATTTGCAGCCAATAGAGCATTTATTGCTTTTTTCATATTTCCTTACTGCCTTGCCATACCAGCTTTTTGCGGATGCATAACTTGTTTGCAGGCCATATCCATTGTAATACATATATCCCAGATGTATCATGGCATCCTCATTGCCTTTTGATGCAGCCTTGCGGTAATACTGCTCAGCTGTCCTGAAATCCTGTTTTACACCGTCGCCTTTGTAATACATTGTTCCAGCTATTGTCGCCGCACGGTAAATGCCTGCGTTAAATGCCTTGTCTAGCCATTCCAAGGCATTTGAAACGTCTATTGCTGCCCCATTTTTTCCTTCTTTAAAAGACAAGGCAATATCCAGTGCGACTTTCTTATTACCTTTGTTGTATGAGGCAATCATATCATTGTAATTTGTTATTTTTTTCGCTTTTTTCTGCTGTGCGTAAGCTGCGGGGACAGAAGACAAAAGCAATGCCGCGACAGAAACAACTGCAAAAATCTTGTGAATTTTCATTTTTTTCTCCTTTTACGGAAATTTACTACTTTTTACAACTAAAAAAATCTGCTGTATATAAATTATATAAAATTATGCACAAAATAAAACGGCAGACCTTGTATCTGCCGTTTTGTTTTTTGATTGCTATGTTGAGGATCAATCATCCCATTTTTCATAACAGGTGTCTTCTTCTTGATAAGTAGTAACTTTTACTTTGCCTTCTACATAAGGAGCTTCTTTTTTATATTCTTTACAAACATACCTAGTACTGTCAAAGCAAAAAGCACCGTCATCTGGAACATGTTCTACGCATTCTAATTGATAATACTCATCAAAATACCAGTTCTTGTCAGTGTATGCAGAATCATAGACTAGAACTCTCGTAGATTTACATTCATCACCAGGATCATTTGGGTACACATTATCACTTAATACAAGTCTTTCATCAGGATTCCATTCGTTTTTTAAATATACTCTTTGACGTGCAAGCTCCCACCCATGAGAGTCATCATTATCCCTACACCAAGTGGTCCAATATTCAACCTTCTCATCTTCTGTCAAAGTCCACTCATCTGATTTTTCATCCAAAATTGTAGTTGTGAATTTCTCTACTTCTATTTTGGGAATAAAGCTGGAGGTGGCCTTTTCCTGTCTCAACAGGTCGGCAAATGAGGTTGCGGCAAAACTGACCTGGGATAATGCAAACATAAAAACTGTTGTCAACAATAATTTNNTCCCCTTTTGATTTAAATTAAACACAAATTACTACTAAAGTTTTTAAAAAATAGCGGCATATAAAAAAGCCGCTATTTTTACTTGTAAAAAAACAACTTTTAATAATAACTACTGTGCAAGTCCCAAAGAACTCTGATCTTCACATTTAACACCATTTGCACTGTTTATTCTAAAAGGAGTCTTATTTCCAGCCAAATGAGCTATAGCGAAAACCATGGTATTATCCGGGCCACCACAAATAGCGACTAGTCTTTCCACACGTATTTTACCCTTTCCAGAATCCACATCAAAAGCGCTTGTTACATATCTATCATTATGTTTCCGTGTGAATACGAGAGAGGAAGCACTATAGGTAGTCTTGCCACCGCCTAAAGTCAGACTGGCATTGCCTATAGTAAAGCTCTGCCTTTCATTATCCTTGTTTGTGGTTGAACTAGAGGATGCCTCTTTTGAGGCACCCTCCATATTTACTGACTTATTTGCTTTGCTTGTAAAAAGATGCTGGCCTGTATCAGGATTTATCACAGCATCAGGCGGACACTCTACACCAGGAGGTAGAGGAATTTTACATTTACTGCTTGAATTACCGGTGTTAGTGCTGCCACTTCCGGCATTGTTGCCGGAAGTGCCATTGTTAGTATTACCTGTACCACCTGAAGAAACTGGATTAAGGTTGTTCTGCTTCCAGTTGTTGTAGGCTACCTGGGCTTTTTCAGCACTACCGAAGTGATCAGAAACCACTTTCTTATTAAAGCATCCTTTACCACCAGCTTCCAGACATACCTGCAAGCCTAAATAGGTGGCCTCATCAGATGCCTCATATTCCTGTGTCTGCAGCTGATCTTGCTTTATGTCAAGGTTTATCTTCTTGTTTTTCAAAGCAGCAAGATCCTTGGCATCTTTTTCAGTAAAGCCCTGACCTTTTTTCTGCTTTTGTTCCAGATAGTTTATATCCCTGTTAACGGCGACAATATTCTCTCCGTTCTTTTTCAGGTCTTCCCTTATGCTGTGAACTTTTACAGTCTGTGTGTTGTACGCCTGAGCTGTTTCAGGTGAGGCCTTCTCAAGCTGTTTATCAGTTACATCATAATAAAGTCCGCGTCCATTAAGCCAGGGATCCTTATTCTGAGCAGTATAACCACCCTGATTGGCTACATGTGTTTCCGCACCGCCATCGCCTTTAATGCCAGTCTCACCATAACGTGTGCAAGAGTTTTCCTGTACACATTTAGGATCCTTATTCAGGTCATAGCCTTTATCATGAAGATTTTTTGCTATTGTATTTAAGACATCTTCCAATCTATCCGTATGATCACCTATACTAGAGACTCTAGCAGAAGTTTCTCCAAGAGCAATAGGAATTTCAACAAATATCCTGTAGCCAGGAGCATAAAACTCCGTTGTTCTCATTTTCATTGATGACTTAGGATTTGGAATTGTGTCCTTAGGCTTGCACTCATCACCATTGCAGTTCAACGGAGAATCCTCCAGCCATGCCTTTTTCTCAGTGTTCCTGATATTCGTAGTCTCTTTTTTGAATCTTTCCTCCAGAGTACCTGTGCCACCCTCTTTTTCACTTGTTCCAAAGGTAGCCGGCAATCCTCTCCATTCTCTGGCTTTTGCAGTTGGATAATCAGCCTTTTCTGCTGGAGACATAGACATTTTTTGATTATTGACAGAGTTACCATTGAGGGCTGCCGCTTCGGCATCTGTTGTGGGGAACGCAGGAGCACCATCAAGAACCTCCAAAAAGGTATTCACTGCTACTTTTGGATCTTTTGGATTATCAAGAACTTCTCTTAATCCAGAGGCCTTCCTTCTGTATGTTTCCTTGTATTCCCTTGTATACAATGCTGTGTCTACCTGGTTTTTTGATATGTTGATATGCTGAACCAAGTTACGCAAAACATCATTTTGTTTATTAAGGTTGTTGTTATATTCATTCAGCTTATCTACATAATTCTCAGTATAGCTTTTCTTTGCGTCGCTAGCTATTTTTTGTGCCTGGGTAGCATCCCACACTTGTTCAGAACCATCGGACAAAGTCATAAGATATGCTGCCGGATATTTTTCAAAATTATCCAGCATTTCCTTAAATTTTTTGCCAGTGGTTCTAGCAGCAGTTATTTTGTTACCAACAGTTTTGATATTCTGACTTATATTATCTGTTGTTTTCAGTTCTTCTTTTGCTTTTGCAATAATATGGTTGTTAATGCCACCAAAGGCAGCTTCCAAAGATACGGTATATGTGTTCACAGCAGCCTTGGCATCGCCTACGCCATTGGAGGGATCCTTTCTGACCTTTGCAACCTGCCCCATAAGCTCTTTCAGAGTTTCATCATACGGAGCAATAATTGTGTCATAAGCAACCTCTTCCTTTGTAAGGCTATCGTTATTGCCCTGAGCACCATTCTGGTTGCCATTGCCCTGGCTACCGTTCTGGTTGCCATTGCCCTGAGCACCATTCTGGTTGCCATTGCCCTGGCTACCGTTCTGGTTGCCATTGTCCTGAGCACCATTCTGGTTGCCATTGCCCTGGCTACCGTTCTGGTTGCCATTAGTATTTGCAGACGGTTTGGAATTAGAAATGCCTGGAGGAAGCTCGGATTTGGAATATCTACCACAACCACACTCCTTCATCCATTTGTCATCTGTATAAGTTTTAGATTTCTTAGAAGATTTGACGATGTACATATTGCTTGGGACACACTGCTCATTTGGATCCTTCTTATCAATACAATAGTAAACCGTCACTCCATCAACATCTTCATTCCAGATCATTTGCCCAATTTTTTTGGCACTATCGGATAAAAAGGTTTTACCGATATCAAAACCAAGCTCTATAAACTTCTTGGGAAGGTCATACTTCAGGTACTCTTCCCATTTAAGAGCTGCCTGCTGGCGCTGTTTAGCAGCCTCACAGGCAAGCGTGGTACACTTCATATCGCCCTTGCCGAAGTTGTTGTTATGGTTATTCTTGCTGGGATCTTTCACAGAAGTGCCTTTGCCAAAGCCTTGGCCATCATAGCTTGAACCAGTGGAGCCGTCAACCAGCTTGTCGTTCATTTTGATGGCATTGGCCGCATCTGCGGATTTTACCGCGGAAGCACCGCTGAAATATCCGCCCTGGGCATTGGCCTTGGCACGAAGCCTGTCAGCCGCACTGCTGTCAACGCTGTTAGGAGTGTTTGTAGCACCCTTAAAACCGTTTGACGACACAGGATTTACCATCTTGCTCTGTTTCGCACCAACATTGGCCTTTTCTGGAGCACTAATTTTTCTTGAACCAGAAGCGCCACCACCCTTTCCATTAAAGGAGAAGGAAGAGCCATGTCCACTCATCTTTTTTATAACTGTAGGCGTGCCAGCATTCTGCACGGCTTTTGCCGCACCGCGCTTGGCTGAATCCTTTACGGAATCGCGCAGATCGTTATAATCAGACGGGACAGAGGATGCACTGCTGCTTGCAGCAGAATCACTGTAGCCAGATGACATTGAGGAGTAATCTGGCATGGCAGGCTGCTCTGGCTGAGCACCCAAAATTAATGCGTACGGATCTCTTGCGCTAAGGGGCGTGATAACTTCACCTGAACCATCTGCGCTGCCCTGGCTCAAGGCATTTATTCCCGGCTCGTAAAGGCTGGCCAGAGCGCTGGCGCCTTGAGCATCACGGGATGAAAAGCCCGAAGTGAGCATGTTCGCAGAGTCCGCAGGCTTGGATATCATGTATTCGGCGACAGGAGCTGCCACCAGAACGCTAAGGCCAACACCCACTAACGCAAGATCCTTGCGGGAGAGCCCTTTTAGCCGTTCCATAATTCCGCCCATAGATTTAGGAAACTGTGATTTCCCAATCTTGGATACGCTTCCTCTTCCAAAGAGTGAAGCAATACCGGACTTCTTTGATTTTTTGTCGTTGTTGTTTGAGAGGTTCATATTTCCTCCGGTTTATTGATATTACTACATATAAATAAACCAAAAGCGTTAGGATAACTAATCCGTTTCCTGTACTTCTTAATGAAATTATACAAACAAATCTGTTGAAAACCAAGGGTCTAATGATTTAAAAACAAATAGGACTAAAGACCTATTGGAAAAGGCACGGCAGGTTGCTGATTTGCCGTGCCTTTTTTTATAAAATATATTACAACTCTTAATTGCAACGTCCGCCTGTGTCTATTCCGAAGAAACCTGCGAATGAGGCAAGGAAACCACATGAAACCTTCATGCTTTCATAGGAACCGCAGTTCTGATCCGTAAGGGACATTGTTCCTTTGCAGCTTTCAGTGTTTGCCTCAGCAAAATTTCGCTCAATCTGGCGGCAATTTGATGCCATCTGGCCAACATTGTTGTTCCATTCCTTTTTGCGTCTTCTCTGGGATTTCCAGGGTCCGCAGCAGTTTTTGCATCTGCACCCCATGCTTTCGCTGGTTTTTGCATTCTGGTCAAAAAGAGATGCACTTGCCTCATCGGCCTTTGCCATCGCACGTCCGCACTCTTCCTGTCCTTTGAGCTGATTGGTAGCACCAGAAATATATGCCGCATAAGATCCAGAACCTACGGACACTGGCTCACCGGTTTCAAGGACAGATCCACCAGTCTTGTTTCCGTCAAATGCGGCACTGGCCGTAGTATCCGCCTCTGCGACATTTTCCATTTCCGCCGCACTCATGGAATAGCCATAGGCTTCCTTTATCGTGCTGCGGGCACTCTTGCTGTTCAAAGAACCACCGGAAAATGCCGAAACCCTTTTGCCGTGGGAGTTCCTGCTCCATGCGAATGAGGAAACACGTCCGTTATTGTACTTTCTGACCTTTTTCATTCCCGGAATGCCAGGGGCTTCTGGAACTTCCGTAGACAGACTTTCCTCCGCCCTTTCGGCAAAGGCATCTGATTTGCTCAGAACAGTTCCATTGCCTACAAAGGTGTTCCTACCAATGTATGGTGCGGCGGAACTCTTTGTTCCAAGTTCCAGGGTTGTTGAAACGCTATCCATTGATGCGAAATCCGCATTTGTAGCACCAGAACCATCAGCGGCAAGCAACTGGGACAGATCCACTCCGTCCGGCATATCCGCTCCGTCGGTATAATTGGCCTCATTAACAACGCCATTTATACCATACTTGTTTTTTGTTCTGTCTGTGATTTTTACAGGGGCAAGATCCTTTATGTTTCCGTCAAGATATTTCATTGAGGTGAATTTTTCAGACGGAAGAGGGGCATTGATTCTTCTGAAATAGTTAAGCCAGTATGAAGATTTCTTGCCGGAGCTATTGTGGGCAGCCTGTGCGACCATATCCTTGTCATCAAAGGCATAGCCGCCGAAGACCAAACTCCTTAATGCTGCCGCAATAGCCGGGTGATTAGTGAAAGCCTTGAAAGAATCACTTGTCACCACAAGTGGTGCGGATACGAGCAACGCTGCCAGAATTATGGCAAGATACTTTCCGCGCCCTTTGAGAAACAGCAACAGCAAGGCTGCCGCTGATTTCTTTTTATGCTTATTAAAAAAGTTTTCTTTCATATCTTCCTCCATTCTCCGTGCCGCAAGAAGCGGCACGGATTAGGCCGGATTAGTGCCATAAAGGCAACTAATTAGTTTCTATTACGACAACATTGATATGCCTGCTGGGTTGTCAGGCATCTGATAAACCATTGCGGTTTCATTTGAGCCTACGCTCTGGGATTTTTCACCTTCCATGGAACCAGCTAGTCCCATACCAAGAGCACCCACGCCTATTAATATCCATGGCATCCATACTTTGAAAGACAGAACTTTATATATGGAGGATATTACAGTTGCTTTTGCTGTAGAAAATGACCCTGTTCCACCAAATGCTGCCCAGCACAATCCCACTAGTGAAACACCAGTAATTGCAGACCATGTGAGTCCAAGCTTTTTTTGATTGTATTGGAATATCAAAGTTAAAGACATCACAAATGCAATAGCACAGAGAGCAAGAGCAACAGCAACTATTGCAGCACAAAGACCCTGTCCAATTGCTGGAATATGAGCTAATGCAGCAGCCAAAGCAAGAAGAACAAGAGCAGATATCATAAGGGTTTTTATGGTAGAGACAACACCCTTCCAAGGAGTAACTTCTTCGGCCTTACTCACTTCAGGAACATACGAGCTTCCCTCTGTGCCAAAGTTGGAGTTATTGCTGCCACTAAGGGAGCTTCCAGTAGCACCAAAAGACATTCCCTCACCTTCAGTAAGTGCACCTGCGTCAAGAGTGTTGGCTGAATCTCCACCAGAGGCAGTGCCTTCCCAGGCTGCGTCCATTGTCGCACGGGATGTGGCATAGTTGCTAGATGCTGCCGCACTCTTCATCATGTTGTTCATGAATTTGGCCTGGCCAAATGCTTTTTTGCCACGTCTTGCACCTACAGTCGCAGCACTTCTTTTCTGTGCCTTTTTCCCACCTTTGAAGGCAAGAGCCTGTCCCTCTTTTACCGATTTGAATTTCTTCGGCATGAATTTCGCGGTAGGAACGAGGTTTCCAGTAGAACCTGTATTCAATGTTCTTGCAGAAGTATCGGTATCGGCAGATGTATTACCAAGATTGCCAAAACCACTGGCATTAAGTGTAGCACCTGATTCCTCTGCTGCTTCCGCCATATCTGCGGCATCACCAAATTCCGTGGCATCAGTATTTGTGTCATACTCACCCATTTCAGCAAAGCCGGAATCCTCTGCTTCTGACGCATTTCCTTTTACGTTCAATGTTGGGTCTACGTCAAATTTTACAGCACCCCTGTTTGTGTCATTGAACATTCCAATTGAACTTTTGCCAGCATTTTCCGCATTGGCTCTTTCTATGGCAGGAACATAACTCTGTGCTTCCTGTGCACTGGCCATCATTGTATCGGAATTGGGCATATCATTGCCCATATTTGATCCACTCATAAGGCCAAAGGCACCAATGCCAGCAACAAGGGCGACAGTAATTACAGTGCTTAATGCCTTGCCGGTGAAAAGGGCTGCCAAGCCACTTGCAGAAGATGCAGCCTGTGCTGTGCCTCCTATCACGCCGGGGGTAATGCCCCCAGCGTTTGACGCACTGCCGTTAAGAAGGCCGAATACGCCGCCTTTTTTTTCATTTTTGTTATTGTTTTTCATAATTAGGCCTCCTTAATTAGCTTTTTTTGCCGCCTACAGAAGATGCATCTTGATTAGAGACATCGCCAATGGCCTGCTGTGCAACAGATGAGGCAATACCAGACTCAATTTTCTTGCCAATATCTCCAAGATCAACATCATTGACAAGACCCTTAAGCCCAGAGTTTTCCATAAAGCCACCCTTTGTCGCAGGAGCCGGATCTGCCACGGGGGTGGTAGTAGTCCCTGCTCCATTATTTAGATTGCTTGTAATTTGCTCTGATGTACCTTTATGTGCCAAAGAATTTACTGTACCGTCATCAGTTTCCGCTTTGGCAGTAGCTTGTGTCGTTGAAGGCTTACTAGCATTAATGCTATTAGCCTCCTGCAAAAGTCCCCACGCCTTCCACAAAAGCAAGGCACCAGCGAGACTATAAAGCAGACCATACATTTTCTGGCCATACTTATTCATCATTTCCAATGCTTTTGCAATAATGACCAACGCGGCAATTACCATTGCTGCCACTATTACATACAATGCTATTTTATAGATTAGTGTATACGGATAAACGGCAGTTTTTGCAGCTTTTGCAATCAACTTGCCTACAACAAATAAGCCTAAACCACAAAGAGCCCATATTCCAACTTCCTTTGCTAATTCTTTCCACGGACTATCATCTGTGCTTTCGCTTACTGGGGGAACAGATTTAAGATTGCTATTGCCATTAGGTGTGCCATTTTTAAGGGCAGTACCAACAGCCATGCCGGAAGTATCCATTCCAACGCCTTCAACGGAATCCCCTGCGTCTCCACCAGCAGCCTCACCTGTGAATGCGGCAGATGCTGCCGTGCGTGAAGCCTCAAAAGAACCGCTGGCGACTGCTTTTTTGCTCATGTTATTGGCAAATTTTGCCTGGCTGAACGCTCTTTTTGATCCTCTAGACCTAGACGCACTCCTGGCAGAAGACACCTTCTTGCTCATATTCGCAGCCATTGCGGATGATTTGCCAGCAGAGGCCATTTTGGGATTGAAGTTTTTTCCCATTCCTGCCTTGAGGCCACCCATGCTACCAGCACTGGAAGAACTTACCCTGCTAGAACCAGAGCCACCAGCACGGCCAGAGGACAAACTTTTTGAAGCCAGCTTTGTTGAACCTGATGCTGTTGAAGAACCACTTTCTCCTGCAGAAGATACCGAGGAAGATGCAGAAGCATCGGCAGAGCTGGAAGAACCAGCCATTGAAACATCACTGCCATCCGGCATTTCCACGGAAGACAATGCGGAATCTGATGATCCCTGATCAAAATAGCCTGACTGTTTCGCAGAGGCGGAGAACATGTCTATTGTGGAATTTACAACAGATGCACGCCTGTCATTGTTCTGATTGCGTTCAGCCTCGGCTATTGCAGCCTGTTCCTCATAATAGCTGTTCTGGAATAATTCGGGCGAGTATGCGGTTTTTGTCGCACTGCCTCCAGCAAGATGATATACCGCGCCAACGCCTGCAGCAATAGTGGCGCCGCCCAAAAGCAGGCCTAACATTCCAGCTTTTGTGGCAAATATACCGCTTGTCACCGCTGCGCCGGAAGCACCGCCTGCGGCTGCTCCTCCCTTAAAGAGGGCAGCAATAGCGGAAAGTATTCCGCCGTTGTTCTGTTTTTTATTGTTAGGTTTTTTCATAACTCCTCCCGATATATTAGGAATCATTTAAAAGCACCCTGTATTACGGGGCCTATAACATTTTGAAATAGCATCTGAAGAAGAAATTTCTTCATTTCATCATCTTCATCTTTTGCATCCTTGGCCTTGCTTGGTGGGGGCACAACCTTGTTTTTGCTATTTTTACTTGGATCGTAGGATTTCAAATCCGTGACAGCCTTACCAAAATCCAAGTTGGCAGCCTCTACGGCCTTGCCTTCACCTGCAAGCATTTCCACATTTTCTTTTTTAACTCCACCATCAAATGCCTGGGAGCTGAAAGATGATGCCTTTGCAAGATTTGTGGATTTTGCCGCAGTATCAGAAAGGTCTGCTGCTTTTTTCAGGGAAGCAATCGCCTTGCTAGGTGTTTTGGAGGTCAATGAATTTGTGTTGACCGAACCCGTGTTTACATCTATTTTCTTGGTAGATGCCTGTACCGAGCCGCTGCCAAACATCTTGTTGTGACTGCTACTAGACGATGAAGAACCACCACCGCCACCAGAGACACCAGATGATCCACCGGAAGAACTTAATTTTGCCTTAGTGCCAGCGGAAACAGAAGAAGAAGCAGAGGGGATATCAACATCCGCTGCAGATGGAACTTCCGTAGGAGCATCAGTAGCTGCCAAGGCAGTCCCACTGTCTGTTGGGGCAGATTCTTCCTCAACACCGCTTTGGAACAAGGTTGACAATATCCCATTTTCTCCCTCATGTGAACCCATTTCATCCGCCATTCTTTCCGCTTCTGTTTTTATATGTTCATCACCAGTGGAAAGGGCAGAAAGATCTGTCACACGGGAAGAAAAAGGATTTCCGGCGGCAACAGCTGCCGCACTGAACGCACTGCTACGTCCTGGAGATGTTATCCAAAGAACGAGAATAACCAAGGAAACAACGCCACCTATGGCATATTGCAAAGGTTTGTTGGATTTTCTTTTGCCTATAAGACTTTTTTTAATTATTTTTGCCATAATAAGCCTCGTCCTGATATTAAAAATTTATTTGCTTTTTCTGACACTTTTTATACAAAAAGTTCAGAACAAAGCTAGTATATTCTACTAATAGTATAGCAGAGGAATACTATTTTGTCAATACAATAAGCTATTTTCTATTAAAAAAGGGTGTATGATCCACTTTTCCATCTGGTCCCATTTCCGTGTAGGCATAAGGAATCATCTCTTCTGCCCCACCAGGTACAATAACATACGTCATGGTGTATTCAAAATTTTGTGTTGAGCCGTCTGGATAAGTCCTGGTTTCTATCCCTGTATAATAAGCAACCCATGTTCCCTTTTCTGTTTTTTTATAGGTCGGTTTACCATTATCTTTTAGAACAGATTTATATTCATCACATTCAAAATCCATTCCAACTTCATCCATTAACGGTCCATCTGGTGGTCTTGTTTCGGTAATTTTTGTTATTTCTGCTGGAGGATTGTTGTCACTACCGCCAGCAGAACCATCTTTAGAGTTACTGTCGCTACCACTGTTGATAGCGCTGTTCAAGGCATCTCCGGCAGCGGACAACGATTGCTTTGCCAAAGTATCCTCCGGGGAATCTCCTTTAGTATCATCAACGCCAGAATCAACCTTTTTAGGAACACTAGCCTCCGGTACAGAAGCATTTTTGCCATCTATGTCACTCATTTTAAGGTTCATTATGTCCCCAGATTCTATTCTATCCAATGCTACTGCGTTTGCATCGTTAAACGCACTTTGAGCCAGTTTCCCATTTCCAAATCCTGATGCCTTGCCGGAATTAGCCAGTTTTGCCTTGCCCTGACCATAAACACTGGCCACATTGCCTCTGGCAACAGAGGCAGATCCCGACGCAAGACCATCCCCCATGGTCTGTCTTGCAGCTCTTAAAGATCTAAGGACATTATCCTTTCCGCCTTTTAAGGAATACTTTCTTGCTGCAGCATCGCTACCATCGCCATTTTTGTTTATTGCATCTTTTACAGATGATTGGGCAAATGAATTTCCATCCCTGCTGGAAGAGGAACTGCTGCCTCCTCCACCACTAGAACTAAAACCTCCGGAAAAACCAGAATCCATTTTTTCTATGTGTGTGGGCGTACCAGCAGAAGCTGATCTACCAGAGCTGCCGCCATAAGAACCTTTACCAAAATTACTATCTTTAATGCTCGCCACAGAATCCGGCTTTATGCCAAGCCAGTCATTTATGTTAAGTTCCCCATATTTACCGGAATGGCTTTTCATCTTCTCTGCAATAACTTCCTGTTTGGATGGATCTGTTTCTGTCAATCCAAGTGCTTCAAAAAGCGGGGCAACGGCACCGGCAATTACATTGCCATAACTAAAACTCATACGGGCATCCTGGTTTTTAATATCCTTTGTACCCATCATTATCATCATTACAAAAACCGCACCACCGGCAAGCAAAAACGCCAACATGCCAACAGCCATGGATTTCTTCTTAGTTGGGGCTTTAGCCTTGCCAGATACAACATTCTTCTTGCCCTGTGGGTTCTTTTTTGAATCCGCCTTTGCTATAACATTGCTGGCCTTTTTAAATGGATTGGACGGAGGCAAAGGCTTGCTGGGCGGAGCTGGAGGCTGCTGTATTGCCGCATTTTTTAGCATATCGCTTATTGAACCCGCACCGGTCTTTTTTTCATTGTTCAAATTGTTATCTTTATCTTCCATAGCTTTTACCTGCCCGAAGAAGAATAATCTATAATATTCCCGGAATACATCTTTCCAAAAAGGAAACTGGAAACCGGGAACACCTCATTATAATTTTAGCAGAGGCATTGTCCTTTGTCAAGGATATAAGCAAGTTCCTTATTCCTTGACAGGCTGCAAACTTACTCTCTGTTTTATACTGCCAGATACAGGATCAACAAGGAAAACATCCTTATAACGCCCCTCCTTAACCTCTTCTGTATCTAAATCTGTTATTTTTTGAGTTCCCAACACAATAACGTAAAGTTCACACTTATCAGCTATTTCATAGTATATACTGGTATCCTTATAAGAATAATAGGCATCTTCAGAAAAACATTCTTCTTCACAGTAATCTCTTGTTTGAACAAATGCTTTTTTTTGAGCAACTGACAAACTTCCTGTAGCACCGACAGAATATTCCTTACCATTTAAAGTACATGTTGTAGCTTTGGCAGTTGTATTTTTTTCTTTGTCTTTATCGTTAGCAGTAGTCTTATTCTTATCGTCAGTTTCCTTTTCTTCCTTTTTGTTGTCCTCTTTCTTGTTTTCTTCAGAGGTCTTTTTATCATCTTTCTTATCTTCAGATTCTTCCTTGGTGTTATCACTATTTATGGAGTTCAAATTGGAATTATCACTGCCGCCACCACCGCCTCCGCCGCCGGAGTTGCCACCATCAGATCCACTACCACCTTTTTTGTCGTCGTCAACACCATTCGGCACTTCCTCTGGGCCGGAAACACTACCGCCAGCACCCTTGGCGGAACTTAGGGCATCTTTTAAAGATCCCTCACCAATTCCACCCTTGCCAGTATTATCCATTGTCATTTTTCCGCCTTCGGAAAACGGATCTGCCTTGTGTGTGCCGCCGTTGCCATCTCCGTCCTGATTGAATGAGGAACCGAAATTGGATTTTGCTATATCCGTAGAATTGGAAAATGCCGGTGTTGCCGACGTAGACTGCAAATTCAGAACAGGCTTGTTGTCAACGGACAATTTCTTTTTTTCCTCTTCCGTATAATCTCCGCCTGGAATTAGCGGTTTTTTCTTGGCATTTCTGCCAGTATTCCTGGGGTTTTCCTGCTGAACCACTACTTCCGATTCATCACTATTGTTGGATTGAGACGAGGATGACGTGTTTGACGGAGTGGAAAAGGATGCGGAAGTGCTTGAACCGCCGCCTCCGCCACCGCCCCAGCTTGATCCAAAATTGAACGATGAACCTCCGCTATATCCTCCATAATACGAATCAGCACCGGAATTGTAGCTGGTATCAGAAAATGAACTGAAATCATAATCTGACGAATTTGCGACATATCCGTTCAGGGAATAATCGTCATCACTGTCTCCGAGGGACAAATCCGCCTCCCAGTGCGTTCCCTGCGGATACTGATATTGGTATTGTTCGGAATCTCCACCAAACCATTGCGTCGCGGAATCTGCCACAGACGCATTTTCATCTTTAGGCAGCCAGTCGGAAATATTCTGTTCATATCCCTGATTTGCAAAATCGCCACCCGATACCTTCCTGTCATTGTGTGTATTTTTGTTTATGGCAAGAGCCTCAGCAATATTTTTATCCTGTTTCTTTACGTCGGAAAATCCAAGTTTTGCCATTACTGCGAACACCGCTCCAAAGGCGAGCAAAAGGGCAACAACCTTGAGAAGTTTGCCTTTCTTTGCCGCACCCTTGCTTCCTGACGGGCTTTTTTTGACTATGGTTTTCTTTGCCGCTGACGGGGCAATCGTGGGTTCTTTTACAAGGACAGGCTGTGCAGCCTCTTCTGGTGTTAGTTTTATATCTTTTACATTAAGAGGTTCTGAACCAGTCTTGCTTATTGATTTTTTCAATGCCTCGGATATTGGCACTCCGTCGGTAATTTTGGAAGCTGTTGCTGGTTTTTTTACATTTTTCGCAACTGTTTTTTTTGGTGTTGTTATCTTCGGAGGCTGAGGCTTGGATAATCCCAGAGCCTCGGATATCTTTTTTGGCTCATTTGAAGCTGGCCTTGTTGTCGTGCCGGTATTTTTGACCACAGATTCCTGTACGACAGACTTTTTTTCAGGCTCTTCTGAAACAACGGCCTTTTCCTGTTTTTCCTGATTTTTCTTCTTGTTTTCAGGCTTGCTATCCAAAAAGGCAAGGGCATCAAAGACATCGCCATCCTGCATGGACTCATTGAGAATTGCCCCCAGGGACAATCCTCCGTTATTACTGCCTTCGCTGGAAGGCTCTTCTGACTTTTCCAGGTTGTTTTCTTTATCTTCAGACATATTTCAGGATTCCTAAATTTATAGAATAGAATTACATAGACGCACAGGCATAAGCCTGTNNTCGTCGGCAGCGTCAGATGTGTATAAGAGACAGTATGAACACAACAAGACTCAAATGTTGGAGGATTGCTGCCTGGTTTCACAAGATACGTTGTCGTTACCTTCATTTTTTCTTTAGCAGAATTTCCGTCCTTATCGGTATATTTTGTATTTGCCGTGCCATTGTATGTGACAACCCACTGTCCATCCTCCGTTTTGGAAAATTGAGGTTTTGATTCCTTATATGTTAGCTCACATTCTGGCAGCTGTGCTGTTTTGCAACTTAGATCCTGGGCCTTGTTCTGCCATGGACCGTCTGGAGCTTTTGTCTTGGCGTAATCAGATATTTCCTTGGGGACCTTATCCTCCGAATCCTTGCCTGAAGCTGATCCGGATTCGACATCTTCCACAGGCTTGGCATTTTTTACGGAAGAGAACAGATCCTCTTCGGTTTTCTTCTTTTTTTCCTTTTCCTTGGCCTTTTTTACTTCCTCGTCGTCTTCTACGGATTCTGGCATACTGGCAGTAGGAATTGAGGCATCCTTGTTGGCCAATCTGGGATCCTTAAGGCTCTTGATAGCACTACTCTCGATTTTATCAAGTCGTGCCGCATTCGCATCACTGAAAACATTTGGATCTTTTTTGCCATCTTGAAAACCTGTTGATTTGCCCTGTCCGAAACCTGATGCCCATTCCGACCTGGCAATAACTGCTGAACCAGACAATGTGGCGTTTTTAAGCATATCCCTTGATGCCCTGGCAGTATTCAATGCGTTCCTGCCTTTCATTGAAGGCAGTCCCTTGCCGTACTGCGTTCCATTCTTTCCAGAAGCAAAAAGATTTTTGGCGGAGGTTTGTGAAAATGTATTGCCGCCTTCCCCTCTGCCGCTGGAAGACGATGAGGAACTTGAACCGCCACCGCCGCCGAATCCGCCGGACATTCCAAAATCCGCCTGCTGTATTTCCGTGGGAGTNNCTGTCCGTGTCCTGACGAGGACGAGCCTGTCCCCCTGCCACCGAATCCTTTTGCAGTATTTCCAGAAGACGATCCGTCCAGACCAAGCCAGTCCGACAGATCCAGCTGCCGGAACTTTGCCATATTGTTTTCGGCAAGTGTAGACAATATGTTTTTTACATTTTCCTTTTCAGAACTTACACCGAGGGCATCAAAAAGGGGGGCTACCGCTCCGGCAATTACATTGCCAAAGGAAAAGTTCATTCTGGCATCCTGATCCTTTATATCCTTTGTTCCTATGAAGATCATTATCAGGAACATGACACCGCCAGCAAGCAGAAAGGCCGCTATTGCTGTAAACAGTGCCTTCTTTTTGCTTGGACTGTTTTTTGAAGCATCTTTTTTCTGTGGTTCAGGCTTTTTGGCTTCCTTTTTTTCTTTCTCGTCTTTTTTCGTCTTGTCTTCTGGCATATAACAACCTTATATACTGCTAAATTATAACTTGAAACACAGAAAAAGATTTTTCTGTGTTTCCACAAGTCCTGTAAATAAAATTATAACAGAGATAAGCCTCAAATTCAAGACAGGAAAGGCCTTATTGCAATGCCTTTCCGGCTTCTATGGCAAGAACCTTGTCAAGACGACGCTGATGACGTGCCTCGCCGGAAAACTTCGCAGAAAGATATGCGGCGGCAATTTCCCTGGCAGGCTCTATTCCTATTACCCTCGCACCAAGGCAAAGCATGTTTATATCGTCATGTTCCACTGCCTGATGCGCGGAATAGGTATCATGGCAAAGGCCTGCGCGAATGCCCCTTATCTTGTTTGCGGCCACACATGCACCAACACCGCTGCCGCATACCATTATCGCCCTGTCTGCATTGCCGGACAATACGGCCTGTCCTGCCTTGTAGGCAAAGTCCGGATAATCTACAGACTTGTCCGGAGAATCCGTTCCCAGATCAATCACCTCATACCCAAGCTGCTGTACAAATGGTATAAGCTGTGCCTTTAACGGATATCCCGCATGATCACTTGCAAATGCTATCTTCATATTCTTTTCACTCCGCTTTTCAAGGCCCAGCCGCTTATGCCCTCGGCATCAAGGCCTATTTCATAATATCTATCGTCGTTGCTGTTGAGAATGCGTACAATTCGTCCCTCTGGGGCGGCGGCACATTCCCTAAAGCTCTCACCTGGTCCGCTAAGCAGCTTTATGCCGCCGCCGTTTGTGACAACCGCCGCGGAAGCTGAAAACTGGGAATTGTTCCTTGCCAGCTGCCATCCTGCCGCAGGCAAAAGCAATGCCAGCATACATATCGCCGTACGCATTGAATACTTTTTTGCCTTGCCATTGAGCAGCAATGCCACACAGGCGGCAGCCATTCCTAACCAGAAAAGGATTATTATCAATGTCTTAAGTTCGTTCCTGGAAAGGGAATAGAACAGCAGATAAAGGCTTCTTGGCGTTCCTTCCGGCACAAAGGCCTGACCAGACTGCCGCATGGCATATTCAAGATTGAAAATCACGTCGGAATCCCTTGGGGAAAGCATAAAAGCCTGAGTATAGGCGTATACGGCATCCCCTATGCGGTTCATCCGGTAAAGGGCATTGCCAGCATTGTACCACAGGCCGGGATTACGCCTATCCTTTGCGAGGCCTGCGGCATAACCCTTGTATGCGTCCTCAAACTGCTCATTGCGATACATCTCATTGTATGCGGAAAAATCATCCGCATGGCACAATTCCACCGCCATTGGCAGCAATGCCGACAAGGCAAGAACAAGGCTGATTTTCCTGATCATTTCATTTTACCGTCCAGCATCTTCAATATCATTCTGCATCTGTCCGCAAGTCCCTCCGCAGACACATTGTCTACGTTTCCTGGGGCATAGTGATGCATTTCAAGCTCCTGCCACAACGATCTTATGCTTTCAAGGCCGTCATCTCCGAGCTTTGGGAACTTCTCCCTTATCACCTCAATGGCCTTTCTTGACTGCAACGCGGAAACCTTCTCTCCACATTTGTTGGAAAGATAATCCATAAACGCGTCGTAAAGCATTGAGACCGCCTCTGAAGGCTGGCCTGCCTTTATCATGTCGCAGGCATCATCTATCTGACGATAGGCCTTGCCACGAGCACCTTTGAAAAGGAAACGCTGAGGATTCTTAGCCTTGTATGACGAGAACTTACGCATTGATACAAGTCCTGCGAAAACAACAACAGGTATTGCATGAATGAACAGGGGCAGAGCGGCGACAGATTCCGAAATACGTCCTATAAGGCCAAGTCCGTTCCTGTCCGTCACATAACGTATGTCATAGGCTGTAGGCGACACAACCTGCTCCCCCTGTGATGACTGGTTGAAATACACATTCTTGGCGGCGGTCTCGCCTTTTTCAACATCTATTTCAACAGGCTTGCTTTTCAGCGTGTAATAATGCCCATTTGATGGGTCAAAATAGGAAAAATCCAGGGCAGGTATTGTCTTTTTGCCTGCGGAACGGGGGACTATGAGATATGTGAAAACCTTTTTTCCGCCTAACTTAGCATCCTTGTTCTGAACAGTGGAAACCTGCGTATCAAAAACCTTGAAATCCGGCGTTTCAGGAAAAACAGGAGTGGTCACGGATTTAAGATTGCCAGTACCAGATATGGAAACCGTAAGGCTTAACGGCTCTCCTTCCTTGTAAGTTCCCTTTTCAACTATTGAACGCATGGAATAAGATCCTACAGCTCCATCAAAGCTGTCTGGTGCTCCGCCGGGCAATGGCTTTATCTTTATTGATATTGGACGGCTTTGCAGTTTTTTGGTTTCAACGCTGCCCATTCCCCCCTGCATGAACTGGTTTATGAAATTAGGGCTGAAAGGATCCAGCTGGGCCTCGTGAATTACGTTTGCAGTGACCGTTGCCTCGCTGATTTCCCCCTTTCCAGGGGCAATGGCAAACAGGGCAGTCCTCATTTCGCTATAGGCATACTCCGGCCCATTGGAAGAGAGACGGCGGTTTCCTGTCTGCTGTGGAGGAATATCCTCGGATATGAAATTCTTGAATGTAGGAGGCTGATACTGTGGATTACCTGAAAGCCCTACAGCAGTATAAAATGTTATTGTAAGCGTAATCTGTTCGCCGGGATATGCGCTTGTCTTGTCCGTAGTTGCTGTAAGCAGCAATTCATCCGCAGTCTGTCTTGGAGCTGGCTTTTCTACCGTTTCTTCATCATGAGGGGGATCATAGCTTGGAGCGGAATAATAACCATTCTCATCAGGACCAGTAGCGGACTGTTGTGAGCTTTTTTGTTTTTTCTGTTTCTTTTTTGGCTGTGATGGGGCAGTACTCCCATTATCAACAACCTCTATTGATATTGGCTGAGTTTCAGCGGTACTACCATCCCTGCCTTCTATGGTTATTCTTGGTATCACAAGCTTGCCTGTCTTCCTAGGCACAACCCTGTACTTGTAAAAAACCGTAGATGACAGATGACCATTTACAAGTGAAAAATTGGATTCATATCCGTAATATGAGACATTGAAATCAGGAATCTGTATGTCAGGGGCAGCAACCTCGTTTTTGTTTGCCCCAGGGATTTCTATGTAAAGATTTATTGCCTCGCCGGCATACACAACATTCCTATCCACGGATGCCGTGGCCATTATCGCATTCGCATCCATTGCTATGGAACACAGCAACACGGCACAAAGAATTACGGTTATTATTCTTTCAAAAATTCTCATTACCAGTCTTCCTCCGGCTGTCCTAGCTGTTGCTGTCTGCCATTTGCCTTGCTCTTTTGTGCCTGCTGTCTTTGCGCATCATTTTTCTCTTTTTCCGACATCATGTTCAAAAGCCTCATTGCCTGCTCACGCTCTCTTTTCTCCTTTTGCTTTTGCTGATCGCGAAGTTTCTGATCTTCCTTGTCGTCTCCCTTGTCCTTGTTGCCCTTATCATTTTTTCCATCTTTGTCCTTATTCTTATCCCCCTGTCTGTCCTTGTCCTTATCCTTGTTGTCCTGCCCACTGTTGTTCTTATTGTCTTTCTGATCCTGATTGTTGTTCTGCTGATTCTGCTTGTCCTGATTATCCTTTTTATCCTGATTGTTCTGATTATTCTGGTTATTCTGATCGTTTTGGTTTTTCTGTTTGTCCTGAATTATTTTCTGCAGGTTGAACTTTGCGTCCTCGTTGGATGGGTCAAGTCTCAGAACCTTTTTCCAACCCTTGACGGCTTCTTCCGTATTCTGCTGTTTGTACTGGGCATTTGCCTTGTTGAATTCTGTCTTTACGGCAAGTTTCCTATCATCTATATTGTCAAAGGTCTCTATGGACTTGTCAAATTCCCCATTCTTATACTGTGCGACGCCCAGATTGTACCGGATTTTCCTGTCCTTTGGGGATTTTTCGGCTGCTTTTTCGTATTTTGCCTTGGCTTCTTCAAATTTTCCCTGTCTGAACAGGTCATTTCCCTCCCTGGCCAGTGATTTTGCCGATTCCGCAAGCGTTATTGAAGGCAAAAACAGCGTGAAAAAGGCAAAAATTATGAAAAAAACACCCATTTTCCTGCCAAATCTCATATTGAGCCTGAATCCTGAAAACAAATTCCTATCCATCAATAATAATTCTAGCAAAAGAAAGATAAATGCGAAAGAAAGCGGCCACTGATACCTGTTTTTGAACGAGGCACGGCCTTTTCCCCTTGTTTTTTCAAGCTCTATACGGTTTATTGAGGACAAAAGGGCCTCAGAGGCCTTGTCCGGGGATACATAACGCATATATGCCGCACCGGTAGTAGCGGCCATTCTCATCAACAGGTTCTCATCAAGACGGCTTATCACCGGCTTGCCATTCCTGTCCTTCTTGTACCCAATGTTATTGCCATTTGAATCCGTAATGGGGATAAGCTCACCATCCGGACTGCCCATTCCTACCGGGAATATGCGAAGATCCGCCTCGGTAGCAGCCTTCAAGGCAAAATCAACTTCCGAAGAATGATCCTCTCCGTCGGTTATCATAATCATGACCTTCGTGCCTGGCATTTTTTCGGTCATGTCAAGCGTCTGAAATATTGCAGAGGAAAAATCCGTACCCTGCACAGGCAACATTCCCGGCTTTAGATGTGCCGCGAAATACCTTATCGCCTCCGCATCGTCCGTAAGTGGGCATTGTGTGTAGGCCTTGCCGGAAAATGCCACGATTCCCATCCTGTATTCGGAAAAACGGTCAGATATGTCATTCAGCAACATTCTGGCGTTGTCAAGACGGCTGGGCTTCAGATCCTTGGCGGCCATTGAAAGGGAAACGTCTATGGCAACGATTATGCTGCCACGCAGATCCGTCACCGGGGCAAGTTCCACACCCCATTGGGGAACGCAGGCCGCAGCTATCAGGAAAAACAGTGCCAGACCGGCAAATACAAGCCTAAGTATGCGGCGTGTCCTGACGCCAGGTGGCAGTTCCGCCGCCCTTTTGCCAAGGACACGGCGGGCAATGTCCCTGCGTCCCTTTTCCAATCTTGCGAACAGGAACATTATGCCGGCCAATGCCAGTAGCGAGATGAAGAAATAAAGCGTATACCTGAAAAGTTCCATAATTCAATCCTGTCACCATTATGGAATGGAACGGAACACCGTCCTTTCGCTTATCGCGGCCAGCAAAAACAGCAATATGGCGGGCAAAAGCAGGAAATTGTAATAATCCGTATAGGAAGATGTAGACTTTGTCTCAAATTTTGTCTTTTCAAGGCTGTCTATACGGGAATATATGCCGTTAAGCTCAGATGCGTTCTGGGCACGGTAGAACTCCCCACCGGTAATGGCCGCGATTTCCCTAAGTGTGGGTTCGTCCAGATCATCAGCCATTGTCGCTACTGGCTGAAGTGGATTGCCAGTGGGTATCTTCGCATCGCCCTTTCCGGCAGTGCCTATCGTATAAACCTTTATGCCAAAGGTCTTTGCGGTTTTTGCGGCAAGGCCAAGATCCGTTATAATGCCTACATTTGATCTGCCATCGGTAAGCAATACCATTACCTTGCTTTTTGCCTTGCTGTCCTTGAGATGGTTCACGCCTGCGACAATCGCATCGCCTATGGCAGTACCGTCAACATAGGTCATGCTCAGATCCGCCGCGGCTATGCTTTCCAAAAGCGTGGCATAGTCCAGTGTAAGGGGACAGGAAAGCAGCACCGCCCCGCCGAATACTGTAAGGCCGATACGGTCATTCTTTCTTTTCCTTACAAATTCCGCTGCGGCGGCCTTTGCGGCTTCCATACGGTTGGGGGCAAAGTCCATGGCCGCCATGCTATAAGAGGTATCAAGCACAAGCATTATGTCTATGCCTTCCGTAGGCGGAATTTCTGTTTTCAAAACCTTCTGCGGCCTTGCAAGTGCGAAACATATAAGTATCAGCGCCAGGATCTTAAGCAAGGGAGGAACAGTCTGAAAAAGCCTTACCCGCAATGTCCTGACCGCAGGGACAGGATTCGGCAGTTTCGCAGATGCCGTTCTTCTTTTCGAAAGAAAGACGCAAAGGGAGGCAAGAAGAACAGGAATTATCAGCAAGAGAAAATAAGGATTCCTGAAAGATATCATTTCTGTACTCCTGCTGACCTGGCTTCATTATTGCCATTATCATCAGTCTTTTGCCCCATGCTGCCGGCTGTACCAACGGTATTTTGGGAATTGGCATCAGCTCCATAATCCTCCGGGGTATGCTCCAATTCAAGGGCCTGCAATATATCACGCATGAAGACAAGGTCATCCTTGGCGTTTTCCGGCCTCATTTTGGCAAACTTGACCATATCCGCCCTGTTGAAGAATTTCCTTGTCCTAGCCAGGCTGTCAACATTTATGCCATACTCCTTCATTGCCTTTACCAGATCCCTGGTGGTAAAAAGTTCAGCGTCAATATTAAATTCCTCTTTAAGATAAAGACGGAAAACGGAAACAAGCCCAGTGTAATACTCCTTGAATTTGCCACTATGTACAAGTGGTGAGTTCTCCAGCACTATGGAACGGTCATAAGCCCGCTGATAAGGAGAACGCAGATCATGCCATTGCGCCTTATGGAAGATTCCCCCCTGCCTTCTTTCAAGATGCCGGTAAATAATGTATCCTGCCAATGAGGATAGGAGAATGGCAAGTATTATCAGCAGCCAGTTGGGAAAACGCATAGGCGGATAAACATCCCTTATGTCTGATTTCTCAACATCTTCCTGCTTGAAAAATGGATCAACCGTTATGTTGAAATGAGGAGACATTGCCGAGGAGTCTGCCTTGCCATTACTTACAAGATTCCAACGTATTGAGGGAAATGTGCTTATCCCGATGTCAAAAGCCTGTACCTTGATGATCCAGACATCTGTTTTGAGCGTGCCAGATGATGCCTCACCGGTCTTTGCAAAATCCAGAAGATCAAAATTGGCATTGTCCGCAGAGGAAGTGTCAGGCATAACCTCATATTTGGATGGATAGGACACGTCCATCTCCAGGGAAAACTCATCTGCGAATTTCAATTTTTCCGTCGGAGGCTTCACTCCAAAATAGACATCCTCTCCGGCAGCGTGAATCTGCCACGGAAAAAGCAACATCATAAGTACAAACAGAATCTTTTTCATGAAAAACGGAATTTGCGGCTCCTCTGCCGGAAAAACCTTATCACGGGATTGTACACCGGCTCGCTACAGTCCACGTCAATCCAGTCCGCACCGGTACTTTTCAAGGTCTCTTCCAGGTTTTCTCTGAAAATCCTGGCATTTTCGTGATATGCCCGACGAAAATCTGGGTCGGAAAGATCAAAAATAGCCTCCGAACCACCTTCCAAGGCATCTGCTGAAACAATTACATCCGCCATTGGCAATTTCTGTTCAAACTCGTCTGACACGATCACGGGGATCACATCGTGCTTTCCCGCCGTAAGACGTAGTTCCCTTGTAAAATCAGCAGATCGGAAGTCCGAAATGAGTACGATTATGCCACGCCGCTTCATAATCTGATTCGCAGTACGCAGGGCCAATGCGACATCAGTCCCCTTGCTCTTTGGCTGATATGCCAGAAGCTCCCTTATTATGCGAAGGCAATGATTCTGTCCCTTGCGTGGAGGAATGTACAATTCCGTCCTGTCGCTGAACAGGAGAAGGCCTGTCTTGTCGCTGTTCTTTAATGCGGAAAAGGCGAACATAGCGGCAAGTTCAGCCGCGGCCTCGCTTTTTGGCTTGTCCTTTGACCCAAATTGCTGCGAGGCGGAAATATCACACAATATAAGCAGGGTAAGCTCACGTTCCTCTATGAAGTTCTTTACGAATATCTTTGAGGAACGCGCGCTTACATTCCAGTCTATTGAACGCACGTCGTCGCCAGGAACGTATTCACGCACATCGGCAAATTCCACACCTCGTCCTTTGAATACGCTCTGATACTGCCCGGCAAATGTCTCGCTGACAAGCCGTCCAGTCTTTATCTCTATCTGGCGTACCTTTTTCAATATTTCCGCTGTGTTCATTTTTACCGTGTCCTGATACTGACCGATTACGGAACTTCAACCGCCTCAAATATGTTGCGCAATATGTCTTCCGACGTGATATTTTCCGCATCTGCCTCATAAGTAAGCAGT
>LXOW01041652.1_pt1 | contig 30494 bp, 33 predicted proteins | sample 1368591 | NCBI WGS metagenome assembly LXOW01 (sample SAMN04884650, study PRJNA319009) | bovine gut metagenome | isolation source: Cow rumen | host: Bos taurus | place: Italy: Legnaro (PD) | collected 2014-07-09
ACAATGCAGTCCAGTATTCAATCCCACCTCTTGGAGAATCAAACGAGCAGCTTGACCCTAACAGGTTCAATAAGAAAAAGAAGGCAAAAAAGGAGTACAGGAACTTCGACAAGGAATTAAAGGACTTTGCTGGCCTAACTAAGCCAGGTGTCTACAAGATGCCCCACTACATCGTAGGCAGAATGAATGTCATTCCTGTAAGCATGAGGAACATAATTGCAACAAGAATCATGTTTGCCATCGTGTTCAACGTCTACTCTGCTGAAAGGTTCTCTGGAAGGAAGATGCCGAACAGGGAGGATTTCGTAGTGGACTGGTTCTACTCGGTGTTCAACGCAAGCAATGTGGAGAACTGCGAGGAATTCATGGACGGTTTCAACCCACATGCTGAATACAACAGGAAGAACAAGGATGTCGCAGCCCTCGAAAAGCACTACGATTATGCATGGGCAATCGATGAAAGCAAGTTCTACAGGACAGTCAAGATTGGATACGGCGGCTCGTTCGACCTCAATGGATGCGAAACAAGGGAAGACCTAGAAAAAACTGGCATGTCAGAAAGCACTGTAAGAAGGAAAGCAAAGCAGCTTGGCCTTGACAGAAAGAAACGTACATCGAAGCTCGACCAGTACATGAACTGTTCTGACGAGGAGTTAACTGAACTGGTTAAAACAGGGGTGTTGAACCGCATGGACAAATCTAGGATTATGTCAAGGAGAAAAACAGATGACTGCGTTTAACTGGGTATATTCAGCTGTTGTAACAGAAAACGGTCAAACGCTCCGTTTAATGTGTTATAACACAAAAACGTGTTGTAACAGAAAACGGTCAAACGCAGTCGATTCTCTCTTTAACGTATGTAACTTGACCGTTATTTGTTACAAGGATTTGTAAGAAAAATGTAAGATGTTTTGTAAGCCAAATTAACAAAGGATTCGATATGAATAACGAAGAAATCATCATGAAGATTGCAAAAAACTCACGGGGAATAGAAGTAGCTTCCGATACAGAGAATCTCATAACAGGGGACGAAGTAGAAAAGGTTGTCATCGACCTTCTTTCTTACCCTGATACATTTAAGGAAATCGAACGTGATGCATGGATAGAAGCCAAGAAAACTCTCTACAATTCATATGGAGGTGAAGATGTCTTAGCCATTGAAAAGCTGATGAAAGTAAACCTTTGTCAGTTTCTCTATGAAGGGATATCTGAAAACCAATATATTCAACACGGTGCAGATTGTTGTTCACTCACAGAGCTATCCGATTGTGGCCCAACCGACTTCTGTCCTGATGCGAAAACAGCAATAAAACAGGGTCTTATTAAGACCTGGAGTGATAACATTTTCCATGAAGCAGAGGATGAATATTTCGAAATCATTTATAACAGCAGGTTAAAACAAGGAGTGTAACCAAGTTACCTTCCTTTTATGGGGTGCTTTTAGAGCACTCCATTTTTTATGCGCTCCACACGCGCTCCACACGCGCTCTGCCCCCTAATTTCAAAATGACGGCTGGGAGACCGTTTTCCTCATGAATTTCCTTTTGTGGTTTCCCTGCCGTCAAACATTTTGGAGGGATAACATGAAAGAACTAGCATCAGCACACATGGACCAATTCGACAATTTTTCCGCAGGATTGGACAAAGGTCTTAGAATCGGAAAGCACTACCTTGACACAACCATAGAGGCAGCAATGGTGATTGCTGGCAAGAACCTCTATATGAACCAGCCCATGGAAAAATACCTGTGCGTTGGCGTATGCCTGCATAAGGTTGACGGTTCAAACCAGGTTCTGAACTGCATGTTTGGAACAGAGCCGTTCAAAACGATGAGTTTGACCGATTTTATCATCGAGGTTGCTAAAACACAGAACAAGATGATACCTGCGTATGTGAGGACGCACTTAAAACTAAATCCAGATGAAATCACCTCAGCAGACATAAAGATTTTCACTGATGATGACAGGGACACAATCAACGCAGAGTTGAAACAGATGGGGGAATCCCACTAATTTAAAACTGTGGAGGGCTTGTAGCTCAGTTGGAAGAGCACCTGGCCTACATCCAGGATGTCGCGAGTTCGACCCTTGCCAAGCCCATTAAGGAGGAGAATATCATGGAAAAGCTAATCAAGAAACTGGACGAAATCTTTGCCAAGTACGGTGTTGCGGAGGAGGACATCGCCGAGGTTGGAACGCTCATCAGCGGCATCGGCGGTGGCGACATCGTAGTTGAAGGCGAGGAATTCGTCGTTCCTGAAATGGGAGATGAAGATGAAAAAGGCTCAGAATACGACGAGTTCGACCGATAAGAAACCACTGATTGAAACCAAGGTTGAAGACCCGATTGTAAAGAGGCTCGACCTTATAATCGAACTACTGGGTTCAATCAAGGGTCAGGTCGATTCGATTCAAACCAAAGTCAATTCAATACAGGAAAAGGTCCCCGCACCGTTCGACGTTTCACGGCTTGTCAAGGACTAATAAAACAGGCGCCAACACAGGGCGCCTTACAAGTATTGTGGGAGGAGGAGATATGAACGAAGAAATTAACGGTAGCGCCGAAGAAACCGCTCAGAACGCGTCTGAAAGCGCACCAAAGGCGAAGAAGCACTTTGGGACACCATTCACCTCAGAAACGGCCAAGAAAGCCGCTATAAGCGCAGCAAGGGCAAAGAAGCTCCGCAAGGAAGCACGTCACAACATCCTTGCCAAACTCACGTCTGAACTGGACTTGGGAACAGAAGTTCTAAAGGCATTGAAGCAGCACGACGACGCCTACCTTTCGATGATTGAGAAGTCAATCCGTTTAATCGGGGTTCACTTCGACCAGTCCGAAGACGCAATCCAGAACATCAAGGTGAACGCAAAGACGGAATCAAAGGCCAAGGTAGATTCTACAATCAGATTCGTTTTGGACGAGGCACCAGCCAAGGGGTAACCCGTGGATGTAGGTCTTCTGAAACACCAGATGGAGTTCATGAGGAGGGATGGCGACAAGCGTCTTGCCCTCGTTACAGGCGTTGGTTGCGGAAAGACAATGGTCGCGAGCATGTGGTTGCTCCAACAGGCAGCAGACTTCCAGAACTCAATAGTATCTGCCCAGAACTATTCCGCCTTGCACAAGGTCGTTTTTGCGGAGTTGCAGCGTCAGGCACGACGTTTCAACATGGACTTCGTCTACAACAAGCAAGAAAAGATAATGACCTTTGCCAACGGTGCGACGATTTATGGTGCATCCAGTGAAGCATACGATTCCGTACTGGGTCTTACAAACATATCCAACTACCTGGCTGATGAAGCGGCCTACTCCTGCGAACAGCTCAGGAACAACTGCGAGGAGCGTTGTCGTGGTGTCGATTTGAAGGGCCGAATCATCAAGGCCCGATACAGGTACACTACAACCCCGTCAATCCTTCCTACGTCGCTCTGGTTCAGGGAAATGATTAAGAAGCACCCTGAGATGGTAATCCATGCGACAACATACGATAACCACAAGCTTGACCCCAGCTATGTAGAAGACCAGATTGAAAAATACGGTGGACCAGATTCACCCTTTGTGAAGCAGCAGATTATGGGTGAGTTCCTCGACGGGGTTGCAAACAATATTGCAGTCGATGTAAACCAGTTCACTACCTCCCGTCCCCCACACCGTGCTGACGACCCTGTATGGATTGGAATGGACGTTGCAGCTGGTGGCCGAGACAGTTCCGTCTATTGCGTAATCGACGAGTATGGCCTTGTAGAATGGATAGAGGAGTTCCATGCGGAGACGCAAAAGCTTGTTGCAACGATGCTAGAACTCAACCGCAAATACAAGGTCGAGGGTGCACTGGTTGACACCACGGGTGGATTCGGTGTTGCAACCGTCGATTATACCAAGCGAATAATGGGAACAGACGGTGTCAACTTCGCTGGCGCATCCGATGACGACAACATATTCAACGTGCGTTCGCAGATGTATGTGGACCTGGGCAAGACCATAAAGGAATCATCCTTTTACCTACCTGACGCTGGCGACAGCCTAAGATGCAGAAACCAGCTTTCCTACACCACCTACATCATCAACAATCGCGGTCAGACCCAGCTTATACCTAAAGCAGAAATAGCAAAGATTGTCGGAGGCTCACCTGACCACGCTGACGCCCTAGTGCTTGCAAACAGGGCTAGGAAACTTGCTGGAACTGTAAGGAACAACAGTGCATCGACAATAGCGGCAAGGATGCTTGCGGCACAGTTACGATAGTTCAGCGGCCTAATTTCCCCACAGGAGGGGATTTATGGCCGAAAGAATAGAATACCCGCGAGTAGATAGAGACATTACAGAAAAGGTTGTGGACTTCCTTAAAGAGTCCTCTGAGTATTACAATACATCTGTCCAGGCCCGTGTTGACGCCGACCGTATGTTTTCAGGAGATTTCTGGACACCTGAGCTAATCAAGGAATGGCACCGTACACGCAGGCGTTGCGAACACCTTTCACAATGGTCCGTTTTTGAAGCCGCAATCAGCTCTCCCCTGTCCGCATCCCCTTGGCATGCACAGCTCGAAGACCAGGCCGCAAACCAGGAAATTCAGGATGCAATCAATGACATCGAAGCCGATTCTGATGCCAAGAACGCATTCCTGAACTGTTTTGCAAAGGCGGTGGACCTTGGTGCAAACTTCATCGTAGTTACCACTGTCGAAGATGAATGGACGGGTGAACCGAAAATCATCCCCGAATGCGTAAAGGACCCGACAGCTGTTGCACTCGACCCGACAGTAACCACAGCTTCTGCACGTGATGCCGAACGTGGTGCAGTTGTCAACTGGATTTCAGAACACAAGGCAAAACGCCTTTATGGAAAGGATGTCATCCCTCTTGCCTATCCACAGGCTTTACCAGCCCTTTACGACATCGGTGACCAGTGGATTCAGCGCCCAAAGAAGACAATCCCTATCGTCACCTACTACGAAAAGAACGACAATGGCCTAGTTGACATGTACAAGCTCTGTGGCGACAAAGTTGTCGAACACGTTGAACTCCCCACGAGAATAATCCCGATTTTCAGATTTGCTGCATACGAGGTTACGAAAAACAGGATGACCGACTATATCGGCATCGTGAAAAAGACCTACTCGCTTCAACTTGGTCTTAACCTCGCTTACAGCACCATGCTTGAACGTGCTAACCGTTCACCGAAGGCAAACTGGATGATGCCAGTCAAGTCCATGGACGGCCTCGAAGAGTATTACCGCAGGGCACAGGACGACGATTCCCTCGCCATCCTCTACAACGGTGAAGCTGGCGTTCCGACCCAGTTGAAGGAAGCGTTTGAAACGGGTGACTTGCAGAACATTATCAACACGACGCAACAGCTCATGGCCGCTGTCCTTGGCATTCCTCCTACGGGAATCCAGGGAAGCCTTGGAAATGCCGATGTCCAGCGTACTGCAGTTGAAGTGCTTGAACAGGCTGCAAACCGTGAGTCAAACGTGGCTTCGCTCTATGCCCACTGCTACGAGGCAATGAGGGCAATATGGATGTGCGTCATCGAAATGCTCAATGGCGGTCAGCGCATCAAGTTCTCCTTGCAGGCTGGACCAGATGTAATCACAGCTAACATGAAACGCCGTCAGGAATTGCAAGTGATGGCGACACTGCTCCCTGAGCCACTGAAACCGATTCTTGCAAAGTATTACGCAGACACGCTTTCGACCGACGATGCAAAGGCCCTTGCAAAGGACATCATCGCAAACATGGACCCGACAATCAAGCTGGTCACAAACCAGGACCTTGACGCATACGCAATTCACGAAATCAAGCAGATGCAAATGTTGGCGAACCAGGCCATGGACGAACTTGAATCGACCAAGCAGGAAAATGCCGACCTCAAACGTCAAATCGACTCGCTCTTCGCAGAACTTGCAAACAAGCGTGAAGACCGTCAGCTCGACTGGAACAAGGCTCTTCTCGACCAGCAGAACAAACAGGCACAGCTACAACTTGAAGCGGCAAAGGCTGAGGGCAAGCAGAATGTTGACTTGCAGAAGCTCGACCTTGAAGGCAAACGTGTTGCCATCGAGGCGCAGGACAGGATGGAGGAAACCATCGCCGATAACAACCGTATGCTCGGAGGAGGTATCTAATGGCTCTTTCACGTGAAGAAGCAGAAGCACTCGGCACCCTAGGGAGAATGGTCCTGGGCGGTGCCATCCGTGGCGCAACAGGCGGTTATGACGGGAAGAATTTCGGCCCAGGTTTCGCTGCTAGGCCAGGTGGCCGCGTATGGGTCAAGGAAGGCGAACGTAACGACGGTGGAATCAACCAGACTTCAATCGGTGCAGCCGAAGCACTTGCTCGTGAAATGGTTTCAAACCCGATTGATTTTGACGCTGGTGTCATCTATGTTCCAGGCCCTGCTCAGAACAACGCGATGCTTGTCCGCACTCCTGAAAACCTAGAAGCGTTCATCAGGCAGTCTGAACTTGAACATAGCGAAGCTTTGAACAAGTACATGAACGACCCGAACATTTCAAAGGACCGTGCTGCAAGACTTGGTGTCAGGAACGAGGAGAACCTACCAAAGTGGTGGAATGATAAAGACCCGCGTCTTCCAGTTACACCGTCTTCATCCTGTGTGAAGCGTGCCCGTATCGGTTCTAACGGGGACATTTACGTTGTCTTTGGAAGCAACCCCAACAAGGAATATCAATACGAAGGTAGTCCCGACCCAGTACAGGCTTCCAAGGTGTTACAAGCGCTTGTAACTGCACCGTCAATCGGACGTGCTGTAAACAGCTGGACAGGAGACTGGGGAACGCAACACACGTATCTACCGAAGGGCTAACCCTAATTTCTTTGTGTGAAAAATAGGCGAAAAAACAACCGCACTAATTTCAGTTTGAAAACATCCGCGAACACGACGCGGTCTACAAATTTCGCGGGAGGAGAGAAAAATCATGACTACCGAAGAAGCCATGGAATACCTGAAGAAGGAGCATGGGGAATCAGCCTCGCAACCTGACGAAACTGCACCGACCGAAGGCGCCGCTGCCACTGGAGAGCAAACGGCGAACCAAGAGACTCCAGAGCCGAACTCTGACGTTAAGGAGGACCGCGAATCCCCCAAGGCCGAAGTGTCCGAGACCGCCGAGGATAAGCCTCAGCAAACGAAGAAGCCTAGCAAACAGGACCGTATCAATCATGCGTTTCAACGTGAAAAGGCAAGGCACCGTGAACAGCTCGAAGCTGCGAACAAGCGAATTGCCGAACTCGAAGAAAAGGTGAAGAAGTACAGCGTCCTCGAACAGAGCGACTTCGACCCCAACGACATGAAGTCATACATCGACCACAAATTTGCATTGCAGGGCGAACAGGCCGAACTCGAAAATCTGAAAGCGACCAGAGACAAGATAGTTGCCGACGACAGGATGAGCGAAGCCAAGGCACGTCACGAACAGCAGGTAAACGATTGTTTCAATTCGGATGACGAGAAGGAACACTACTGGGCACTCCTCAGAAACGGGGGTTCAAAGTTCCGTGAGTTCCTGAACGACTACGACGACGGCACAATCGACCAGTTCATCGGTGACAGCGAGATTGCACCTGTGATGATAAGCACGCTTATGCGTAATCCAGATATTCTCCGCTCAATCGTTGAAAAGAGAAACCCGATTCGCAAGGCGATTGCCTTACAGCAGCTTGAAACCCGTTTGCAACTGCAACGGAAAATCGGTGTAAAGACACAGTCTCAGGGCACTCAACCAACTCAGAAACCAACGCAACGCTTGCCGATAATCGGCTCGCAGGTTGCAAACCCTGGTTCATCCACGGAATCCAAGAAGACCGACTGGAATCGGTATCTGATGGAACATCCGAGAGGAACCTAAACCAATTCATTTTAACTGGAGAAAATTACTATGGCTACCGCACGTACCATCCCCGCACCAGCAATTTCTAGTGCAAACCAATTTGAAACCAACTATCAGACCAGCCTGGTCTCGCTCCGCGCCGCCGAGGTCGCTCCATATTTCCTCCTCGGAAGTAAGGCCTACTTTGGAGACCAGATTTTCGGAAAGAGCCGTAATGGCCAAACGTATGGCTTCGTGATAAAAGATAGAGCAGAAGTCGAGAACTCCATCGCTGCATCCGCAGGTGCAAAGAAGGACGTTGTCGAACGTGTTGTAAACCTCTCTATCGAACCGTGGCATACGTTCGAAAAGACGAACGCTGTCGAAGGCAAGACTGACGCCGAATTCGACCAGGAAATCGCCCAGCCGAACGGTCAGGCCCTTATCCAGGGTGCCTTGCAGAAGTCCATCAAATCCGATATGGGCAAGTGCTCTACCTGCTTCGTCGGCAATGCTGGCGAGTTTGAACCGCTTTCCATGGCAACGGCTCACCTCTCTTCTATCACTAGCGAACCGCTCTATGGTTTCTGCGACCCGATGATTGAGGCAATCGTAACTTCCAAGGGTGCTCAGTTCGTTCCTGTTGACGCTCCTGCCATGTACAAGCAGGGCTTGCTTGGACATTTCCATGGCGCGGACTACAGGGCACAACGTTTCATCCCGCGTGTCACCATTTCGTCTGTTCTCGCAACGGCAATGACTGGCGCCAAGTTCGCAAGCTTCAACGATTCCACGAACGTGCTCACCGTAACGCTCGGTGCATCTCCGTCCGCTGCTACTGTCATCAAGGCTGGCACACCGCTGTTCATCAGCGACGTTGTGGCAACTGACACTGTTGGCGACGTTACGACCGAGCCGTATGCATTCATCGTAACCGAAGACAAGAGCATCGCTACGACTGACAGCACTGTTGCCGTCAAGGTTGACGAAGTTCCTGTATCTGTGCTTGGAACCCGTGTTGCTGCCCTTGCTGACGGCTCCATCATCGTATGGTCTGGTGCAGGTGCAAACGTTACCTCTGCAAACGACGTGACGATTCCTGCTGCTGGTACTTACTTCGCGGCTATAGTGAGGGCTTCAGGCTCTTATGAATTCGAAACTTTGGACACCATCGACGTTCAGGGTTCTGAATACAAGAAGGGCAACGTGGACCGCATCACGATTCACCAAAACCGCAGAATCGACATGGACGCCTTTGTCAACGACACCCGTTTCGACTTGTTCACGCTCAGTGGCACTGTCGAAAAGCGTGCACAGGCTCTCGTGCTCGTGAAGGCAAAATAATTGGACCAAACATACGAAATCTATCTCTCCCGATAGTGGGGCCAGGAGCAATCCTGGCCTCTTTTTTGTTTTCAACGGACAGTTGGAACCATCTGCTTAAACCATGTGTTGGCAACCCCTAATTTCCACACAGAAGGAGGTTCAAGATGATTACCGTCCGCTCAATCATAATCGAAGCACTAAACCGTTCAAACCTTAAAAGTCGTCGTCAGAGTCCACCAGCCGACATGGTCGAGACTGGCCTTAGGCTGTTGAAGGGCATTGCCGCAAAGTACAGCAACGACAACCTGTTGCAATTCCTTATTTCGGAATGTGGCGGAACCCTTGACAAGCGTGAATATGTCCTCGGCGACATCGACGCTGACCACCAGGAAGAATACATGCCCGTTGACCTGTTTGCCCCTAACATCCAGAAGGTAAACCGTGTTTACTGGCGTGCAAAGGACAATGCGGGCCTTGGCTCATACATTGAACTCACGTATGCGTCGCCTGACGATTTTGACGGATATCCTGACGGTTCTGGTGTTTACACATACCAGCCAGTCAACGACATGCAGGTTGTGCTTAAAGTCAAGCTGCTCCCCAACGAGGGAACGGAAATCAAGGTTCTGTATAACAGGAAGTGGTCCATCGGTCTCGATGACGAACTGAGAATCCCTGACCAGTATGCAGAACTCTTTATCGTCGCCTTGACACACAAGCTTGCTCTCACGTTCCCACGTCTTTCAACCGAACAGGTCAATCTCTTGAAGAATGAACTGACCGAGATGGAAAAGAACGTTGCCACCGCATCAAGGGCACACAAGTATGTTTCACGCTCTACACAGCTCAGGGCTGCTGTAAGCCGTGCGGACTTCATTTCAGGAAGAATGTTCTACGGGGTTTAACACATGGCTCAACGAATCATCCAGAACATAGTAGGCGGCATCCACCGTCATGAAATCGAGAAGGTGTCACGTTCGTTTACACAGAACATGTATCCTGAAACGGTGGATTCGGAACAGTCAACCACCAACAAGGTGCTTCTCGGAATCAAGGGAAATTCACTTGCCCTGCACATCCAGGAAGGTCCTTGCCGTGGCATGTTCCGTGCATCCCGTGGAAACGACGGAAACCCAGTGCTTTTCGGCTGCTGGGGTTCATCCGTGTATGTAATCCGCGAGAGCAGCACAGGTTTCACGAAGCGTAGAATCGGCCAGGTTTCTAACGCATTGGCTGAACCCGTCCACTTTGCCGAAACGGGTGGCGAAGGCTCTGCACACCCTCACCTTGTCGTTGCCGACGGTGCATCAATCTTTGCAGTCGATACAACCCTGTCCGATTCCTACATGGCCCAGGACTGGCGTTCAATCCCGTTGCCTACACGTGTTGGCGACGAAACCCATACGCAAAAGATACAGCCCTCACACTTGGCCTACCTTTATGGTTACCTTATCTGCAACGACGTTGGTAGCGATGCGTTTTACACCTCGATTCAATACCCGTTTGAAACCACCGATGACAACGACAATATCATATACGACATCTTCTATGCTGACGAGAACGGTGAATACAATGGCTATGGTTTCGTGACCTATGCTGAATGGAATCCAGACAACATCACGGCACTCTGTTCTAACGGCTCATTCATGTACACGTTCGGCCCCAGGTCGATACAGTGTTTCAGCTATCGAGACGACATCAATAAGCCGTTCGTCTCTCCCGACAATGCTGCGGAATCAATCGGCATACGTGCCCCAGATTCGTTGGCAACATGCGGTCCTTACACGGCTTGGCTTGCAAGTTCCGATGTAGGCCAGAACGGCATTTACATCATGGAGGGGAACCAGAAGACACGTGTTTCGACAATCTCGATTGAACGCCAGATTTCCAAGATGAAGTTCCCAGAGGATGCCGTAGGACAGTTCTGGGAGGAAAATCAGCACCTGTTCTATGCAATTACGTTCAGGACCGACAAGGTGACTCTCGTATACGACATGACCGAAAAGGAGTGGCATGCACGTGAATCCTATGAACACGGCATTTGGCGTCCCCAGTATGCGACATTCGCCTATAACAGGATTTTCTTTGGCGAGTTCAATTCGGATGCACTCATCTATCTTGACAACGAGAAGTACACGGAATGGGATGGCCTCTGCATCGTGCGTCTTCGCAGGGGTGGTGCAATCTATTCTGACAACTCTCCGTTCTTCGTGGATGCTGTAAACATCACGCTCAACAACGGCCAGATTGACGACCCTGAGCTTGACCCTAGGGTTATGATGAGGTATTCGACAGACGGAAACGACTGGACGGATATGGAAGTTGGAACCATGGGTGCAATCGGTCGTTATGACCATCAGACCACATGGTGGAATTTGGGACTGTGCCGTTACCTCACGATTGAAATCTCGTGTTCTGACCCAGTGGATTTCGCGATTGTCTCGGCAAAGATTAATGCGGCGCCCTGCAACATATTCTAGGAGAAGCAATGATTAAGACAGTTAACATAACTCAGTTTTCTGCACCCGACTATGTGGCACAGGCGCTGGAAGGAACCTATGGCCTCGATGGCCGCAAGAACATCTACTTCACGTGCGTCAAGGACGTTGTTTTCGTGAATGCGGTAGGTCCTCTAAGCTTCGACGAGAAACTGCCTGAGAACGCGTTTCCGTGGCACCTTATGGTGCTTTCTGACAACGGGGTCAGAACGGTAAGGTGCAACAATTCGCACTTGACATTTTCACTTGCCGAGGGTGAAACCGCACAGGGTTCATTCAGGCTAAAGGCATAATTTGGTAGTAGGAGGAATATTTTATGGCAAATTGGGGCGGTAACATTATTGGAGGTGCTGGAACTGGTGCAGCAATGGGTTCAGCCGCTGGACCCTGGGGTGCTCTCGCAGGAGGTGTTCTAGGCGCACTTGGTGGTGTCTTCACATCGCTTTCAGAAGAGGATGATGCAGAGCGCAAGCAGAAAATCATCGACAACGCAAAGGCTCAGTTCAACCTTACGCAGGACGAGATTGACCAGCTGATGGAGGACTTCTACACAACCCCTGAGAACTTCCTTGGAACCAAGGAGGACAGGGATGCATATCGGAAGGCAATACAAGACTATGACCCGACTGCATTCATCTACGGTTACGACAAGGAGAATGGCAAGTTCGACGAAAATATTTACGACTTCTCGAAGAGTTACGACAAGTCTGTTGACGATTTTGTCAACCCGTATTACGACAAGATAATCAAGGACACGACCGACAAGGTTCAGCACAGTGCTGCTGGTGCTGGTGTTGGTAGAGGAACGGGTGCAGCAAACGCTATTGCCGAAGCTGTCGCACAGAAGGATGACGAGCTTTACAAGACAGCATTGCAACAGTATAACACCGACCGTCAGCAGACCTATTCGGAATGGAGCGGCAACATCGACCGTATGCAACAGCGTCTTAACCAGTTGAAAGCGGCGACGGACACACAGATGAACAACCTGGGAACGCTTGCAAACGACTATACTCAGCAGAAGCAAAATTATTTCAGCGACCAGATTGCATCAAAGCAGAACCGCAACAACGCCAACCTTCAACTTGCCAACATGGGCCTGATGATTTAAGGGGGTAACCAAAATGTCTATTTACACAGCTCCATCTACATCATTTATCGACACTTTCATGAACGCGGCCAAGTATCGTGACCAGCGCACAGCCGACGAGAACAAGCAGATGATGGAAGGAATCGGAAACCTGGCAAAGGGAGGTGTCGAGGCCTACAAGTGGCAGCAGAGGAAGAACATCCTTGACAACAAGGACGCAATCCAGAAGCGAATCGACGAACTCCTTGCAGAAAGGGAACGCCTCGCATCTGGACAGGATTACGCAGGTTCCAGCCGCAATTTCGACGCGATTATGAACGGTCTTGACTGGAACCTTATGCCGCACCAGTACAGCGACGACAAATTGAAGGGGGTATTCTAATGTCCGCAACATCATTCATTGACGACGCCATCGCAAACGCTGGCGAATATGCCGTATACGGAAAGGCCCTCGGCGACAAGATGAGGGAAGGCGTAAAGTATGGTCCTGACCCTAGGCGCCCCATGTATGGCGACATGGTTGAAAACCCGAACAGTGCCCGTATCGCTGAGATTGACAAGGAACTTGCCGAACTCCGTGCAAAGCTTGATTCAGACGACATAGAGGATGCAATGGGCCGCTACAAGTTCCTCTACGATGCCGACCCGTCCGTTCTCACAAACTACCGCAATCAGAAGCGCACCGAGAAGATGAATGCCGATATGCGCAAGGCTACCGAGGCTGCAACCCGTGAAAGCAACTTGCAGACCGCATGGAAGCAGAACGGAATCGACCTCGAAGTTGCCAAGTATGACCTTGCCGCAGCACAGAACGCATACAACGAGGCAAAAGGTAACAGCGACGTTTCCGCAATGAACCGTGCCATTACCGACATCAAGCGTGCACAGGCGAAGTATGACCGCATCGTCCGCGAAAATGATACTCTGCGTGGCAAGATGATGAACAGTCTCGGTATCTCGCTTGGTGACGAGCAGAAGCTTGACGATGATATCCCGAATGCAAACGGCCCCGACTATGCAAAGGAACTTGCCGATGCCGATGCAATCAAGAAGCTTGACGGTAATCTCGACCTACTCGACAAGGACATCGTTGTTGACAACATCAGCGTTGACAAGAAGACGAAGCTTGCAAACGTCCAGAAATGGCTTGCGAACATCGAGCAGGCAAAGAAGGATGTCGATGCCTCCCCGCTTTCAACCGAGCAGAAAAACGCAAGGAAGACGAAACTTGCAGACCTCGAAGCAAAGGTGAGGGCTTATGCAAAGCCGAAGGGAAAGGGCGGCCAGGGAACCAAGATTACCAAGGACGATTACCAGAAGGCTCTCGATGGACTGATGACAAAGGGACAGCTTGTAGCAAAGGGTTACAAGTGGTTGAAAGCTGCAAAGGATGCTGGTGCCACGCACAAGTATCTTGACGCTGCAATCGGCGTTGCAGCTGGTGAATAGGAGTTGACTATGGAAAAGATACTAGAACGTTTGCAGAAGCTCGGACTTAATGGAGACGAAGTCGCTGACAACCTCTACTGGGATGCCAAGGACCTTGACGAGGATTCTTTCTCCCTGTGGGTTGCCGAGAATGACAAGGCGCTCCGTGATGTGCTCAACATCGACAACATTTCATTGAACCCGAGACAGGAAGACAAGGCGTTCCTTAAACAATACAACGACCTCCGCAACAACGGGCTTTCCATCTTCAAGGGTGACAAGAAGCTTGCCCCAAGCGGAAAACCGATGAAGACACTTGACGACTTCATGTCCGCTCTCGGCGTCGCTGGTTCCAACAACGGTGAATACAACGATAATGACCGTTCGGCTTTTTCAAATCCGAACAATTCCGCATACTGGGCAAACATGCCTGAGGAAGACAGGACACTTGCTGCATTGTCACTCGGTTATAACTCAGCTGATGACATGGCTCGCGACATCGAGCGAACGGGCAATGCATACCAGCGTCAGAACCAAATTGAAGGCTGGGGTCCTAACAACGAGCGGCAACCGATTTCCTGGGTATTGTCCGCAATCAAGGGAATGGCTGCACCACGTGTAAAGGAAGCGCAGCTCGAAGGACGTGACATCACTTGGCAAGACGTGACTGGCGACCTCGCTGAACTCGGTTTGAACTTCATTCCAGGTGTTGGACTTGTTGGCAAGGGTGGACGAATTGTTGCAAAAATTCCTGGTGTCGGCAAGATTGCAAACACTGCTGCAGGCTCGATGATTGGCCAGGGTGCAGGTCTTGTGTTCGACCAGTTAGCAGTCCCTGCATTGACACAGGCAGTAGATGCAGGGTTGCTTTACAATCCCGATGTACTTGGAACAGAAACAAGCGGTCTCAACCCTAGGAGCGAACCCGACCTTGGCAAGATGGCTGCACAGGCTAGCGCCATTGCTGGTGCAAAGGGTGCCGTCAAGGGTGCCGCGATGGTCGGCAAGAACATGCTCGAACAGGGCTTCGGCAACGAGGTCGGTGGCGGTGCATTCCGTGAAGGCGTCAAGGCGTTCGAATCAATCGGCGAAAAGACCGACGACCTCATCCGTCGTCGTCAGGCTATGCTTGACCGCAAGGCCGAACTGGCCAAGAAACGCGAGAATGTGACGCTCAGGGATGATGACGACATCAGCAACGGCCTAGCGAGCACGGACGACCTGATTAACGCGGAAAACTTCAAGATACTAACATCAGAGGCAGAACGTATTGCAAAGTCCAAAAAGGTCCGCGATGATTACAGAAAGGCAGTGAGCGGCGATGAAGCCGTCAATAAAATATTGGGCGCGGCTGATAAGTACGGAAAGACTGGCCAACTCGAAATGGCCGACCCATACGAAATAACAAAGACGTATGAGAAGCGCATCCGTGATGCAGAAGATGCCCAGACAAAGTATAATGGCGACGCCATAGAAAATGTGTATCGCAAGGAAAACGAAAATAGTCCATATCCACACTTGCTAATGTTGGACGATGGCCGCGTTGTTCCCCGTTCTTACTTGACGAACGATGGCAACCTGGCATATCCTGGTGCCAACTACTCGTTTAGTGCAGGGGGCAAGCTTAAACCTCTCGACTACAAGTACGATGACGGGTTAAATCGGCAACTTGATTTTGATGAATACGCCAAGGGTGGAATTTCGTTTGCACCTAATAAGGCAATCGACGAAAGCAGTGGACTTTCCCGCAACCCTGCCGTCCTCGAACAAATTCAAAAAGACGAACTGTTGAGACGCAAGCTGGACCCATCCAAGACGGCATTGAAGGAAAATGCACGTGATGTCACCGCTGACGCAGTGTTCAATGCTCTTGCTCGCGACGGTGTTGTCGGCAACGTTTCAGATTTCGACAAGAAGCGCGAGGATGCTTTATGGAATCGCGTTATGATAAAGATGCGTCCGCTGACTGCAAACTCAAAGTTGTCTCCTGAGACTAGAAAGAAGAACGCCGACGCAATCCTCAACGTGATGCAGTACGGACTCGATGGACTTCCTGAGGACATCTACAAACAGAATCCGAGGGTCTACAAGCTCATCGCAGATAATTTGGAAGTGAAGGGATGGCGTCACCCAAGCGAGGTTTCCAACCCGCAACCCACCACTTCCTATTCAAGTTCATACTAGGAGGAGAGCATGAGAGCATTCGACACGTGGAACTCATACCTTGACAACGACGGCAACCTGCTTCACGGCAAGGTCCGTTTTTGCCGCAAGGGGACAACCGACAACATCATCATCTACAACTCTGACGGCATTGCAATCCGCAATCCCGAATTTACCGACATGCTCGGTCGCACCGAGTATCAGGTTTTTGTCAAGAACGACGAGAATGTTACTGCTTACTTCTACAAGTATGTGGGAACGGGCGACATGATGCAGTGGCCTGGTGAGGACTATGACCCGTCCAGGTGGGCCTACCAGTACAGTTCCGACAATATGGACCCGACATCTGCTATCGACATCACTTCTGATACTGCCAACGGTGTCGCTACGATGACCGACTTGCGTGCTGTTGACCCTGACGAAGTTCCGTCGGTTAACGGTGCAAAGCTCATGTGGCTATATGGCTACTACAACGCTGGCGATACGAGTCCAGTTCTCTATGTGTGGGATTCCGCATCGCTTGATTCTGACGATGGCGGTGCGACAATCATGTCTAACCACATACCAGGAAAAGGTCGCTGGAAACTCTCCACACGGGAGCTGCATTTCGATGTTCGCCACTTCGGTATTTTCCCGTTGGATGACAAGTATTCCACAGATTACAGCTACACATCCCAGCTTGCTAACTGTGCTGCGTACCTCGATAAGGAAGGTCTTGACGCATGGTTCCCGTCATTGAATGACGACATGAGTTATTACCTCTATGACGGAACCAACACGTTTGCAATCAAGGGTGACATCTACGTCTCAGACACGGTAAGGTTCCAGGTCAAGAGTGGCACGACGGGAACGATAATCACCTGTCACGAGCTTCACAAGAGAACGCCAAACTTGTTTGATTCCAGCGTTCAGAACGGTAGTGTAACACTTACCGCCGACTGGGTAAACATCAGCTGGGTTGGCGGCAACTGCATGGGCGATGCTCGTGTAGGATGGGTAATCGACTCTTCCAGCTTCTCCCGTGTCATCAAGGACAAGGAAGTCCGCTTCATCACGAACGGTTCCTCCTCGTTGCAGCTCGACAACTGCGTAATCACGAGCAACAAGCAGATAACAGGTGAAATCCTGATTCAGAACTCCATATTGAAAACCGAGTTCTTTGCCGATGACTACAACTGGGGCAACCTGACTTCAATCAACAACGACATCCGTCTTGTCAACTGCAAGGACGCGAACACGTATGTCATATTGAAGAACAAGCAGCACGACCCGAACTATGGCGACCTCGGCGAGTTGACCTTGAAGGACGCAACCCTGCTCCCAAACGCACTTGCAGAAAACGCGACATTCGAGAATGTGACCCTGACGGGAAATACAGAGCTTCACAACGTAAGCGGTACGGCGACGGTAAGCGGTAGCGCATACGAGCTCAATTTCGTGGACTGCTGGATTAGCTTTATGAACACGACAAACGTCACGCTGAGCACAATCCAGTGGAGACGCGGTTCAATCTACTGTGGAGCACAGGTTCAGGTGCTTACCGCCTTGTATGTATTTGATGCAGACGTGGGTGCTCCCCTTTACACTCCTGGCGCATTTGTACGCATGGAGCGCTGCTCGGTAAACAGCCCGCTCAACGGCAAGGCTGTCGTGTGCAAGGACTGCCATATCAACGCGGCGATTACAACCAGCGAGACTGACGCTAAAATCAACTTCAACTTCGACGGATGCTACTTTGGCCCTAACGGAACGCACGTAATTTCTTCTAGTACGCCAAACACGAGCGTAGTAGGCGCATGGACAAATAACTTCGCGGAAACACAACACCCGATTCAGATAAACATGTTGAACCTCGTAGGTGCAGACTCTGGACACCCATACACCTACTCTGGCAACAGCGGCAAGTTCATGCAGCGGTATCCAGTGTCAAGTTTTGCGCAAGGGTCGTTCTGGCGGATTAATGAAGTTGGCCGTTACCTCACAGCAATAAAGCAGCCAGTGCTATGCATGCCTGGTCTTGTTCTCCAGCCTACACATAACGAATGGTTCAACGGAGTCTGGATTCCAGAGAGCTGGGCACCTGAACTGCATTTCTTTGCAATAGGCACAGCTATGGCAAGGATTCGCCTGACAGTGACGTTCGAGTTCACTGACACAACAGAAATGAGCGACAGCATGACTCCTAGGGTAAACCATAAGATGAGCGTTTCCTCGGACATGATGGTAAGTGTCGGCGACAGTTATAATTACACGGTCACCGAGTTCGGCGAAAAGATGATTGGTTCAATCTTCCTTGGGCCGAAGAATTTCACCTATCCAGCGGAAATCACTACACAGGACCCGTCAACCTGGCCCCAGACCAACAGCGCCCACATCACTATTGAGCGTCTGCTCTAAGGTTGTCTGCTATTGCATCCCAGTCGGTTACGGCCTTTTCTAGGATGTCCTCGGAGAACTCATCCGATGAGTCCATCATGAATGAGTTTGTGCCGACACGCGATGCAGGGACCATCTTGCACTGCATCCTATAGTAGTTTGAGAGCACATGCTGGAACGAGTGGAAACCTATTCGATATAGGTAATTAAAAGGTGCTGTCGCCTGTGGGTATTTCTCGCCGTTGAACTTCGTCCTAGCTTTCAGCATGTCGATTGTGGCTTCGGCTTCGAGGTCTTCCTTTACGTCTTCGTCGTAACCCCTGAAATGGCCAGAGTTGAGCATTATCTTGATGATGTTCTTGATGTACAGGCCGTAATAGTTGTACTCGCAGTCCTTGATTTCCTCGGTGGCCATGAGTTCCCTCAGGTGTCCAAGGTCGATATCCTTGTTGATGTCGAAACCCTCGTCAAAGCGGTTCTTGTAGATGTCACGGCGATGTCTCTTATTGGTATTGTCCTTCATAATCTATCCTCCTCCTTTTGTTTATATGTCGAGCGTTTTGCCAGAAAATCCGACAAGACCACGGAGGCCCACGGCCTAATTTCTCCACAGAAGCAGGAGGTTTTGAATGGCTCTTGGGTACTTGATTTCACCTGTAATCCAGGTAGAGGACGTTAACGGAAAACCGCTCGTGGGCGGTCGCATACGCGTGTATCGCCATGGCACACAAATTCCCTATATCACACATAAGGACTGGACGGGGGACCTGAACCCAGCCGAGGTTCGTCTTGACGCGAAGGGCATGTGCATCCTCATTGCCGAGGATAACAGCCTTTATGACGTTTACTGCGAGGATGCCAACTATGTTGAACAGTGGTCTCGTCTCAATGTGTCCGTTGGCGGAGGCGCTGGAAGCGGTAGTGGCACAGTAATCACGTCAACTGATGGTTCAGTGGTTATCACCCGCGTTGGCGACACTGTTGACCTCTCAGTTGCCGATGCGGTTCCAAGCGCGATTGTAGCCCAGTCAGAAGCCCGGACTGCAAACGGTCCGTTCATCTTCACTTCAGAACCAATAAATCTTACTGGCACCGACATCGCTCTCGTAGGCTCACGCATTGTCTGCAAAAAGCGCTGGTATCACTATGTCGCGACAGTGAAAATCGACTGGCTCGGAACTCCGAGAAACCGCGTTGCAGAGCTTACCGTAAGCGGCCCCGACTGCTATGATAGAGTGGCTTTCGACCTCTCGTTCCCGCACTCAGAATGGCTTATTCTCGCAGCTGACTATGAGATTCAGCACAACGGCGACAGAATCTCGTTTGCCATCAGCGGTATGGACCTGGATGGTTTCGACCTTGAAGGGATGGCCGCACAGATTACAAACGTATCCGTTCACACCATCGTTGGGCGTGGGCAGAGTTCTGGTGGTTCGTTCGACATTTTCACCGACGAAACGCTTTCAGGAGATGGCACAGCAGAATCGCCGTTGTCTGTTGTCGGGGCACCGTTCCAACAGCCGTTAGTAATCTATAACGGATGCGGCATCAGTATTAGAGAGAATGTCATCGAAGCTGACGTGCGGTCGGATACAACGCTCACTGGTGCTGGAACGAGCGCAAGTCCGCTCGGTGTAGCAGATGGTTCAATAGGACGCCAACAGCTTGCGACTTCGGTTAAGGACGATATTGACAACAAAATTTCCTCGGTGGTCACTGACGGTGTTACCATCACTGGCTCAGGCGTTGTCGGGGACCCGCTTGTCGCCGTCGGTGGAGGTTCACCTACATACACTCCTGGCGACGCAATCGACCTCACAAACGACGAAATCTCGGTCAAGTATGGAGACGGTCTAGGTCTTGATGGCGACGGTGCGTTAGAGGTCAAGGTTGGCGACGGTCTTGCCATTACTGACGATGGCGGCATCAAGGTCATCACCGTCGATAGCGATGTGTCTGATGTTGTTGACACGGTCAATAAGCTGAAAAAGGATTTGGACACCCAAATCACCACAAACTTTGACATGCCAAACATCTCACAGGTCTACGACTTTGCGAATGACGCAAATTGGGTCACGGCACAAGGTACGCACGTAAACGGTGCTTGCATGCTCTACCAGGCTTTCACAATCCCGATTAACCACGATATCCGTACCGTTACCGAAGACGCTGACGAGCCGACTCTGTTTGGCATCTACGCACAGCAGTCATTTGCCCATAAAATCATGCTGGCCTTGTACGAATATTCATACCCTCAGTCTGATGAGGAATCGGGTTCTAGCACTTATGTCGGCGATACTGGTCCTGTAAACTTGCTACAAGGCGTGAACGAGTTTCCGTTAAAAAATCGCAACCCGTCCATCAGCGAGCTGCGTTCCGACCGTGTCTATTACGCTGCTCTTTACTTGCCTTCTACTGCATTTGTCAACGGGCTGTTTCTAGCTGGTGCGCCGAGCTATGGCAACGCTTCTGTGCCAGCTACACCGCGCCTCAGTTGTGCGACAGAGAACATCACATGGCAAGGGGTCGAGCTGGACATGGATGACCCGACGACAACGCTTAACCACTATCAGGTAATTCAGATACCTGGTCAAGACCCATACTATCAATATTATATCGGACCCTGGGTTGGCGGCTATAATGAAAGATGGTCTTCGCCAAGATTTTATATGCAAATCCGTAACGGCGAGTACACTGAACCAGTAATCCCAACAGTGCCGTTCAATACACTCGGCGACAGCAAGCTCCCACGTGGTGGCATCCTTGCAAGCGACTTGCCTGGGTTCTCGGCATCCAGTGCTAACTCCGCATTCAGGGATGTTACGCCATTGACCAATGTCACCATCACTTCATTTGAATGGATTGACTCGATGGCGACTGCACAAGGATGGGAAGCTGGAAATTGCGTATTCAGCTCTGACTACTCGACTAACTTGTCTGGAAATTCCAACACCGTTACAGACCTGGGAGCACAGTACACGATTGACGGCAAGACGGCATACGCTCACCGCATCACGTTCACGACACCGATTGCCCTTAATGCGAATACGACTTACAGGTTCCTTTGCACATCGTTCAATTCGTCAAGCAACTGGATTTGGAGCTGGACGGACCCGACAGACGTGTTCGATGCGACAAACAACGGCTGGTACGTAGACTGGTCGCAGAACGTCAGCCGATATTCGCACCACGCTGGTCAGTATTTAAAGCTTTACGACAGCAACAACCAGCATTACGTCATCTAGGAGGAAACAATGTTGGAAAACCCAGAATTCATAGCAGCTGTAATCGCGGTGCTCACTGGTATCGCTGGCCTACTTACTGCAATCGGTCTTTACATCAAGAGCAAGGCGGAATGCGGCTCAATACGCGAGGAACGGGCAACAACCAAGACCGAACGCGACAAGGAAGCACAGGAGCTTCGCGACAAGGTCTTGAAACTCGAATTTCAGTCATCTACACAGAAGGACCTAATCGGTGCCCTCACGAACCGTGTCGATGACACCAACACGCAAATCAACACGCTGAACACCCAGCTTGCTCAGGTTCTCGTGAAGATGGACAACGTGATAGCAACGTTAAAGGAATTGAAGGAGGCGAAATGACGAACGACGTAATTAACAAGGTGCTGTATGACGTTGACCAGAGGGCAGATACCACAGAGGCCGAAAAGAAGACCGCACGTGACAACATAGGTGCAGCCGCATCAGGAGACGTGGCTTCTATTGACTGGACGGACATTCAGGGCAACACCTTTGATGTTGATGAACTCCATTTCATCAAGAAGAGTGTAAGCACTACCCAAATCTCGGCTGGCTTGACAGACCTGGGTTCAACCGTCCCGCTTCCATCACTAGCCACAGACGAAGGCAAGGTCCCCGTAGCATACTTTAGGGATGGCCGTGGCTATTACCTGCTTGAACGCATATTGCCCAACCATTCAGATGCTGACGCGAACAAGGTGCTTTCCGTTCAATCGGACAACTCATTAAGATGGATTTCCCTTCCTGCTCCCCCAAAGGTGGTTTCAAACGAGGCGTTGACACAGGTTGACGACGACGGGACGACAAGCACGTGGGAAACTGACTTAATCGCATCGCCTAGCGGTAAATGGGCGTGGATGCAGTACACCTTGTACGTAAACGACAACGGGGCTGGCGTCTTCGACTGCACGACGAAATGGAACGTGAAGCTGAACGGCTCCAACTGGACAACTGGAATTTTCGGCAACTTCAGCACTTACATTTGCGGCATTCCAGCGACAGGGGGTGTAAAGTTCACAGTGTCTGTCCCAAGCGGAGCAAGCGTCAGGATAAGCTATGTAATCCACCAGGAATACGTATGATGCCGACACTGATATTCGTACTCGTTGTGCTTATTTGCGGTTGCCTGTGGTTCAACAACAGCGACTGGGGAGGCCGATTATGACATGTGTACAAGGTTTCGAATTCAAGACAGGCGCAAGCTGCCTGTTTGACCTCGTCGAGCGCAAGGACTGTAATCGCATTTATCAGCTTGCAAGACCAGTCGAATACGTTATTACGACGGACGCTGGATGGCTGACTGTTAAAACTAAGACTGGTTTCCTATTCGACGGTCGTTCTGGCCCTTCTATCATCGACTGGTATGCCCCAAACCTAGGAACCCTGGAAGAGCGCCTAGGATGGCACATGCATGACTGTCTAGGTTACGCTCAGAGCCTGTCATTTAAGGATACCAACCTGATGCTCAAATATTGGCTTAGGGATATGTGCGGGTATTCTAAGGCAAAGTCAGAAATCATCAGGCTTGCTGTCAGCATATCAGATTCCTGGTATGGGGTCCCAAAACCAGGTGACCGCTGGTATTACAACATACCGCTGGTTGAAACCGAGTGGAGGCCAAGATGAAATACAAGCGTAACCACAGCAAGGGTCAAGCGTTAAAGACAAAGTTCAGACGTTCGGCAAAGTGGATTAAGTTTCGCAAGCACATGAAGAGCAAGCAGAAGGTATGTGCAGTGACGGGTAAGCCGCTAGCGCCAACAGCGAATCTGCATCATCTCGATATGAGAGAAGAAAACTACGAACACATAGAAGACGAGACCCGTTTCGTGTTTTTGTCCAAGACTGCTCACGAGATGGTCCACTGGCTCTACGGTTCAGGCAATAACGACTGGCGTGGGCGCCTGAAATCCCTGTGGAAAATCCTTTATCGAATGGAGTGCATAAATGGTTCTGCTGCGTGAACAAGTGATTAATGACGCTGTCATCGGAGGTCTCTACGTAGGAGGCCAACGGGTTTGCGAAACCCTTGAAAACAAGGACAAGCTGATTCCTTGTGGTCATCACACGTTGTCAGTAACAAAGTCGCCGAAGTTCAAACGGGACTTGGCCTTAATTCACTCGGACGCAATACCGTCTAGCCGTGGGATTCGCGTGCATGCTGGAAACCGAGCCGACCAGAGCCTTGGCTGTGTGCTCGTTGGCATGAGCCGCGACAATGACCGACTTATTGACAGCAAGACGGCTGAAACGATTGTTACTGCACTTGCGAGGAAAGACAGCGAGTTGACTATCTGCCGCTTCTAAGCATCATTTAGTGGAGTCCCCCTAATTTACTAGAGAACATATCAGGGGGATAGAAATGAAAGAGTACAAGTCTTTCTTCAAAAATGTAGGCGGCAACGAAGGAACTAAATGTAAATACCCAGTAAGACTGGACACCTACGGATGCGGATGCTCACACGACTGCAAATACTGCTACGCAAAATCGCTACTTAATTTCCGTAAATTGTGGAATCCAACGGACCCAGCAGTTGCCGACATCGGTAAAATCAAGAAGCAAATCCAAAAGATTGCTAACGGAAAATGTGGCGAAATCAAGGCTATCAGACTTGGGGGGATGACGGACTGTTTCCAGCCGATTGAGGCAACACACAAGGTCACCTATGAGACAATCAAGCTTCTCAACGAATATCGGGTCCCTTATTTGATTGTAACCAAGAGCGATTTGGTCGCATCGGATGAATACCTGAAAATTCTTGACAAGGACCTTGCCCACATTCAAATTACGGTTACAACAACCTACGACGACTTGTCCTTGTCATATGAGAAAGCAGTTGTTCCGAGTAGGCGTATCGCGGCAATCGAAAAATTGCAGAGCCTCGGATACGATGTGGCTCTTAGACTGTCACCGTTCATCCCTGAGTATGTCGATTTGGATGTACTGAACTCGGTCAAGTGTGACAAAATCCAGGTGGAGTTCCTGAGGGTAAACACATGGATTAAAAAGTGGTTCGACATCGACTACACGCCGTATGTTGTGAAGCAGTCTGGATATCTGCACAGGACGCTAGAAGACAAGAAGAACCTACTTAAACTCATCACGGGCTTCAAACAGGTTTCAGTCTGCGAGGACGAAACAGAGGCGTATGAATACTGGAAGAACAACGTAAATCCGAATCCAAACGACTGTTGCAACCTAAGGGTTCGAAACCCTGTGTAAACATAAAATTTCAAACTTTGTCAACAACTGTTGACCGACAAGGGCCGCACTATTGCTATAATGCGGCCATGTTTTTGTTGAACGACATCGGTCTTTGGATTGCCATATGGCTGCTTCGCCTATTCGTCGCGGCCAAGCTGATTATAATTGCCGTCATAGCATTCTTTTGGCTATTCTTGAAGCACGTAAGAGCGAACGGGCTAAAAGACCTGGGAATCTTTCTTGCCGCATGGGCGAGAACCTTGCGCATCATGTTCAAGACTTTTATGCGATAAATGTTAAAAGAAAAGGTCGCCGCATTAGCGACGACTTTGAATTGGGTTAAACTGGATTGAGTTAGATTCTAATGAAGTCTTCATAATCAAGTTTAGGAGTGTCAAGTTTAGGAGTGTCAGGATACTTTTCCTCTGCAGCACAGACGAGGCATTTGAACGTGCAGTCCATCAGGTTGTAGAAACCTGCACGGACCGAACCGCATTTGTTACAGCGGTCAAGCAAGCATTGCGCCGACATCATTGCACGCTGGATGAACACTTCCCTCTGTTCTTCAACGCTCATATGCACCCCCTAGCTTCTGCTGCAACCCTGTGCTGTTCCTGGTCGTAAAGGTCGAGTAAGTCATCCAGTGGCTCATACTCGTGGTATTCCCAGTCGATTTTAGGTAGACCACGTGACTGTGCAAACTTGTCAAGGGCAACGGATATGTCCTCTTCTATTTCACCTAGGGTCATATCGTTGGAGTGGATGCCATATTCCCAAGCATGCTTCACTACACGGATAAGTTCTTTCCAGTCAGCATCTTTATCGGAATCGTCTTCAACAGGTTTGATAAGTAGACGAAAAGATGGGCCTAGCTCAACTTCTAGCTTGCTAAGCTCACTACTGGTCAGGATAGTTTCCTTTCCCTGAAATGAAACCTTGTACTTGCGGTTATCTACAACAGGTTCAGGTTCTTTGAATCCATATCGGCCCATGATTTCTTCGAGTTCTTCTGCGCTTTTTACACTCATATTATTCCTCCACGGTCCCCGATAAATTACGCTTGCTTTTCCAAGTTCGCCCTACGTGCAACGGACTCGGCCTTGACCATCCTGAAATAAGCCTTCTGTACATAGGAGGGCAAGTCCTTCAACCTGCGGACGGCAAACTTCTGGCATTGTGCATAACGGTAGATTGATGACGGTGAGTGAGTAGGCGGTCTAAGCGAACGGTTCTGCATGTTCTCCTTTCTTGTCACCATGCGGAGGTTGCCGAGAACGCCGTTGGTCGTGTTGCGGTCGATGTGGTCAACCTGGCATCCATCGACCCACTTGACACCGCCAAATGTTTCAAGGACGATTCTATGCAGGTTCACTGCACGGTGCTTGCGCTTGTAATCCTCGTCCTTGATGCAGACCATCATCTGCTTGATGTAGGACGGATGCTTCGGGTCTATACCTGGGGTGCCCTTGGATTCCTGACCCAAGCGTCCACGACGCATCCAGCCATGGTCACTGACATAGAGGTTTTCAACAACCTTGCCGTCATAGATTGCTGGCGCCCAGTTTTCAACCGTGCCGTCAGCGTTAAGGCAGCTCCATGTTTCCTGGGAATTAGAATTGATTAGAGAAGTGTTTTCAGTCATGTTGTTTTCCTCGTGATTTATGGGCCTTCTTGCCCTCTTCACATATTTGTTTATATGGTGAGCATTCGCGGCAACACGGGTTTTAACGTGACGGAACTATTATTCTTTGCTTACATTTTTACTATCATGCAACACTTAAAGTGTAGCACAAGTGTAGCAAATATACCCGATTAAATCGAAAACACAAGAAACAGAAAAAGGTCCCCGCATCGCGGGAACCCTTTATCTAACTGGATTTGATTAGAGTATGCACTAACTGAATTTACTTAGGAAAATTATTCGTATTCTTGTACATGTAAAACACAAAATTCTTCGTTTCTGCCATATTTATCGGGCCTCCTGGGTTGTTAAAAACATGTGGTGTAGCAAATGTGTAGCATTCATAGTCCGTCCACTGCGGCTTTCAAATCGCCGTTAAAGACATGGGAATATATGTTCAGCGTGGTCGAGACGCGTGAGTGTCGCATTATCTTGCTGATGGCGACGATAGGAACGTTGGCCTTGCACAGGTTGCTACACAGGCTGTGGCGGAAGATGTGGAAACCAAGGCGCCCTTCTATCCCAGCCTTCTTTGCCGCCCTGTTCAGCTCGTAGACCAACGTAGTGCGGGGAATGCCGTTGCAGTCCCATTTTTCTGGGAGCATGGCTTTCAGCTGTTCAGAAAGGGGCACAGAAGCCTGCTTATTGCCCTTGCCAAGGACCTGGATGTAATCCCCGTTGATATCCCTGGAAGAAGCTTTCAGCGCCTCGTGGATGCGTAAGCCAGCATAGGCCATAAGGGCAACCACGATGCGGTATTTCGGCTTTATCTGTTCCATAATCGCGTCAACCTGCTGCTTTGTAAGGACGGCATGTTCGCGGATGCATTGGGGCAACCTGATGTCCTTTATCACGTTCTTGCTACACAGCCCCTCGGCGATGGCATAGTTGTACAAGGCGGATAGCTGGCTCCTGTATGTCTTGCGGGTCGTTATAGCCCAGGTATCATTCCCGAAGAGGAACATCCAGTCGTTCCTCGTAAGGCTAGCGAAGTGTCTTTTGAGCAGTTCAGACGGGAACGTCTTGTAGAGCGCATTGTATAGCGAAACGGTGTGGGGGTTGTAAACATGGCTCTGCATGTATCTTTCCCACACGGTCTGCAACGTGAGTTTCGAACTACTGGCTGAATTAAGTTTGGTAAGGAGGCTCATCGCCTCCTTCTTGTTCTTGGTCTTCAACGAGCGGTATTTTCTGACCCCGTTCTCGTTGATTTCAGCATACCACGTCTTGATGCCCCTGTTTAGGTGAAGCTGTACCAGGTTAATCACTTGAGCAACCTCTCCTTGAACAGTTCCTTGTACGCGCCTTCCATCGCCTTCTTCTTGATTTCAAGCAGGGTCTTGTCGTCGATTTCAGGTTCCTGTGGTTTAACAGTGTTTTCGAGCAGCATCTTTGCTATTGGTTCACCAAAGAGTTCCTCTGCGCTCATGCCCTCCTTGATTAGGACATCCAGGTCACCAACCTTGGGTTCATGATTTCCTAGGCACCACTGGGAGACGGCCATGTTCGAGCGGCCTATGCGCTCCGCGAGCTTCCTCTGGGAAATGCCGAGGCGTTTTAGAAAATCGTTGATGCCCTGCTGGAACGGTGTCTGTGGTTTCGCTTTCTTCATCTTGCCTCCAATATAGCTATTTGCGTTTGGGTTCTACCCGTTCGGAAACCAGTGTGCCGTCCCATTTCATGGTTTCGACAAGGATGCCGCCATCTTCCAGTTCAGTTTTGATTTTAATCTCGGTGTGTCTACCTATCGGCTTTGAGGGAGCTTTATGTTCAAGGAGCTTCCTCTTTTCTGAGAACCAGTCGAAGTATGTGCTGTCAAGGCCCCAACGCATGGCCTCTTCAATGGAAACGTCGTCAACGTCCATGTAGTAGGCGCCACCAGTCCAGGAATATTTTTCTATGAAGACAGGGCATTCAGCTGCGGCAGGGAAATCCTTGGAGCGGTTGACCCCGTGCATCCTCATATATATCTCTATTACGCCGTCATGTGACCTCGTCCTGAGTTTGCAATCCATTTCTTCCTGCGTAATGACACTCCGTGCAGCATCCCTGATTTCATCGTCGGTGGGAACCAGACGGTTGTCACCGTGTGATTCAAACGTGTTTTCAATGCCCTGCTTGAAAGCTTTAACGAGGGCTTCAATGGCCGAGTTCATTTCTTCATTATTCATGGTTTGTTCCTTTGTTAATTGTTGTTTGATGTCAAGAATATATAAAACATGTTTACACTTGTCAAGTAATTGTATAAGAAGACATAAAAATGCTGCACAAATGCTACACTGTCTTTATTTAATTAGGTACTTAAATATACCTAGTTAAAACATTCTTTATAAAAAGTGTTTACAACAGCCAGTAAAAAATGTATATTAGTAACGTGACGGTTGAAACCGTCACACTGGCATATAGTTATCCTTGTTTGGTTATCGCTCTTCCTGCTGGTAGCGCCCATTGAGGGCTGGCGGCTGGCGGGGGGAGCGATTTCAATGCAGGATAAGGCAAGATTTTTTTGTCGAAATGCTCATGTTATAAAACTATAAATGAACACACGAGGTAGCTCAACTGGTAGAGCACGAAACGTTTCCTGTCCGCAAGTTTCTCCCGAAAGGGTTGCGATAGGATGGGCTACTTAGGATTGATAACCCCGTAGTTGCAGGTTCGAACCCTGCCCTCGTGTCTAACAACAAATCTCCTCTTGGTTGGTTGGTAGCTACCCAATAGGAGTCTTAGAACTCGGCAACCAACCGAGAGGAGTAACTATGATGAATGCTTCAAGCATTTCAGATTTTATCAATTCACAACAAGAAGCACTCGCCATCGCTTTGAAGACATGGCAGCCACCAAGATATGAAGAGGAAAAAACGTTCGACTCCCTCTGTCAGGAAGACGGGGATGTTTTCAACGAGGAATTCGTAGTTGACAACCTTGCTTGCACCTGCAAGATTAAGAACATTGTAGAAGGGAAGACGGGACTCTCTTGGTGCCTTAAAAAGAGCACGGCAAACAAGGAAGTCTACATCATGCGTTTCAGGGGAACATGGGCTGACCTCAAATGGACAATCGAGCAGATGTGCAGGATGGGCATTACTTTCAACAGAAACGTTCATTTCTACGACAGCAACACGACAAGGCTCCTTGCAGTCGATATCGACGGAAACAAGGAAGACAAGTACGGAATAACCAGTTTCGCAGCTGACGCCCTCATTGCGGAAGGAATCATCAACAGCGGTGTCCTCGTAATTCCAAGCTCACGTTGCAACTACACTGGGATTTACCCAGACGAGACGAAGATTAAGAAATACCACTGCTTCGTGTACACCAAGCCATACGACTGCACCAAAAAGAATGAAATCGACAGGCTGACAAATGATTTCATATCGTCCGTCAACAGAAGCGCAAAGGACAGCTTCCCGTGGGACAAGGCCGCAAGAAGCCCGTGGCTCAGGTTCTTTTCAAAGTCGTCGATATCTGCAGAACAAATCATGGCTGGAATCCCGACAACCAACATCAGGTTCAGGACAAGGACCGATGTCATCTTCGAGTACAGAAATTTCGAGCAGATTTTCAAGAAGCCTTTCCTATTCCTTGAAAAATGCGGCAACTATGTCCCCAACAAGACCAGGAGTACGGACA
>LXOW01149177.1_pt2 | contig 30342 bp, 29 predicted proteins | sample 1368591 | NCBI WGS metagenome assembly LXOW01 (sample SAMN04884650, study PRJNA319009) | bovine gut metagenome | isolation source: Cow rumen | host: Bos taurus | place: Italy: Legnaro (PD) | collected 2014-07-09
TTATTGTCACTCAAGACGAAAGCGAAGAAGATAATTTAGAATTACCAATAGAAGATAGCCGTTCTCATATACCTATTTGGATTTTATTAATTGGAATATTCATCGTCACATTTATTGCATATTTTTTCGAATAACAAATTATCTGCTTAACACAATTTTATTTCTGATTCTATTTATTACTATAANNGTTATACCCCAGCTTATAGGGAAAATAGCCATTAGCGTTTCAAATGAAGGATATTTCACAAAAACAGTAAATATCCAAATAAGTCTTACAACGCAAACACCAAAAACACAAATAGCAGCTGGAACAGCCGAATAGCCAAAGCCTCTTAAACATCCCGAAAGCCCGTCCATAAACACATTTATTATTTCAAATGAAATAATATATTTCATTCTTATCATTGCTATTTCTATAACATTTGGATCTACAGTAAAAACAAGTAAAAGTTTTCTACCAAAACCAACTAATACGGTACTTATAACTATTGTGATAATACTAGACATTGTTAGAGTTAAACGAACTACTTCTCTACATCTATGCAATTTTCCAGCACCATAGTTTTGAGCAATAAAAGTTACTGCCGCCATAGAAAAAGCATTTATAGTAAAATATGATATAAATTCATAGTTTATTGCAGCGGCAGAAGCAGCCACAGTTTGTGCACCTAGAGTGTTCATAGAAGATTGAATAACAACATTAGAAATAGAGAATAACATTCCTTGAATACCAGCAGGAATTCCAACTTTAGCCATTTCCTTTAAAATAGTTTTATTAATTCTTAAATGTCTTAAATCNNGCATTTGCAGTAACTGTAGCAATAGCTACACCATCCACATCCATTTTAAAATAATATACTAATATGACATTTAAAATAGCATTAATAACACCTGCTATTGCCATTATAATTAGTGGTCGTTTTGTATCGCCTTTACTTCTTAAAATCGCAGAAGAAAAATTATAAAGCATGATTACAGGCATACCAGCAAAATATATTCTCATATATTTTGTCGCTAAATCAATAACCTCTTTTGGAGCTGACATAAGCTCTAATATTGGTCTTGCAAATATAATTCCAAAAATACTTAAAACAAAACCGCTAACTATAGCAACAAAAATTGAAGTATGAACAGCATCGCTTACGCTTTTTTCATCTTTTTTTCCTAGCAATTTTGAAATAACAGCATTAGAACCTACAGATAAACCAACAAACAATGTAATAATAAGGTTTATAACGCTACCATTTGAACCAACTGCCGCTAAAGCTTCAGTTCCACAAAATCTCCCAACAACAGCAACGTCAACTGAATTAAATAATTGCTGTAAAATACTACCTATAGCAATAGGTATAGCTATCATCAGCAGCTTATCCCAAATGCTGCCACTAAGCATATCCAGTTCTTTTTGTTTCATTTATGTGCTATGTTTCTAAATAAAAAGTATTATATGCACATACTACAACTTTTTTTACTTAATAGCTAGTATCTAATCTTAATAACCACCTAGGTTCTTTTTTTACAGGATGAGGCGGTAAGTCTGCAATTTTTTTAAAAGCATTTTTTACCATGTAAACTTGTTTTGCAGCATTATTTTCAGGGTTCATAGTTAATTCAACAAAAGTAATGCCTGCTTGTTTACAATGTTCTAACACCTGCTTCATCATTATGGTTCCGTAACCTTGTCCTCTATGAGACTTTTCAACGGCAAAACCATACATAACAGCTCCGGAATCGTTAGTATTCTTAAAAACTACAGCCTCTCCAATAGCTTTTTCACTCTCATCAATCAAGCAATAAACTGCATGACAACGCGCAAAAAGAGCCATATTAAAAATAGAAGTTCCGTCTTCTTTAAAAGCTTCACAATCTATATCAGAAGCCTGACCAAGCATATTCCAATCAACAGGATCAGGCTGTATTAATCTAGTATTCTTCATAATCAAGGAACGCTTTGATCTACATAATCTGTAGTTGTGGTATAAGCAGTTACTTGAGAAGCTGAAGTTACATGACAATCACTTGGTATAATTTCTGACGAATTAACACCAAATATAATACCAGTATTACTTTCAGAACCAGATTTACGTGATTTTACGGTAACACTGCCAATAGTTGCATTNNAATACCGCCAGAATGGTTATCTGCTTCAAGATAAATACCTTCAACCAACGGATTTACCAATGAACCACCCTTCATGACACCTGCAAAACAACCAAAATATTGAATTGTATCTGTAACAACCTGTTCATGCTTTACAACCACATTAGTGGAAACAGTACAATTAGAATAAGTGCTATTAACATCATTCATTAAACCAACAAACCCGCCAACTTGAGAAAATCCTGAAATATTTATGTTCGCCCCTGAACCATTAACAACACAGTTGGTTATAAGACTTGAATTTCCAATTCTTCCAGCAAATCCACCAACCATTGTATTAGTTGTAGAATTTCCGTTAATTGTGACATTTCCTGAAATATTACAAGATGTAAAAGTTGTACCATAGGCATCGCCAACTAATCCACCGATAAGCGAACCACCATTAATAGAAACACCTGAAACATTGCAGTTAGAAATTTGAGATGAACCAACATAACCCACAAGGGCGCCTATTGCTGTTCCTAAGTTAGATTCGTTTATTGTTACATTGTTTAAATTTATATTCTTTAAATTTGCATTTTGAACATATGCAAATAAACCTAAGTTACTACTTCCATTAGTTGTAATAGTTAAGTTGGAAATAGTTTTAGAATTACCGTCATATGTTCCTTTAAAGGCAGTTGAACTAGTGTTCCCCAAAGGAGTCCAATTATCTACAGAAACTAAATCTATATTTGCAGTTTGCTTAAAATAATAACCGCCTTGTTCATCGCCAGCTATATCAATTAATTCTTCAGCAGAGCTAATTTGATAAGGAGAGCTTTCTGTGCCTGCACCATCCCATTTAGCTGTAGCAAAGAAGTTATTGCTGAAATTATGGAGATAATTTGTATTATCATCAGATACTTTATAACAAGCTCGGAATTTGTAAACAGTGCTTCTTTCCAAATCTGTAATATTAGCAGTTACTGCATTACCAGACAGAATTGCAGGGTATGTTGCTATATTTTCGTTAGTAAAAGCTTCTGAATATTTAACTACTTCGAGGCATACAGAATCTGCTTGAACAGGCTTACCATCTGTAACTGTCATACTAAAACTAACCTTTGAACTATATCTTGTAATGTTACTAATATTAGCCGCAGAAATAACAGGGGCGTTTCCTATTTCCGTTGCAAAACCACTGTTTTCTAAATCGACAATTATATTATTATTATCTCCATCTAGCGGAGTATTAGAAATTATTAGTTGATAACTTGAATTATAATCCCATTTTCCGCTTGTAGGCACAATTCTCAAAACAGTATTGTTATTTTCAAAACTTTTATTAATATCTGTAAAATTAGTAAATACATTTTCGTTTGTTAATTTTCTTTTCATTGAGAAACAATTTATAGCACTATCAGACATAGAACCCGAGAAAGTAATTAATATTGGTTCGTTAACTGAAACAGAAGTTGCACTATTAATAGGACTTCTTGTTACAATACTANNCGTTAACATTATATCCATCTTCATCTTTTCCACCTGTAATAGTTAGTTCTACAGATGAATCATAATTAAAAGCCGAAACTGGCGTTACGGTTACTGTTTTGTTATCTGTTTCCCATACAATACTGCCTAACGCAACGTTTAAACCATTTTGTCTAACAACTATATTTACTTCTGAAGTATCTTCTATTGCTTTTTGATAAGCAACAACAAATGAAGTATTTGTTGCAACATTCACAGCATTAACTGCGTTAATGTTAGATCCATCAGATTTAGAAACAGTAACGCTGTCAATTCCACTATAATCTACTATTTTAAATGACCATGTAAATGAAGCTAACAACGCATGACCGTATGTATTCTCAGCATCTGTAATAGTAGCTGTATATTCCTTGCCAGAAGTAAAAGTAAACGGGAAAGTAGCAATTAAACCATCATCACTCAAACTGACAAATTCACATGCAGCAGACGTAGCAGGATTATCCTTTTCCTGAATTGTTAAGCAACCAGATAAAGTATTGGCATCCATAGCTTCTTTAAACTTTACAGTTACTTTATTGTTTACATCAGAAGCAAGATACACAAGTCCATCTTCAGGATAAACGCTTATAACTTCTGGATAAACTTCTGGNNGTATATTCTTCATTGTCATATAATTTATATGAAGCAATCATAAGCATCTTTCCAGGGAAATTGTCTACGCTTACATCTTTAATTTTAAGTTTAAAAGTATATGACGCATTTCCGTTTGCTATATCGTAAGAAGCAAAATTAGCAAGTTTGGCAGGCAAAGTATAATAGTATCCATTTGAACCCTGCATTGGTAATTGATACGCTTCAGGACTGCCAGTTGAAAGGTTTTCAAAAGCTATGCTTGGAGTTGCTATTTTATCTAACGATACAAAAGAAATATCAAGTTTATCAGATGAGAATGTTTCTGAACTATTTATATCTAGTTTAAAACCAAGAGAAAATTCAACATCTTGTGAGAAGGTTCCAACATAGCCGGCACTAACACTTTCAGGACCAAAGAAATCAAAACCATCAGTTAAAGTGGCTTTTTCATTTTCTTTAAGTTTTACAAGCATAAATCCATCATATTTTGTATTAAAATAAGATACAAATACGCCATTTTCATATTTTGTTTCATTATAAACCCATTTAGTATTGCCATTTATCCGTGTGCGACATGCCATAAAATACTTATTGTTTGAGTTATAACTGCTTGAGTTTGTTAGTCTTACGCTGATTTTACCATCGCCAATAGTCATATAATTATGTTTAGAAACCGTTGCACCAAGCAAACCGCCTAAAAAACTACTTCTCATACTAGCTACGGAAGGTTCTGTTATTGTAATATTTAAAAGAGAGCTTTGAGGACTAAATCTGGAAGAAAAATAATTATCTAGCGTAGAATAATTAATATCTTCAACAATAATAATTTCTGTATTCGCTTCATAGTTATTAGCTGGTATAATCATGGCAAAAGAAGACGTATTAAGAACTGCGTCCTGACCAGCCACTACTTTTAATGAATGTTTAAGCAAAGCATCTGATGTATTTCCAGTGGCTTGAACATAAACAAGTTTTTCATCGCTTTTACAGCCAGATAAAGTAATAGCAAAAGAAACTAACATTAAAAAACAAAAGAAAAACAAAAATTTGTTGTTACGTAACATGCTGTCCTCATGTAAGCAGATTTAAGCTAAAGATAATATTCTTTTTATATATCGGAATATAACACAAAATAATTAACTTTAGTTTAATTTATCAAAGGTTTATGTTAAAATTAATTGGAAAAAATTAATATAGGAGTCTTTAATGAAAAAATATTTATCAAATTTTTTTATTTTAGCAATATTATTGTTTACAAATAATCTATTTGCAGCAGTAAATGTTTCAATTACAGGTGCTGACAGCTATTATGAAGATCCAAATGACAAAGGCGCATATATATATCTAAATGATAGAGTCGAAGACTATAAACTAAAAAAACATATAAGAGTAATTCCATCTGTAGGTCTTTATACTTTCTACTACGCTTATGATTCAAATAGATATCGTTACAAAATAAACGGTAATTTTAAATCAGGAAAAGAATATACTATAGAACTTATTCCTGGAGAAATTAAAGGAACTAATTTTAACTGTGTCAGTTCTCCTATAAAATTTAAAGCTGTTGGCCCACAACCAAAATTTCAATTTATGGCAGATAGATCTGTTATTGAACTAAAAAGTAAACAGCTTATTCCAATGTCATTAACAAATGTTGGAAATTTCAAATCTCAACTAACGAANNCTTTAAAATATAGAATTAAAGAAAAAAAGCTTCCAATTATTAGTGAAGAAAGTATTAATTCTCTGTTCGATAAGCTAAAAAAACAATATGAAAGCGCTAAAAGCATTGATCTTCCTGAGCTAAAAGCTTTTATAAATGCTGATTTTGAAACTGAATCAAAAGGTTACTTAGGCTCTGAAGGAAGCGAAAAAGAAATGTTTTTCTCTTTGCCTTTGGATTTCAGAAAAAATCCAACTAAAGGCGGTTCTGTTCTTGCACTTATAGGAGAAAACGGAACTAAAAACGCTGAGGACGCTGTTAGACTTATCCAAGTAACAGATTTATCAATTTCTTATAAGTTTTCAGAAAAAAGCCTGTTATTGTGGGTTACTTCTATAGAAACTGGAACCCCAATAGAAGGCGCTGAAATAATGTTATATACTTTAGACAGCAAACGACTGTTCCCAGGAAAAACAAATAAAGACGGTTTATTAATCGTAAAAGAAAACAGTGAAATTCCATCTATTTATTTAGATAACGAAACTACTTTTACAAAAGGCACTGAAAAATTTGTAATGAGCGATACTATATTTGCAGCTGCCGCAAACGATAACGACTCTTCATTCGTTAAACTGACAACAAACAGAATTTATCCTGCAAATTCTTTCCAAACAGCTATTGATAACGCAAAAATAGCACAATTTAAAGGTAAAGTATTTACTGAAAGAGGAGTTTACAGACCAGGAGAAACAATATTTTGGAAAGCCGTTTTTAGGCAATATAAAGATTTTAATATAAACAGTAAAATTTCAGATACTGCTATAGTAAAAATAAGGAATGCAAACGGCGAAGAAATAAGTAATGCAAGTTACACACTTAATGCTTTTGGAAGTTGTTCAGGTTCTGTTGAATTAACAAAATATTCTCCATTGGGGCAATATTATATAGAAGCTTTTATTCCCAAAAAACAATCAGAAAAAACAAGTCAAAATGATTCAAATTGGGATTTCTTAATGAATAGAAAGCCTAAATTATTACAAATTTTCAATAGAAAAGATGTAATAGAGCAAGAAGGATACTGCTGTACAAATGTTCAAGTTCAAGAATTTGAAGCACCTAAACATTTCGGCGAAATCACAATCACTCCTGAAAAACGTATTGTTAGCAATATTGTTGGTAGCGAAAAAGAACAGGATTATATAAAATGCTCAATATCAGGTAAGTATTACGCAGGTGGAGTTTTAAGACATGCGAAAGTTCGCTGGTCTGCATACCTAACAGGAGAATCTGCAAGAATAAAAGAATATGCAGGTTATATATTCGGAAATGAAAATAAGACCAGTAATTTAATTGAATCTGGTGATTCAATACTTAACNNTTCTTAACGGTTTAAACTGTATAAATATTAAAGCAACAATTCTTGACGTTGATGGAAAATCAGCCACAGTAGAAAAAACATATACAGCAAAAACTTCTTGCAAATTAGGTTTATCAGATGTTATTGGTCCAGATGAAAATGGACAAAACAGTATATCTGCAATAGTAATAGATGATAATAATAATAAAATAAATACTGGCGACATAAGTATTGAACTTATGATGAATAAATGGTTTTACGTTCAAAAACGAGGAGAAGACGGAAAAATATATTATAACTGGACAAGTTCATGGCAACGTGCATTAGTTATTAACAGCAGTATTAAAGATGGAGAAGCCAAATTTAATATTCCAGCAGTTAATAATAAATATATGATTAAAGCCTCTTATTCAAATGGTTCTAATCAGTCTATCTCATCACGAATTTATGAACCGGAAGGCGATTTTGATGGATATGCCGATTATAACAACACATATCGCACATCAAGCGGAAATCAGCTTGTCTTAACTACAGATAAAAATACAGTTAAAGTTGGTGAAAAAGTAAATGTTTATTGCTCAATGCCAAAACCAACTTCATACGCATTAATTACTGTAGAAACAAACGAATTAATCAGTACAAAAGTAGTAAAAACCAATAGGGGTTTAAATACTTTTACTGTAGAAATGACAGAAAACTGTCGTCCTAATGCTTATGTAAGTATATTTGTTCCCACATTAAGAAGTGAGCTCCCAGTTTATACAAGTGATATAGATGCAGATTATCCAACAGTTTGTTACGGTTATACAAAAATAGATGTAAAAGATAATATTCAGTCTATAAGAACAACTATTGGAAACAATGAAGAAAAGCTAAAAGCTCTTCCAGGCGAAACAAAAACTATTACATTTAATGTTGTTGACTCTGAAGGTAAACCTGTTGTCGCAGAAATGGCAGTTGGTATAGTAGATGAATCAGTTCTTGCTCTTACTGATTACGTAACTCCTGTTTTATCTGTTCTTAAACAATTTGATGCACCACTAGCAGTATTCTCAGGCGATTTGAGAATTTCTCTTATTGCTCAAGATTTGTTTAAACTTATATCAACAAGAGCTTTGACTGGTGGTGGAGCTGGAGAAGGATTGGTCGTTCCCGATAAACTTAGAGAAGATTTCCGTCCAGTTGCTTATTGGAATCCTGCTTTAGTAACAGATGAATTTGGAAAAGCTTCCATTGAAGTTAAATTCCCTGATACAATGACAAGCTACAGAATCTACTCTATAGCTGCTGACAAAGAAAGCTCCTTCGACACCCAAGAACGCCAGATTGTAGTAAGCAAGGATTTCTATGTAGAACCAGCTGAAATTCCATTCTTAACCGCTGGAGACAAAACAACTATAGCTGCAAATATTCATAATCTTACAAACAAATCCGGCAATGCTAATATAAATATAGCTGAAGNNCACTTATATCGCAGGATATCCCAGTAAATGCAGAATCTAATTCAATCGCAAAAATTGTTCTTGAAGCAGACAAAGAAGCGGAAAACGCAGAAATAATAGTTTCTGCCTCTTTTGATGGAATGAATGATGTTATTAAAAGAAAAATTCCAGTAAAAAGTGATAAAACAATGATGAAAGGCAATAATTCAGGTGCATTTACAAAAGAAGTAAAAGCTTCTACAAAATCTCCTATGCCAGAATGGGTTAAAGGTGATTTAAAATCACTTGTTAAAGCAAGATTATCTTTATCAACAGGACTATGGTCTAAATTAGAGCCTGCCTATAATTATATATTTAACTACAATTNNTTAATTGATAAAAACTTAAATAATCTTTACTTAATGCAGCTTGGTTCCGGTGGTTTTAGTTATTGGAAATCTTCTTGTTATGATTCATATTGGGCAAGTCAGTATGCAGTATTTGCTATGACTATGTTGGATAAAAAAGGTTATCCTATAAATAAAGAAAGATTTAAGCAGAGTCTCACTTATACTAAGGAAAAGTTGTTCAAAGATAATGACAAAGAACAATTCAAACATGGAATATATGCTCTTGCAGTTGTAAATTTAGCAATGAACAACATGTTAGAAGAAAGCGATATAAATAAACTTAGAACTCAATTCTCAGCAAAAGATGAAGAAGCAGTAGCATTGCTTAATCTATCTGAAATATATACAAATACAATTCCATTGGACAACATAAACGCTATAGCCTCAAAATTAGCTCCAACTAAGAATTCAGTTATACGTGGTTGGCAAACTTCTAGCATAAGAACAGATGCAATTAAACTTATGTATTGCAATATAGCAAACGGGAAATCAGCAGCAAAGGCAGCCGACAATATTGCAGGTTCAATACTTAAACAAATGAAAGCTTATGGTTATTGGGGTTCTACCGCCGATACTAGCTTTGCTCTTACAGCTCTGACAGAATATGCTAATAAACAAAATTCTTCCAATACAAAAACTGTAAAAGTAAAAATAAATGGAGCTACAATAAGAGAATTAGATATAAATGAAAAAAACACAATCGTTGAACTTACGCCAGACGAACTAATTAACGGTGTTACTATATCGGCTGAAAACAATAAAGCACTGGTTCATTGGAATCTTACTTATGAATATCCTGAAAATCCAGAAAATAAAGGAAGCATTTCAAATGGATTTATTGTTCAAAAAACCTTAGAAAATACATCTGGAAAACAAGAAATTAAAACAGGCGATATTGTTAAAGTTACTGTTATATTTGAAGACAAATTTGCAGATGACCTTGATTGGGTAACAATGACAGATTTATACGTTGAAGACCCAATACCTGCTGGTTTTGCTACAATAAATACTTCTTTAAAAAATGAATCGCTGCCATCTGACATAGAAGAAGACGAAGAAAAATACTACTACGAAGAAATAAACGGCAGTTATCCATTCTATGCAGATCACGAAGAAATGCACAAAGACAGACTTACAGTATTTAAGAATCGTGCCTGGTCTGGTAGATTCAGAATCGAATATTACCTAAGAGCAGCTTATCCTGGCACTTTCACAATGAAACCAACACAAATAGGTCTCATGTATGAACCAGAAATATATGGACGATCTGAAAGCAAAAGTATAACGATATCTGAATAAAAATGTTCTTAAAAAAACCGATAGTAAGAGTTATCTTAACNNGTTTTTCTTTGGCTCACAAAAGGGTTAATTGCAAATTTACTTGTTCCAGATCCTGCACCAGTGATAGAAGCTTATTTAGCCGATGGCGGTTCGTATACAGACAGAAACGGAAAATTGCTAAGAACAGTTTTTAATTCACGTGAAGATTATCTTTATGCGGTTCCCTTAAAAGAACAATCCAAAGAATTAATAAATGCTGTAATAACTGCTGAAGACAGAAATTTTAGATCACATCCAGGTTTTGATTTTCCTGCAATAATAAGGGCTGCTTGGCAAAATTTAACTAACAGACGTATTATTTCAGGTGCCTCAACCATTACACAACAACTTATAAGAATTTGCCACCCTGCCCCACGAACTTATTCTGCTAAAATATTTGAAATTTTATCTGCTATAAGATTAGAACAAAAATATAGCAAAGATGAAATATTAGAAAAATATCTTAATTCGGTGTGTCTTTTTGGAAATGTTAGAGGCACAGCTATGGCTTCACTTCTGTTATTTGGAAAAAATCCATCAATGCTTAATTTAGCAGAAAGCGCAACATTAGCCGCAGCGATTCAAGCTCCAGGAAGATACAACCCATTTACTAAAAAAGGTAATAAAGAATTACTTGCAAGACGAACCAGATTACTTAAGGAAATGCTTAAATATGGACTTTGCAGTAAAAAAGAATATGAAAATGCTGTTAATATCCCTATTCCAACATACAAGAAAAAAAGACCTTTTAATGCGCCTCATTTTTGCGATTATTTAATTCAAAGTTTTGGAAAACCAATAGGAACAATAAAAACAACAATAGATTTAGAAATACAAAACAAGTTAGCTATAATTTTAAAATCCCATTTGCCTAGAATTATGAAAAATGGTGCAACACAAATATCTGCAATCATAGCAGACGCCAATACTTTAGAAATATTAGCAATGTGTGGTTCTGTAGAATACGGACCTATTTCAAACGGTTTCAATAATGCTACCATTTCACATCGTTCGGGCGGTTCTATTTTAAAACCTTTTCTTTACGCCTTAGCATTTGAAAAAGGTTTTTATCCATCATATATAATATCAGATACAATGCAAGCTTTTAAAACTTTAAAAGGTGAATACTTACCTGCTAATGCAGCAAAAAATGATTTTGGTCCCGTAACAATTAGGACAGCTCTTGGAAACAGTCTTAATATTTCCGCAATAAAAATGTTAAATATGTTAGGACTTGATGATTTTTATTCCATGCTTGTTGAACTTGAAATATTAAAATACAAACAAAATGCGGCAAAAGAATTTGGATTAGGGCTTGCTATAGGAAATCNNCAAAGGTTGTATAAAGAATATTAAGTTTTTTATAAATGACAAAAGTGAATCAAAGCAGTTTATTTCAAAAGAAAGCGCTGGCATGATCTTCAATATACTTTCTGATGAAACCGCAAGACTTTTTACTTTCGGTAATCCCAATTATTTTAAAACAAAAATTCCAACTGCTATAAAGACAGGTACAAGTACTTCCTACCGAGATAGCTGGCTTGTCGCTAATAACGGCAATTATATAATCGCTATATGGGTTGGTAACTTTAATGGTTCACCAACAAGAAAACTAAGCGGTTCTACAGCTTGTGGACCAATTTTTAAAGACATATCAGAAATAAAATTTCCAAAATCTTTTTATATACCTAAAATAGATATGGGCAAAACAAAACAATTTGAAATATGTTCCATTTCAGGTATGAAGCCAAGCTCAAAGTGTCCTGCAAAAGGAAAAGAATTTTTTAAAACAGATATATATGAATCAATTCCTCTCTGCACTTTTCATAAAGCAGATAATTTTAAACATGAACTCACTGCTGATTATGCAAGCTGGTTGAATACCAGAAGTATGTATTTAGATGCAGACCCATATAAATTACAAAAAACAAATCAAGTAAAAGCCGAAAATAAAAATGATAAAGTTGTTTGTAAAATCATTTCACCACATAATGGAGATACTTTTGTTTATTCTTCTTTTTATGAAAACGAAATAAAATTAAGAGCTATTCCATCTCAAACTGTGTCTGAAATAACTTGGTTTATAGATGGAATTGAATATGAAAAGACCCCTCCCCCATATGAAACTATATGGGTAACCGAAAAAGGTGAACATACAATTACAGCTCTAATAGACGATGGAATAGCCGATAGTATAAGTATAAAGGTTAAATAAAATGGATTTAATAAAAAAAATATTTATATTTTCTTCAATCTCAATTCTAGCTTTTTTATTCACAGGTTGCGATAATTCTAGTTCTTCATCAGAAAACACAGTTTTAGAAATAGGTGCGATAGAAGTATATTCTGATTCAGATCACAATACTTACAGNNTATTAAAATAACAAATTTATTAAACGGATATCGCACTATAGTAAAGATTAACGATCATGCTTTAAGCGAAAATTGTATTATAAAGGTTTCACACGAAGCGGCTAAGCAATTAGGAATAGCTACAGAAATTCCGGCCAGTACAACGGTAAGTCTTGAATTAAGTTCCGGACAATAAAATATTTAGCTTTTTACTACAACAAGTCTTCTTAATGTAATTGCTTCTACTTCGCCTACTTTTTTATTTTGTTTATTTGAAACAGTAAGCTCAACCCATATTGCATGTTTTTTTCGATATATTTTTCCAAGATCAAAATATTTCTTTGGAACTGAAGTAAACACAAAATGATAAAAGCTTATATCTACATCAAGTCCTTTTGCAAAAGTAAATTCTTGAGTTTTACCATTAGGCGCCTTAACAGCTCTATCCACACCACTACTTAAATTTTTAGTATATTTCACCTCAGAAAGTATCCCGTTATTATAAAAATGCCAGCTTGCAGTATCAGCTTTTTCGTTTACAGGAGGTATTTCTAAACTACTAGTTCTTAACAAATCGTATTCTATTTGCGACATAAGTATAGTAGCAGCTTCCATATTAGCCTGATGCGCTAACCCTTTAGTTGAGCCTTTCATGCCAGAACTAAGTAATTTCATTAAACCAGCAAAAAGCGTAGCACAAATTACTACTGCAATTAGTATTTCTACTAAAGTAATTGCTTTTTTATGTCTATTCATCATATATTATTGCAACTTACCAATCCGCTTAATGTAACATTATGTTTTGGTTCACCAGGTTGTAACCACTCTACTTTAACTGTAATAACTTTATATTTATATGGCCAATCTGTCGGATTAAAATTTTCTATAGTAATTGTTCTTGTAGCTATTTTATTAAATCCTTCTTCTTTTATCTCATTTTTGGTTTCTACGCCATTTAATGTTAGAATAAGCTCATCACCTTTAACAATACTATCTTTTCTTGGTTTTAAGAAATCATCATCAAAAGCCATAATATTACAATGAGCTAATAAATTTGCAGCATACTGCTGCGCCAGTATTTCATTGCGATTTCTAATGGTGCCAGAACTACCCTTGGACATGATAGTAAACACAGGCACTAAGCATAATCCCAATATAATACACACAATGCTTATTTCTACTAAAGAGAAACCACTTTTACTTTTTAAAGATTGTATTTTATTCATTAATCTAACTTATGATAATCCTCTTTTAAATCAAACATTAACAATGGAAACTCTGTGCGTTTAAGTTTTTCCTCGTTACCACCAACGCTTGAATCTTCCTGATATGGTATAGCTGCTAAATCTTCATTATATTTTATAATAACTTTACGTCTAAAATTTTCTTCCAATTTACTTTTTTCTTTAGGAAGGCTTTTCATAACTACGTTACCAATTATTTCTAACTTTTGATTATTATTTATATTCGAATCTCCATTGATTTTTAACTGACCTTTTAACGATACTAAGGAAGCTTCAACTTTCTTAACGCCACTTTCTATAATTATATCACCAGACAAATTTAAGATAGTTAAATGCTGTCCATGTATATTACCTTTAATTTTTACATCGATTTTTCCTATTCCTTTATTGTCAACAATAAGCCCACCTTGACTAATATTATTGCATTTTTCCAATTCTATTTCAAAAGATTTGTCTGTATCACATGCAATATAAAGCCAGCCGTTTAAATCCAATCTAGCTTCACTAGAACCATTTTTTATTAATAAATTTTTAAATTTTAAATAATCTTCAATAGTAAATTTACTGCTATTGGATATCTTGCAAATATGAGCTATTCTATCTATTTTTGGATTTTCAGAATCTTCATCTGAACCATTTATATATAAGATATCTTTATTTAAGAATTTTTTTAATTCATCTAATGTATTTACTTCACTATATATGCTACCGTATTTTGCGTTATCAGAAGTAGGAATTTTTACAAATAAATCATCTTCTTTATGCTCACATAATTTTTTCAAATCCCCATTTATTAAATCGGAGCAATAATCCAGTGGATAAGCTCTATCATCATCACTCTTACCTTTTTCTTTAGTTAATATATACGAATAATCCTTATTGTATCTATTTCTAACAATTCTTGAAGCATATTTTTTCTTATATTCTGAATAAAAATCTTCAAGCGCACTACTGTCTGAATTATCAAAACTAGGATTTTTTGCACAATAAGCAGTTGTAAATTTACTTATGCTTAATACGCCACCACTATATTGCAAAGCAGCGCCTATATCACCATAATCTGTGCTTAAACCTGAGAAAGCAATAAAATCATCATAAAGATCAAAATATGCTAAAAAGCTGTGTTCATTTGCGCTTGAGCCTTTATATGCTCTAACTTGCCCACACATAGAATCCACATAACCCAAAACAAGAGTTGGCGATCTTTTTATATTATCTGTACCATATAATCTAAAAATAGAGGTACTTTTAGATTGCTTTTTATAGGTTTCTCCAAACATCAACTGCCAAGTTTGCAAGTTACTAGTGCTCTCGTCATCACAAAGACCTATTTCAGCAATAAGAATACCTTTTTCGTTTTCCCAAACATCATAAGTTTTCCAATAACCGCCAGCACCCCTTTTATAAAAATGGAAATTTTCGCCGTAATCACCTGTTTCTACATCTGTAAATCCTCTGGCTATACCTAAAACGACAGGTTCGCTGTTTGTACCTCCACCTAAATAAACAAGTCCTTTTTTATTTTCAATAAAATCTTTATATGTGTCATAATAACTGTCATCGCTGCCATTATCTAAAACCCATGGACAAGCCTTACTACTGCTATTTAATTTTCCTCCAGCAGATGTGTTAACAATGTTAAACCTGGAAACAAGGTCTTTTTCGTTGCTAGGACGATCTCCACCAAAGCAATCTTCTATATATAAATTAAATTTAGATAAAACTGGTAGAAGATTTGCTACTACATTTATATTCGCAGCATACGAATAATCTTCAGTAATACTTTTTTTATGACCTGGAATTTTATGAGTTATTTGTATATAAACTCTTACCAAACCTTTTTTTTCACGAGGATATGGACTATATTTTTCACCTAATTTTATTTTGGCTTTATCTTTATCTGAAAAATCAGCTTTATTTATTTCCCAAAGTAATTTGTCAATTTTTACATCATTTAAGCCAGAATTTTCTAACAAAACCGATATTACATCCTGACCACCCTCTTTTATATTTCCCTTAATGCCTCCAAGCAAATCTCCACTTGCATCTTTAACCTCAGACATTGAAAGCGTTTTTCTTAAATCGCTTCCTTCATTTTTCAATTCAATATTTTTTAAATAATGAAACGACAAAGTTGCTAGAGAATTTGCCAATTCCCTAGCATAGGTTACATCACCCAATTTTTTTGTAGTATGAAGTCTACTACTAGTAGATTTTAGGAAACTTCCTAGAAATACTAGTAAAACACTAATAATACCTATTGCAATTAAAATAACGCTACCCTTTTTAGGGTAGCGCATAACTTTTTTCATCATTCTTGTTGAGGAGCTTTAGTTACCTTTGAATTTTTAATACTTCGTTTTATATTACAACCTATTTTTCCAGCTTCTTCTGGAGAAAGTGTGCTATCATCATCTGTTTCATCGCTATCATCTTCATCATCAGGTGCTTCACCATATTCTGTAACATTTACATAACCTGCATGAACATAACCTGACATAGGACTGCTTATTTTATACCAAGTACCAGAAACAGCAACTATTGTTAAACTTGTTCCTTTATCTAGTGCGCCAATTTTACTAGAACCTTCGCTTGGACCTGTTCTAACATTAAGACCTATATTTGGTGTTACATAACCTTTTATGGGTATTTGGGCTGCATATAGAACAGTTGCAATTAACAAAGTACACATAGTTATAAACAAGAAAAAAGACTTTTTCATAGCTTTATTCTCCATTTATTTTTTATTATGGAAGTTTAAATGGCACAATCTCAAATTTACCTTCTGGAGCAGTATAGAAATTACCTTTGCCAATAAACACATCTTCATAGTCCAAGTGGTCTATACATCGATTCATAAATAATGGTGCAGGCATTTCTCCACTAGCTCGAACTTTTCCATCTAATCCAACTCTGACTATATTATATTTTCCATCAAATTTAGCAGGTGAATAAGTAATTACACATTCGCCTTTTTGTTCATCAACCCACCAAAGTCTTGGATTAAACATAGCAATATCAAGCATTGTGCCTTTAATAACTTTACCTTTAAGATTGCTAGCAACTAAAATATTTCTATTGGCTTCTCTATCATACATAAGCCGATAAAGAACATCTTTTTTGCCAGCAACAGCCATTCCAGACCATTCCCAATTCTGCTTATTTAAAAATTTGCCTTCTGAATCATAAGTGTAAATAGCTCGTGCCATTTTATCAGCAACAAAGATATGCCCACCACGACCAACTTCTACTCTATAAAGCTGACCGAATTCCTGATTTGTTATTTCAGCAAGCTTTTCACCTTTAACAGAAAACTTTATAAGTTTATTCTTACATCCATCTATAATCCACCATGCTACAGCTTCTCCATAGTTTCCGTAAACAGGAGCAAAATCTTCAATAAGCATATTTAGAATTGGCAAATTATATTCATCAAGATTAAAGGGTTTTGTATCCTTAGGTAAAACAGAGAATTCAGAAATAAGCTTACCTTTTTTATCAAACTGCATAAGTTTATTACCAACGCTATCTGCTACCCAAGTTTTATCTTCTACTAATCTAAAACTTAGTGGCCCTGTTGGTAAAGGATCATCTATTCTTGGATATTTATTATTATTAATAAAATCAGCTTTTCCTGAACCTTCACCATAAGGAATGGAAACATCAGCAAAAACAGTTGTAGATGCTAACATAAGAAGTGATGCCAAAACACAAGAGTTTATTTTCATAAAACTTATTTTACTCCTCAATTAGCATTTTCTATATACTTTGTAAATAGTAGCATAGTTTACATCGCTGTATTGAGGCATTCTCTTACTAGAAGAATTGTTCATAGCTTGAGCAGTATTGCCTGAATTCATTACTATACCAACGTGAGAAGCTCCTGGTTGATAAGTTGTCCAGAAAATAACGTCGCCAGCTTGATAAGGTGGTACATCCACAGCAGACCAACCTTTTGCTACAAGCAAATTTATAGTTCCATCACAGTTCAAACAAGTTGAATCAATGGCACCTGCTGCTTTTAAAACAGTGGTAGCAACCTGAGCACAACCTAAGTTACCACCTTCGGTTAATGGGTCATATGGGAAAGCCTGATAACCTTGATATTTATCATGAATCTGTTTTGCAGCTGAAACAATCTTACCCTGTAAACTGTCGCCGTCAACATCTATAACGATATCAGATGAACTGCTGCCAGACGAACTTCCACTACCGCTTACTTCATTGCCTGAATATCTTGCATCTTTAGTAGCAAATATATATCTAGCATGAACATAACCATCGCCACTAGACGTAGTAACCTTATACCAGTCTCCATCACGACCTGTAATAGTTACTTCATCATTATTGTAAAGGGCACCAGTAATGTTTCCCCAAACGCCATCTCTTATATTTAAATAAGAATAAACACCAACATAAGCGGTTCCATTTGGAAGAGTTGCAAGACCAGTGCTTTCTTCTTCATCATCTTTATCATCTTCGTCATCGTCTGTATCTTTTTCTGCATCTTTTGAATCAAGCTCATTATTAGCTTTATTTTTTAGAGAATCAGCATTTTTAGCAGAATCTTCATCACCTTTATTAGTTTCTGAATCATCACTATTGTTATTGTTTCGAATAACACCAACATTTGTTAAACCAGTAATCATATCAGAATCTGAGCTATTTGAGCTATTTTCATCTTTTTCTTCCGCAACTACAGAAAATACACACATAGCACAAAGCAACAATGCTAATAATAAACTAGTCTTTTTCACGATATACTCCTTATTGATAAATTTACTACTTTTAATTATACCATAATAGATAAAAAAAGTTTTAAAAAGTTTTAAAAAAATAATTACAATAACCTTTATTGTACACANNTTATTATTTTTTAGTTGTAGTTTTCTTCTTGGTAGTCTTTTTTGCTGTAGTAGACTTCTTAGCTGTAGTTTTCTTTGTAGATGAACTGTTTCTACTTACATTAGAAGAAGAAGCCGATTTTGTAGCTTTTGCCCAAACAGCATATTTATTTCCTGAAGCAGCTAGAGTATAACCCTGACCTGGATCCCAATCTTTTGAACCAAGTTTCATAGCTACTTTTCCGCCATCTATTAAAGCAGCATAAAGACCATTTTCCGCTTTAACTATTTCAACTTTGCTGCCGCTGTTAANNACGCATGGAATACCAGGATGTGTAAGAATATAAGCATAACCCTGCATTACTTCATTATTTGGGAAAGGCCAGTGACTTTGTTGAGAACCTGTATCGTGATTATCAAGGAAAGTAACGGCTCTTGAAGGCCACCAACCAATAAGTCCACTTGGTTTACCATCTTTATCTTTTAAGCGACCATAATCGCCTTTAACTGCTTCTTGTAAAATACCTTTAGTAGTGAAGTCAAAAGTAGTAGCTACTTCACTCTTGTTATTGTCAAGCCAGTTACAAAGTTGCTGTCTATGACCGTTTTGATCATAATTTGGAGTTGAACCAGAATAGCTTAAACTTGTCCAATATTCACCAACAGAAAACAAAGGTTTTGTAGCTTCATCATACATTCCGTTATACTTTGAGTCATAACCTTTTACATAGTCATATCTCCAAGCTTTAAAACCAACAGTTTTCATCCATTTCATCCAGTCAATGATGTCATTTCTGACTTGTTCATTGGTATGGTCAATATCTGGAGCTGCTGCATAAGTATCACCAGAGTCAGCTTTTCCTTCTCCGCCAAATTGTCCTTTACAAACTGCCCATTTACCCCAGTTTGCTTTTTTGTAATTATAAATATTCCACAAACCGTTTTGGTCTTGTTCGTTTGCGCATCTGTGATTGATAACTATATCTGCAATTGGAGCAACGCCAGCTTCATTAAGAGCTTTTAAAGCGCTTCTCAATTCATCTTCTGTTCCATAAAAAGTTGGTGAATTTGAATTACCTAAATCATAATAATCACCAGGCATATAACCTTGTGGTGAAACAGAACGTGATGCAGGAGGCAACCAAATAAAATCATAACCCATAGATTTGATTTCATTAGCTCTTTTTTCTATTAACTGATACCACTTGCTTGCTGTACCGCCATTCTGAATATTCCAGCCAAAGCCCTGCAACATAACACCATTAGCTACTTTTGCAGGTGGATCTGCCATAAGGGGTGAAGATGTAACAAGCATTAAAGCTGCTGCAGATAAAACACACAAAAACGATTTTCTCATATACCTTTACTCCACTTCTAAAATCAAATTCTTCCTTGAACNNTTTTTTGTTTATTTATATTTATTAAGATTTAAAAACTGTTACAAAAGTTTAAAAGTGTACACAAATTAATCACTGCTATATTTTGATTTATCAGTAAGAGCTCCTGCAAAGTTTCTAACATGTTTGAACCATGGCATTTCTAATTTTGTTTCCTTAGCTAGCTTAACTTCTGTTTTTTCTACTTTATTTTGTATTTCTTTAGATTTAATGACTTCATCTTCTTTGTTATTTTTTACAGTTAATTCTGGTAACTTCATCATTTCGACTTTAAGAGAAGCTTCTGGTTTATAGGTATCCCTAAATAAAGCTGGTTCTTTTGCTGGAGTAACAAATTCTGGATTAGCCGCAACTCGTTCATAAGCAACAGGAGTAAATTCCACAAGTTTATCAGGGTTTTCCCCTCTTATAAATGACTCTAACCATCTTTTTATATTTATTTCTGTTGGTTTTTCTGGTCCAAAGCTTAACGGAGTTGCCATACCATAAACACGCTCTAAATTGTTTCTCAGTTTACTTTCAAGATTATAAAATCTAACCTTCAATTCATCGTCTTTTGCCGTAGCCAGCTCAGCGCCTTTAGCACCCCAACGAAGTTCAGCAGAATGATATGGATCAAAAGACATATCAAACAATCTTGTCGCAACATCGTCAAAAGTAAGTTTAACTTGTTGACCAACAGAATTTGTATAATAAATACAATATTGAGAACTTAAATCTTTATACTGAAATAGAATTCCAGAAGCAACCTGCCTTGCCAAATTATAATTAGTATTTGCAAGAGACAATATAGAACGCTTTGTATTATCATAAAATTCCTTAAAAGCAACTTTTAAGCGTGCATCCCGAGAAGGNNACCATATATATTCCATGGTAATGCACCAGGATGAGGTTGTTTATGTATTTTTTTATTTAAAGCTAAATCTACTGCCATAGATCTATAAACAATATCTTCATAAAGCTCTTGCATAAAAAAAACAAATTCTTTAGTCGGGTCAACGTCTCTCACTCTNNTTGTAGAAACAACGATTCCATTTGAAAGCACTCTTATAGGCCGCCATTTTCTAAAGCCACCTCCGTTGTCTTTAGTACCCTTATTAAATTTTGCGCCAAACCAAGGTTTTGATATTGTTTTATCCGGATGAGCATCCATCATACGAATACGACCATTTTCAGTAATTTTACCAACAAGAGCTACGTGTCCATTCGGATCATAATAAATAGTTCCAGGTATTATTGTTTTTTTGGAAATTTTTATCGGATAATGATCAGGTAAATCAGAGTCGGCGGCTATACGATAATAACCAGAATTAACTAATAAAACTTTATAAAACAAACCTTGAGGTGTTTGAAAATCAGCGTAAGTTTTATATTCAACAGGCTTATTTCCTCTGCTATATCTCTGATCGCCACCATTACATGTAATATCGCTAGTATAACGAAAAGGTAAACGCAACTTATAAGCAACGTAAGCCCTTAATAAATAAGGTAAGTCAGCGCAATCAGGTCGAAGATCAAAATCATTATCCTCTTTGCCATAAAGCGGGTTTGCTTTTGGATCTCTAATAAATTTATTTAAATTTGAATATTTTGAATCACATAAGGCCTCAACGAATTTACTATAGATTTGTTCATCCTTTTCTGACCACATGTCTCTGCATACTGTCCAAGCAGCCGCATTTAGACAGTGTGGCAATGATACTATAAAGAGTAAGATTATAATAGATTTAAACTTCATATAAATTTGTTAATTGTTAATTGTTCATTATATTAACTATCGTCAAAAAGATTGAATTTATTTCCTTTAACGCCGATAAAAAAATTATGAAAAATAAAATTATTTTTATAGTATCGTTATTCTTTATAGTTACACTAATAACTGGTTTTAAAAGCGAAATACAATATTTTCCAGCTCCATTAGACGAAACAGTAGTCGCATTTTACTTAAATTTTGCCAAAACAGGTATATATAACGATCATAATGGAGATAATAAAATAAAGTTTTTATCTGATATAAAATACATCTGTAATTTGTTTGGACAATCTGAAAATAACGCAGATAAGTTCTTAGAGGAAACATTTTTAAATGGACTAATAAAATTAAAAGAAGTTTATGCTTATTATGCAGATCCTATGAGTTTTGCCATTATTTTAAGCGGAAAAACCAATATTGAAAAAATAAGTAAATATATTGGCAAAAACAATATAAAATGGAACGGTGAATATGCTTCAACTATACTAAATATCGAAATTCCAGGCAATCAAAGACTAGCCATAGAAATTACTCCAGAAATGATTATAGCTTGTCCAGAAAACATATCAGGAAATATTGCAGATAATATCTTCTTTGAAAGAAATAAATTAAGCGACAAATTTATCATTTTTTCTAAAGCTGTAACAAATAACGCTTTTACTGCTCTTGAAGCAAACATAAACACAAAAGATATAAATAAAATACTTCCAAAATGTTTATCCAAATTAGAAAAATTAACTTTTCAAGTCACAAGCAAAAAAACAAACTTGGAAATGTTCTTTACCTCTTCTAAAGAGATGTCAAAAGCAACTGAAACGATAAAAGAAAGTTTATCTGCTTTTGAATCTTCAATAAATGAAAACGAAAGGTTTTCATTAAATACCGAAAATACAGGTATATATATTTCTGCTTCTAAGCCTGATAAAGAACTTGCTAAAACAATTTTGAACAGAACAGCAGCATTTTTTATTCAGTTTTTTGTCAATTCCGAAGCAGAGATAAGCGAAAAAGCAGAAATTTAACATTTATAATCATTTCCTAAAAAGAATAAAATGCTTGTAAGTTACTATAAAATTGTGCTACACTTCACAAGTCTTAAATTACATCTTTTCAGGAGGCTTTTTTTAAATGTCTATTATTGATGCTATTCAGGCTCGTGAAATTCTTGACAGCCGTGGAAACCCCACAGTAGAAGTTGAAGTTATGCTCGAAAGTGGCGCTTATGGTTGCGCTGCTGTTCCATCTGGTGCTTCTACAGGCGAATACGAAGCAGTTGAACTTCGTGACGGCGACAAGAGCCGATTTTTGGGCAAGGGCGTTCTGAAAGCAGTTGAAAACGCAAATGAAATCATCGCTGGCGAACTAGAAGGCATGGACGCTGTTGAACAGCGCTCTATTGATGCTACCATGATCGCTCTCGATGGCACAGAAAATAAAGGCAAACTCGGCGCTAACGCTATCCTCGGCGTTTCTCTCGCCACAGCTAAAGCTGCTGCTGAATATTGCGGTCTTCCTCTATATCGATACATTGGCGGCGCTAATGCTTGCACTCTCCCAGTTCCTATGATGAATATCATGAATGGTGGTGCTCACTCTGATGCTCCTATTGATATCCAAGAATTTATGGTAATGCCTGCTGGCGCTTCTTCTTTCAAAGAAGCTCTTAGAATGGGCGTTGAAACCTTCCACGCACTTAAAGCTCTCCTTAAAGCTGATAAATTAAGTACAGCAGTTGGTGATGAAGGCGGATTTGCTCCAGATCTTCCTTCTAACGAAGCAGCTATCGAATACATTATTAAGGCTATCAAAAAAGCTGGTTACGAACCAGGTAAAGATGTATTCATCGCTCTTGACGCTGCAGCTAGTGAATTCTATGATGCAGACAAAAAACGCTATGTTTTTAAGAAATCAGATAAATCTGAAAAAACAACCGAACAGATGGTTGAATTCTGGAAAGCTCTAGTTGCTAAATATCCTATGATCATCTCTATCGAAGATGGTATGGATGAAAACGACTGGGAAGGCTGGAAAATGCTTACCGACGCTATAGGCGATAAAGTTCAGTTGGTTGGCGACGATTTGTTCGTAACTAACGTAAAGAGACTCGAAAATGGTATTGAAAAAGGCGTTGCTAACTCAATCCTTATTAAACTCAACCAAATCGGTACTCTTACTGAAACCCTCGAAGCAATCGAAATGGCAAAGAAAGCTGGTTACACAGCCGTCGTTTCTCACCGCTCAGGCGAAACTGAAGACACAACCCTTGCAGACCTTGCAGTTGCTACAAACGCTGGTCAAATCAAAACTGGTTCTGCTTCAAGAACCGACAGAATCTGCAAATATAACAGACTTCTCAAAATTGAAGAAGAACTTGGCAGCGATGCAAAATTCATGGGTCTCAAGAGCTTCTACAATATTAAAAGATAATTTAATTAAATAAAACAAAACCCTCGTTAATTATATTAGCGAGGGTTTTGTTTGTCTTTACGCATAAAAATTTTAGTTGTTTAAAACCGCCTAAAGGCGGTTTTTTATTTTATATTCCCTGTAGTAAAGCTAATGCATTCTGCGGTAAAGCATTAGCCTGAGCTAGCATACTAGTACCTGCTTGAGATAAAATTTGATTTCTAGTATATGTAGTCATTTCACTAGCAATATCCAAGTCTCTAATACGAGATTCCGCTGCTGTCATATTAGTATTAGTGCTCTGTATATTAGATATTGTATATTCAAGTCTATTTTGATACGCTCCAAGCTGCGATCGCTGATGAGAAACAGTATCTAACGCTTGATTTAATTTTTCTAAAGCTTTTTCTGCGCCTGCAACACTTGTCAAATCAACTTTGTCTATATTTAAAGATTTACATGTCATAGATCCAATACCGATTTTCATATTTTCCCCCGCATCTGCTCCAATTTGAAACTGTGGTTTCGTGTCAACAACGTGAACATGGCAATCTGAATCCCCACTCCCATAAGAGATAAATTGAGTAAATCCCAATGATTTCATTAATTTTTCTGTTTCTGTAGCATCTGCGCCTGTATTACTAATTTTAACCATACTATTTTGGTAATTATTAGAATTAAGCGTTCCAACTAATTCAGATGTGAAAACAACAGAGTCATTTACTTCATCTACTCTTATAGAAACATTACTATTATTTAGTTTCGTATTCATATCTGAAATCCATTGATTAATTTCAATTAANNTATTTTTCCCTGCTGTAATATAGTTTGAATCAGTATAACAGCTAAATCCATTTACAATATCATTCTTATCTTTGTCGCCTGTTATAAAACCGTTATAATTGCCGTTCAATAAACCTAGAGATGAATCAGCAGATGTATTTGTAAACGTAAAGGACGAATCTTGCCCAGGAACAGTTGGACTAAAAGTTATTCTAATTTGCCCATCTTGAATTGATGCCGAAAACCCTTTACTAGCCAAGTTATTCCCTGCCGCTAATTGCGTATTAATGTTTCTTACAATTCCCTGTAAACTCCAATCTCCGCCTGCTATTGAGACTTCCTCATTTATGGCTGCGCCAGTAGATATATCAGTATAAACAATAGAAAATGTCTCTGACGTAGCAGCACCAGTACCAGACCCATCTATTTTTAAACCATCATAAATACCGCCCTCTCCTGATATTTGTGCAGGAGAAGATGAGAATTGTAAGTCTATGCCTTCAAGTAAGCCTACTGCCCTATCATTTGAAGTAGTAACTTCTCTACTATTCCCAAAACTGTCTTTTATATTAGCAGAAATCATATTATTAACAGATTGTCTTGTTGTAGCAAAACCTAGGGAATCCATAACCCTTTGGGCACCTGCTATAGCAAAATCTCCGTTATCTCCTAATATTCCAGAAGTTATTTGCAGATAACCTCCTTTTCCAACCTCGCCCGTAGCATTCTCAGAAATAACACTACATTTTGTGTTGGAAATCCCTAACCCACTATCTGAGGCAATAGCTTGCTGAAATTGTGCGGCAAGCTCATTTAATGTCATTTGCCCATCTAATATTATTTCAGTGCTCCTAGAATTACCGTTTATAGTAATTGTTTGAGTTGATTCTACTGCAAAGACCCCATCTGCATCATAAAATTCCGCTATTTCCTTAATTGTTGTGGAACCTGTCGCAAGTTCTCCAGTATTTTTGTTTGTAAAAATTTGCGAGCGCTGAATTTGAGACACTCCTCCCCTAACAGTAAATAAACTAAGCATATAATCGCCAGATGCGTTTGCATTTCCGTCAATAATACCCGTTACTGAATGTGAGCTAGTTGAAACTAAAGCTGATTGATTTCCATTAAGAAGTTTTTTTGTATTAAATTCCGTAGAATTTGCAATAGAGTCTATTTGCTCTTTTAATGCATTTACTTCAGCTTGAATTTCAAGTCTATCATTGCTAGTAAGAGTATCATTGGCTGATTGCAATGCCAATTCACGCATTCTCTGAATGATACTTTGACTTTCCGAAAGAGCACCTTCAGCGGTTTGTATCAAAGAAACACCATCCTGAGCGTTTAAAACAGCTCTGTTTAAACCACGAATCTGGCGGCGCATTTTTTCACTAATTGCAAGACCGGCAGCATCATCGGCAGCTTTGGTAATTCTAAGTCCCGAACTTAACTTATTAATTGATTGTTCAAGGGAATTGCTGGTAATATTGAGGTTGGAATAAGTAGATAAAGCAGCAACATTCTGATTAATGCGTAAAGACATAGTAGATTCCTCCGTGAATCATCATAAAAACATTTCGCATCCTTGCGATACTATGAATATGTACATAACAAAACAAATGTCAAGAAATAATTCAAAAATTTACAATATCTGAATTATTCTCACTGGACAATGAGTAAAACAAGCTAGTAGAATTAAAAAGAAGATATAAGCAACTATGATTATTAGCTATATATATAATACAGGTTATAGCTATAGCAACCAAAGAGAATAGAATTAATACTTTACCTGAGAATTATGTTTGTTATAACAGCATACAAGTAATAATTGATGCAAAATAACATGCAATAACCAAAGTAAAGATTAAGACATAAAAACCGCTATTTTGTTGCCTTAATAACAAGATAATTGCTTAAAAATTATCTATTCTTTTGTTCATCGCCATTAGTTAAGATATAAACCTAGTTTACGCAACTAGGTTGTTTGTTTTTTGTTTAAATTTAATTNNGGTATAAATAAACAGTAAAAACTAAAACAATATTATAAAAAAAGCTAAAACCAATTAACCCGCCCAAAATGGCGGGTTAATTAAAATCATATGCCTTGAAGTAAAGCAAGAGCATTCTGTGGAAGAGCGTTAGCTTGAGTAAGCATTGAAGTGCCAGCTTGAGAAAGAATTTGACTTCTTGTGTAATTAGTCATTTCGCTAGCAATATCAAGATCTCTAATACGAGATTCAGCAGCGCTCATATTTACATTTGTATTCTGAAGGTTAGAAATAGTGTATTCTAAGCGATTCTGATAAGCACCAAGCTGTGAACGCTGAGCAGAAACACGGTCTAGAGCCTGATTAAGTTTTTCAAGAGACTTTTCAGCGCCAGCAACGCTAGTCATATCAATTTTACTGATATTAAGAGCAGCACATGTCATAGAGCCGATACCGATTTGCATGTTCTGACCAGCGTCAGCGCCAATCTGAAACTGAGGCTTAGTATCAACAACATGTATATGGCAATCTGAATCGCCACTGCCATATGATATACTTGATGTAAAACCAAGTTTTTGCAATGCGCTCTGACCAGCAACAATATTACCAGCAGCTCCACCTGTAGGAACTGTTGCAGTAGCGTTTACGCTAACCATACTTTTAACGCCGGTTTTGTTGTGATAACCAACTAATTCTGAAGTGAAAACTATAGATTCGTTTACTTCATCAACTCTTATATCAACGCCTGCTCCATCGAGAACAGCATTTGTATCAGAAAGCCATTGATTGATTTCAACTAAATCAGCAGTTTTTCTTCCAACAGCGTTATCCTGAATTGTAGTATATAGATTAAATGCTGCATTATTGCCTGCTCCATCTATAACACTAAGATTAACTACATCGGCAGCAGCACCGTTTTCTATAAATCTGCTCATTCCAGTAATAATATTACTTTTATTCTTAGAACCTGTTACAAAACCATTATAATTGCCATCTAATACGCCAAGGGCGTTAGTAGCCGTTGTTCCAGAAATACTAAAGCTAGAATCTTGGTTAGGAACAGTAGGATTAAAAGTTATTCTTATTTGTCCATCCTGGATAGAAGCAGCAAATCCTTGAGCGCTAAAGTTGGTTACAGGTGTACCAAATGTAGCTTCAGTTAATTGCTGATTAATGCTTCTAGCAATACCTTGAAGACTCCATTTACCAGCATTAATGTTGATATTAGCGGTTCTTGTTGTATTAGTAATATCATTGAAAGTAATAGTTATAGNNATCTACAATTCCGCCATTACCTGATAACTGAGCAGGTGATGATGTAAATTGAAGATCTATACCTTCCAAAAGTCCAACGGCTCTGTCATTTGATGTTGTAATTTCTTTGCTGTTGCCGAAATCATCCTTAATAGTTGCAGAAATCATATTATTTAAGGAATTTCTTGTTACAGCAAAACCTAGAGAGTCCATAACAGGCTGAGAACCTGCCAAAGCGAAATCACCGTTATCGCCCAATACGCCAGAAACTATTTGAAGATATCCACCATCTCCAACTTGTCCTGTTACGGCTTCAGAAATAACGCTGCACTTACTGTTTGAAATACCAAGACCGCTTTCAGACGCTATAGCTTGTTGAAGCTGTGCGGCAAGTTCATTAAGGCTCATCTGTCCATCAAGAATAATGGAAGTAGTTCTTGAATTACCGTTAATTGTTATTGTCTGAGTTGATTCAACTGCAAAGATACCATCTGCATCATAGAATTCAGCGATATCTTTAATAGCTGTAGATCCAGTTGCAAGTTCGCCAGTATTTTTATTAGTGAAAATCTGTGAACGTTGTATCTGAGAAATACCACCTTTTACAGTGAAAAGGCTGAGTTGATAATCTCCAGAAGTGTTAGCATTTTCGTTAATTACGCCAGTTATAGCATGACTACTTGTAGAAACAAGAGCTGCTTGATTGCCGTTTAACAATTTCTTTGTGTTAAATTCAGTAGAATTAGCAATGCTATCAACTTGTTCTTTAAGAGCATCGACTTCTGCTTGAATTTCTAAGCGGTCATTGCTGGTAAGTGTATCGTTGGCAGATTGAAGAGCCAATTCACGCATTCTCTGAATAATGCTTTGAGTTTCAGAAAGAGCGCCTTCGGCTGTCTGAATCATCGAAACACCATCCTGAGCATTTAGAACAGCTCTACTAAGACCACGAATCTGGCGGCGCATTTTTTCGCTGATAGCAAGACCTGCTGCGTCATCGGCTGCCTTAGTAATTCTAAGACCTGAACTTAACTTATTAATAGAAGTTTCAAGATCATTACTGGTTCTGTTAAGATTAGCATAAGTGGAAAGAGCTGTTACATTATTATTAATGCGTAAAGACATAGTAGATTCCTCCGTGAATCATTCAAAAACATTTCGCATCCTTGCGATACTATGAATATGTACATAATTAAACTAATGTCAAGGAAGAATTTTAAAATTTATAAAATATTTTTATGCCTTCTCTAGACATTGATTAAAAGCTAAAAGCATTNNATTAGCCTATAGCAAATATGAACCCTATCTACGCAATAGGATTATTTGTAGTGGTATTTTAGATTAACTTCTCCTTGGGATATAAAAATGTTCAAAACAAAAAAATAAACTCTCTAACTAAAAAGTTCTGAATAGATTTTATTTAAAAGAGTGAATGCCATTTAATACAGCTCTATCAATCGAAGCAAGCTGTCTCTTCATTCTCGCTGCTATGTTTACAGGGGTTTCGTTTTGTTCTCGACTATCTGAAATTCGCCGATGCAAAAAAAGTAAAATATTCTGATTTATTTTTACAGACATTGAGATTCCTCCATGAATCAAAAACAATGACGCATCCATGCGTTTAAATAAACGTATTTAATTTTTTTTAATTGTCAAGATAAAATTAAATAATGAGTAATAAACAATAAAAAATGTGTTAGCAATACATTGTTAATTATTTACATGTTCTGCAGAATAATAAATAACGTAAGTTTTAAACCTGCCTGCAGTATATGGCGCAACAATAGTAGTTTCAATATCTCCCCAATTACCTTGAGAATACATAAACATTCTGCAAGAATTACCTTTTATATCAGCAAATTGAGAATGTACAGGACCTTCTCCAAGAGACACGCCATGCAATCCGCTAAAAACTCCAGCTCTTAAATCTATTCCAGAGAATTGATA
>LXOW01301349.1_pt1 | contig 30337 bp, 26 predicted proteins | sample 1368591 | NCBI WGS metagenome assembly LXOW01 (sample SAMN04884650, study PRJNA319009) | bovine gut metagenome | isolation source: Cow rumen | host: Bos taurus | place: Italy: Legnaro (PD) | collected 2014-07-09
AGATGTGTATAAGAGACCGGGTATAGACATAGTCCACCTTGTCCGCCTTTCGCAGACCGTTGGACTTGTTTCCGTAGGTCAGGTCGTAATCCCAGCCGGGCCCGGCATACAGCAGCGGATCCACGCTGTCCGAATCCTTGTACATGAAACGGCTCGCCGCCCATACGTCCAGGTTGCTGCAGAATTCCTCCACACAGATCACCCGCGCGAAGGAAAGCATATCGATGTAATCCGCGTAATATTTTCCGGTCTGTTTGCTGATGCCGTCTTTTTCCATCGCCGCGTTATGAAAATCGTCCACCAGAGCGGAAATGTATTCAACCCCCTGCTTCCCCGTATGGTTCGGTTCCTTGATTGTGACGCACATCAGGCCGTCCGTCACAAACCCGGAATATTCCTCGTCGTCCTGGAAATAGATGGGTTTCTCAATCTCCAGCAGGTAACCGCCGGTAATGTCCTCCGGTTCCTCTTTCACCCCGTACCATTTTGTCACCAGTACCGCTTTGCCCCGTCCGTGCCGGAACGGCGCCTTGTCGTAGGCTTCCTTTCCGTTCACTTCTTCGTAGGCTTCCTCCAGGTCGCGGATCTCCAGCCGGTTTTTCTTCAGCTGGATTTTCTCCGACAGCAGGTACAGGCCGTTGTAGTTTCCGTTCAGATATACGTCCGCCGGATGGCAGTCCGGTGTGGACGTAAGTCCGATCTCCCGGCAGAGATCCATGGTGATCTGGTTGCGCAGCAGGGAAATGTCATACCAGTTTGCCAGCAGGATCCAGGTCTTGTTCTTCCCCATGCCCTCCAGGTTCACCTTGTTCTCTGTCTTGAAGACAAAGGGCTTTTTCGGCGCGTTGGAGGAGGAATTCCCGCGGGCCTTGAAGGTGGTCAGCTTCTCTGCTGCCTCCAGGCTGCCGTCCCTCCGGATCATGATCATGTCCGCCGGCTGTTTGATATCCGTTTTCGGCATCTTCAGGTCGCTGTCCGCCACGTTGAAAAACAGCACGGGAATCTCCGATCCCTGCATCACCGTCACGGTTTCCGTCGTCTTCGCTCCGCTCAGGGAGAAGGTCACGCTCTTCCCCACATAGGCGGAAACGGGCAGCGTCGCTCCGTTTTCGTACGTGGTTCCATCCCAGATCAGCGGCGTTTCCTTATCGGTCCGGATCACCGGATCCTGTCCCTTGAAGGCGCCGGGCAGGTACAGTACATACTGGTGCTTCCCCTTGTCCTCCGGTTGAACAAAAACCTCCCGGCCGTCCGCTGTCCAGAAGAACTGTACTTTCGGCGCCGATGCCGCCGTCGCGCTTCCGGCCAGGACCAGCAGCAGTCCCAGGAAGATTCCGGCCGCAATCAATCGTATCCTGCTTTTCATTCCACAGGTTCCTTTCCTTCTTTTCCGCCCGCCGCCTTATTCGGAGAACGGCACATAGACCCCCGTCCGGAAAAACTCGTGCAGCTCCTTGTAATGGCTGTGTTTCCGCCATCCGCCTTCCGTCGGGTTGTCCACCGTCACAAACTTGCAGTTCGGATGCAGCTGCTTCATGGTCCGTTTCTGCTCCGCCTTGATCCGGTTCATCAGCCCCCACCAGACCCTCTCCAGGTTCGGCAGCTCATAGATCGGGGAAAGATCCCGCACTTCCGTGCACCGGGTCAGATTCAGGTCCCGCAGTTTCGTCAGTCCGCTCAGGGGCGTCAGGTCCGTGATCCTGGAGCTGAACAGCTCCAGGTAAACCAGGTTCGGACAGTTGGCAATGGGGCTGATGTCCAGCAGCCGCCCGTAGTTGGGGCTCAGGATCAGCACCTCCAGCTCCGGCATCCAGTTCAGGAAATCGATGTTTTCGATATAGTTATGTCCCAGGTCCAGCGCCTTCAGCTTTGTGCACATCCGGATGGGCTCCAGGTCTTCTGTATTATGCCGTTCATCATCCTTCATCTTCCCGGCCAGGTGCAGGGTGGAAAACGCCGTCCGGTCCGTCCGGATAATATGCGGCCCGATCTGCAGTGTAAATCCGAAGAAAATATCCGGGTAGTACCTGTCAAACAGCCATTCCATGTCCGCCGTCTCCAGCGGGGAGTCGTACAGGAGGACTTCCTTCAGGCCCGGCAGCTGATCCACCGCTTCTGCCAGTGCCTTCACATCTGTCACCCGGATCCCTGCGGCATCCAGGTCAAGAATCTCCGTTCCCGGGGAAATGGAAAGCGTTTCATATGTGATTTCCTGCTCTGCAATCCCTGCGGAAAAGCCCGCCAGCAATACCAGGATTGTCAGCATCAGCAGCAAGCGCTTCATCGTCAACCTCCGTATGGTTTATATGAGTTTTCTAATATTATATTATACAAAACACACCGGCTCCTGTGCAAGTATCTGTGGGTTTTTCATACTTGCGCCGGAGATGCCGCAGCGGGTATAATACTCTGCGGAAAAAGCAGGGAGGGATCTCGCATGAAACACTCTGTCCGGGCGGCACTGAAAAGTCTGGCACTGTTGCTGTGCCTGGCGCTTTTCCTGTCCTCCGCCGTGGCGGAGCAGCCGGAGGAGGATCTTCTTTCCACCTTCATTGTCCGGCACGGCAGCCGCACCTCCCCGAAAATCGCCATCACCATGGACGATATCTATGAACATGAATACGCCTGGAAGGCCGTGGAGCTCTGCCGGCAGTACGGTATCACCATGACCTTCTTCCCCATCGGCATCAATATCAAGGAAGAGGATGGAGACCGCTGGCGGGACCTGGTCGATTCCGGCTGTGAAATCGGAAGTCATTCCTTTAACCACGGGTATTTCTACGGCATTTCCGAGCATGCGGCCCTGGCCCGCCTCGGTCGCTTCCAGCAGTTCCTGGACAAAGCCCTGGGATATCATTACCAGGTCCGCTGGTTCCGTCCCCCCTACGGCCGGATCAAGAGCAAGCAGGATAACGGCTCCGCCATGGCCCGGGTCATTCGTTCCTTCGGCTTCAGCAACCTCCTCCTGTGGGACGTCAGCGAAACGGATGCGAAGAAAGCGTTTAAAAACGTTCAGAATGGCAGCATTCTTCTCTTCCATGCCCGCCAGCGGGATTATGAATGCCTGGAGACACTGATTCCCCAGCTCCTGGAGGCCGGCTTTGAACCGGTCACCGTCAGCGCGCTTTTCGGCTTTGAACCGCCGGAAACGTCAGACGAACTGTATATCTTTGACGCAGGTAATTTCAGCAAACCGGAATAAACCGGAAAGCAGGATGCGCATATGAAAAACGACGAGAAAACGAATGTAATGCGGCTGCTGGAATCGAAAAAGATTCCCTATACCGCCCATACCTATTCCCCGGATCCTTCCCTCTCCGGAGAAGAAATCGCCCGGATCCTGGGCGAGAATCCCTCCTTTGTGTTCAAGACGCTGGTCACCTGCGGCAAAACCGGCCGGTACTATGTCTTTGTCATTCCGGTTGCCGCGGAACTGGACCTGAAAAAAGCTGCCAAAGCCGCCGGGGAAAAGGCTGTCGCCATGATCCCGCAGAAGGAACTGCTTCCCCTCACCGGCTATGTCCATGGCGGCTGCTCCCCCGTAGGGATGAAAAAGCCCTTCCCCACCTTCCTGGATGCTTCCGCCGAAAAAGCGGAGCGGATCTTTGTCTCCGCCGGCCGGGTCGGGTTCCAGATGGAGGTTGCCCCAAAGGATTTGTTTTTTCTTGTTTCTTTCCGATACGCGGATCTGGTCACCGATACCCCGGAATGATATAATACGGGAAATTTTAACGTTCCGGAGAGGGGTGCAGGATCCTTGAGCAGGGGAAAGGTTGTCCGCCAGTGGCTGCAGATCGCTGCCGGCCTGCTGGTGTTCGCCTTCGGCGTGCACCTGACCATCTTCGCGAATATCGGCCTTGCGCCCTGGGACTGCCTCGGCATGGGCATCGCGAAGCATACACCCCTGAACTACGGCGTCGCCATGACCCTCATGGCAGTCATCATCCTGGGAATCGACCTTTTGCTGAAGGAGCGGATCGGTTTCGGCACAGTGATCGACGCACTGCTCACCGGCAATTTTGTCCAGCTGTATAACGACCTGAATCCCCTTCCCCTGAATACGAACCTCTGGCTCGGCATCCTCATCATGCTTGCCGGGTTTGCCTTTATGGCCCTGGGGATGATGATCTACATGAAGGGAGAGCAGTGCTGCGGTCCCCGGGACTCCCTGCTGGTGGGCCTGGGCAAGCGGCTGCCCCGCTTGCCCATCGGCCTGGTGGAGATCCTGCTCTGGGCCGTCGTGCTGCTGGCCGGCTGGCTCCTGGGCGGCCCGGTCGGCATCGGCACGCTGATCAGCACCTTCGGTGCCGGCCTGGTGATGCAGCTCGTATACAGTGCGCTGCATTTTGAACCCCGGAGCATCCGGCACCGGGATATCGTGGAAATATGGAAAGTGCTGCGGGGCCGTTAACCCGCAGCACTTTTTCACAGGATCTTTTCCATCCCGATCTTATAGGGCACAAGCCCCAGTTTTTCATAGAACGCCATCGCCCCGGGATTGCAGCTCCACACGTTCAGCGTCACGTTGTAGCATCCCTTTTCCCGGGCATAGTCCAGAATCCGCTCATACAGTGCCCGTCCGGCTCCCAGCCCGCGGGCGTTTTCATCCACGCAGATATCATCGATATACAGCGTATCGTGCTCTTCCATCAGCTGCCCGCCGGAATGCTGCAGGATGCAGAATCCGTGGCCCAGCACCCGGCCGTTGCCATCCGTGCAGACGAAAACGGGCGTGGCCTCATCGGCGAGGATTCCCCGCAGTTCTTCGGCGTTATATTTGGTTGCCGGCCCTTTGAACAGGTCCGGCCGCCCCCGGTGGTGCACCATATCCACCTGGACCAGCAGGTCCAGGATCGCGGGGATATCCCCTGCTTCCGCACGCCGTACGTTCATCTTCCTGTCTCAGCCGTTGGCGGATTCGAACACGAGTCCGTTGCCCGCGTCTTCTTCCGTCAGATCCCGCCAGTACACACACTGGTCATGCAGCGTAAAGATCGCGGATCCGTTGTCGTACGCGTTCTCCACCGGGGCATTCTCTTCCGTCTGGTAGGATTTGCAGCCGACAACGTTCAGGCTTTCGGTTTCCGGATCATACTGGCCCGCGTAATCCCAGTAGAGGATCACGCCGTCCGTGCCGTACTTCACGATATTGACCTTATATCCGGTGTAAATATCCAGGCCGCTTTCACTTTCCACATTCTCCACGTCCCAGATAAAGCTGGCCTGGTACTGGGTTCCGTCTTCCTGGATATATTCCCAGTCGCCGGCAAACCAACCGATCTTTTCATAGATCCGGCCGGCACCCGCATCCTCTTCCAGGTCCTTCCAGACCAGGTATCCGTCCTCATTCAGGCTGAAAACCGCCTGGATGTTTTCTTTTTCCAGGTTGCGGCTGATTTCGGCGCCTTCCTCATCCAGTACCCGGGAGTATTTTTCACCGAATCCTCCCTCCTGGGTTGCCAGTACCTTCTTTTCCGCGTCCCACACGCAGCTGTACTGCCACTGAATGGTCTCGTCGTCATTCCAGATCTGGACGCTGGCTTCTTCGCCGATGGGGAAAATCATAATATGGGACATGCCGCTTGCCCAGTCGCTGGAGAACATGGCGGTCATTTCAGGATTGTCTTCCACGTCCGCGTAGTCCTCCGCCAGCGCCGCTGTCAGGCTCAGCATCATTACCAGGGCAATCAGCATCGCAATCATTTTTTTCATCGTTTGTACGCCTCCTTACATGCCTTGTATTGTACACCCCGTTCCCGGGTCTCTGTCAAGTTAACGCGCCGGCGTCCCGTTTTCTTCCCTTGACGGTTCCCGGTCTTTCTTTTATAATTTGTACGGACAAAAACACCAATTTGATAAAATCAGCAGGGAGGGTCTTATGATGAATGATCGGCAGCCGCTGGATGTTTCCGTTTCCTTTGATCCCTACGTCGGGGAGCCGAATCGCGACGGAGAGCAGTTTGCCCGGGTGACACCGGAGGGCAAAGTGCATTTCAGGATCATCGCGAAGGATGCCCGTGAGGTGGTTGTGGACCGTTTCGGTACGCTCTTCCCCCTTGAATCCGTGGGAGACGGTGCCTGGGAGGGCACCTTCGACATGGGCACCGGTTTCCTCTATTTCTTCCTGAAGGTGGACGGCGCGGATGTGCTCTGCCCCTATCTGCCCATCGGCTACGGCTGCTGCCGGCCCATGAACTTTGTGGATGTCCCCGTGCCGGATATGGCCGGCTGGGACGATCTGGAAGGCGTTCCCCACGGCGCGGTGGCCCGGCACTATTATCCCTCCTCCGTCACCGGCAAGCATGAAATCTGCCTGGTCTAGACCCCGCCGGCCTGGGATCCCGCCAAAGCGTATCCCGTGCTCTATCTGCAGCATGGCTACGGCGAAAACGAAACCGGCTGGATCTATCAGGGCCACGCCGGCCGCATTGCTGACCGTCTCCTGGCGAACGGCGCCATGAAGGAAATGATCATCGTCATGGGCAACGGCATGGTGCGGAAAACCGGCGATCCCTCCGACCGCATGCTCTTCCCCCGCATTGTTGTGGAGGACCTGATTCCCTACATTGAATCCCGTTACAACGTCCTGAAGGATAAATGGAACCGGGCAATGGCCGGCCTTTCCATGGGCAGCTTCCAGACCAGCATCACCACCCTTACCCATCCGGATCTCTTCGGTTATGCCGGTCTCTTCAGCGGCTTCATGCGCGCCCCCTGGCCCTCCGACGATGCCCAGGCCCATATGGCCCTCGCCGAGAAGAAGGATGCATTCAACCAGGCCTTCAAAGTCTTCTACCGCGCCATGGGCACGGAAGACCAGTATTTCAATGCCTTTGAGGCGGACGACGCCTGGCTGGAAGGGCGCGGCCTGAACATTACACGCGAAACCTTCCCCGGCGGCCACGACTGGACCGTCTGGCGCCGCTGCATCCGCTCCTTCCTCCCCCGTCTTTTCTGACCGGATTCCACAAACGGGCAGCCGTCGCTGCCCGTTTTTCGTTGCCTTTTTTCCGATCCTGCTGGACACATGGAAACACGGAGTGATATGATGGAACCGGAAACCGATGCAGAATACCGGAGGGAATCGGAATAAATGGATATCTATCCCGCGCTGTTGCTCTTTACCTTTATCATCATCGTCTATTGGATCATCGTTGAGCTGTTTACCTTTTTCTTTCACCTCACAGGGCTGACTGCCGACCGGGCGCGCTTCCAGGTCATCTCCCTGCTGACCGGCACCGGCTTTACCACCCGGGAAAGCGAGATCGTCCTGTCCACCCGCCGCCGCCGGCGGCTCGCAAGGGTGACCATGCTCTTCGGATACGTGTTCAACATCACCATTGTGTCCGCGTTCATCAACGTATTCCTGTCCATGAAGAGCTCCCAGGTCAGCCATCAGTTCCTCGGTTTCCTGATTCCGCTGAGCGCCGTCGTCCTGATTTTCATTGTCATGCGCGTACCGAAAATCCGCGCCCGGATCGACAATTTCCTTCACCGCCTGGCGGACCGGTTCTTTGACCGGACAGAATCCTTCAACGCAGTCCTGCTGGTGGACAATATCGGCACCGAATCCATTGCCCAGGTGAAACTCCGCCATATTCCGGATGAATATAAAGGCCGCACCCTGGCCGAAACCGGCCTCCGCGCGGAGACCGGGATCCTGGTGATGCTGGTGGAGCGCAAGGGCCAAAAGCCGGCAGCCCCTCACGCAAGTACCGTATTCGAAGTCGGCGACAATCTGACCGTCTTCGGGAATTATAAAACGATCTGCAAATCCTTCCACGCACGGGAGTATATCACGGATGACTGATTCGGTTTCCCGGATCACTCTGTCCCGGATCCTCCTGCGGTAAATGTTTTAAGTTTCCGCCGCAGCAGTTCATATCGCGCGCGTTTCTCATCCTTCCGGAAGTGCTCGTAACGGAGCTGTTCCGGATTTTTTTCGTATAGGAGCACCCGGTTCCCGAACTGCTCGCTGGTCAGGTCAAACGTCCGATCCCCCGCCACGTTGTAGCAGTGGAAGCCGCCCTCCTCCAGGGGAATGCCGTACACCTTCCCGCCGAAGATATCCTGAACCAGGAAAGCGGTAATGGAGCACTGGCCGAGGGTCCGGTTCTCTTCGCTCCAGTCTTCCCGCATCCGCGGTGCGCAGGTCTCCGCGCACCAGACATGCCACAGCGCGTTGTACAGGTCCTTCGGGGTCCGGATTCCCGGGTATTCCGCGGTTTTCGCCGGTACGTCCGCCTGTTCCCATCCGGCAAACCCGTAGGTGTGCAGGCAGAAAATATCGCTGTCCTCCCCGCTGAAGTCCTTCATAACATCGACTTTCTCCGCGCCGTATTTTTCATACAACCCTTCCTCCCGGGTGGCGATCCAGATCGTGTCGTACCCGTCCTCCCGGGCCATTTCCCGGGCCTTGCCAATTAGTTTTCCCATCAGCCGCCGCCCCCGGTAAGCCGGATAAGTGTAGACGAATCCGATCCACGGCGTCCGGTCCGTGTCCGGGATATCATCCTTCGCCGCGTAGGTGCAGAAAGCAGCCAGGTTCGTTCCGTCTGTCAGCAGCAGCACCTCGGCATTTTCCCCGAAGGTTTTCCGGAACCGGTTTTCCGACAGCAGCCGGTACAGGTATTGCCCCGCGGTCCAGTCGCACTGGCTGATCTTCTTCAGCCACCAATCCGGATTCTTCGTCTGATGCCAGGTATGGATTTCCATTCTCCGGTTTTCTCCTTTTCCCTTTTTTCCCCTTCAGTATACATGATCCCGCCTTGACTGTACAATCCTCTTCTGCTATAGTTACACGGCGTGTTTCGCGCGCGCATGTATTTAAGAAAGGATTTTCCCCGCGCCATGCAGAAATCAGACCGTTCCGCCATGCTGGGCACCATGGAGATGTCCCGGCTGGTTCCCAAAGTCAGCCTTCCGATTATGGCTTCCATGATGATCCAGGCCCTTTACAACATCGTGGACAGCATTTTCGTTTCACAGTACAATCCCAACGGCCTCACCGCCGTTTCCCTGGCCTTCCCCTTCCAGATGCTGATGATCGCCCTGTCCACCGGCATGGGTACCGGTATGAACAGCCTGGTCAGCCGCCGCCTGGGTGAGCGTAAAACCACCGAGGCACGAATCGCCGCCTGGAACGGACTGCTGGTGGAAAGCTGCGGCACCCTGCTGTTCCTCATTTTCGGCCTGTTCCTGGCCGGCCCGGTCATGCGGCTGGTGGTTTCTGAAAACCTGACAGATGCTGCCTCCATCCTGGAGATGGGTACCAGCTATCTTTCCACGGTCACCCTTTTCTCCCTCGGCATTTTCATGGCAATCCATTTCGAGCGTATGCTGCAGGCCACGGGCAATACCGTCCTGTCCATGATCACCCAGATGGTCGGCGCGATTACGAATATCATCCTTGACCCGATCCTGATCTTCGGCTGGCTGGGAATCAAACCCATGGGCGTCCTGGGCGCCGCCGTCGCCACCGTTGCGGGCCAGTGGCTGTCCGCCCTGCTTGGCTTTATCTTCAACCAGAAGAAGAATCCGGAGCTCCGCCTGTCCCTGAAGGACTGCATCATCAACCGGAAGGACCTGAACGGCATCCTGGCCGTCGGTTTCCCCAGCACGGTCATGCAGGCCATCGGCTCAGTCATGAACGTGGGCATGAACTCCATCCTTTCCGGGTTTGAGCAGAGCAACGCCGCCCTGAACGTCATGTCCGTCTATTTCAAGCTCCAGTCCTTCATCTTCATGCCGGTCTTCGGCCTGTCCAACGGCATCATCGCCATCCTCGCCTACAACTACGGTGCCCGGCTGAAGGAGCGGATTTACAAGTGCATCAAGGTGGCCCTGATCTGGGCCTGTGCCATTATGGCAGTCGGTACACTGGTCTTTATGATCTTCCCCGGGCAGATGATGTCCATCTTTGAATCCGACCAGGCGCCGGAGCTTACCGCCCAGATGACATCCATCGGCGTGGTCGCCATGCGGATCATTTCCTCCAGCTTCCTCCTCGCCGCCGTCGGCATTATCCTGTCCACGGTCTTCCAGGCCGTCGGAAAAGGCGTTTACAGCATGATCATGAGCATCGCCCGCCAGCTCCTGGTGCTGCTGCCGGCTGCCTGGCTGCTGGCCCGCCTCACCGGCGATGTCTACGCCGTCTGGTGGTGCTTCCCCATCGCAGAATTAGCGGCCCTGGCTATCTGCCTGTATTATTACCGCAAGTGTGACCGGACGATGATTTCAACCCTGTAATTTCCCCTGAAAAAGGTCTTGACATTATTACGGTACCGAACTATAATGCAATTGTTCGGTACCGTAATTTTATGTTGAACGTGTTTTTAAAAGATAATTTTGAGGAGTGTATTCTGATGAGTAAAGATACAGAAGTCATCCTGGCCATGCTGAAGCTGTCCCGTGCCCTGCGGCGCTGTCCGCCGCCTCCGCCGCTCGCCGCCGGTATTCCCGGTCCGGAAGGCCCGGATCATCCGGAACATCGCCGGCCGATGCCCTTCCCGCCTGCCCTGGGCCGCCTGCTCAGCTGCGTGGCGGAGAATCCGGGAGTTTCCTCCCGCGATCTGTGCGAATTCCTGGATGTGCGTCCCTCCTCCCTCAGCGAGATCCTGGCCCGGGCGGAAAACGAAGGCTGGATCATCCGCACCGTCAGCGAGGAGGACCGCCGGATGCAGCGGGTAAACCTGTCCGATAAGGGAAAATCCTTCATCGCGGAAATGCAGGAAGCCAGGGAAAAGGATGCCGCCCGCAAAACCTCCTGCCTTACAGACGAAGAAAAGGCGCAGTTCTGCGCCTTATGCAACAAATTGAGTGAGCATATGGAATCCCTGGATTTCCCGGACTTTCCCCCGCGTCCGGACTTTCCGGACGGGCCGGACTTTGAAGGACGGCCTCCGCGGAAACCGCGCCGGCCCCTCATCCCGGAAGGCAGCCGCATTCGCTGTTGATCAGCCCTGCCGCATACTTTCCGCTTCGGACGCCGCCCGCTGGATCACTTCCGCCAGGGAGGCATCCGTTTCCGGATTGTAAACCGCCATACCCGTTATCATGGAGAGGTAGCCTTCGGCTACCGTCTCCTTTTCTTTTTTGCCCTCAACCTTCTCCCGGAGCGCCGCCATCAGCAGGTCCCGGTTCTTGTAGTCTTCCGTCTCCAATACGACCAGGAACCCGTCCCCGCAGGTCCGGTAGATCGGACTGTGGGCAAACACGTCAGCAATCAGTCCGTATCCGTTCTTCAGGAACTGGTCTCCCGCTTCCAGGCCGAACTGTTCGTTCATCTGCCGTGTATTGTCCATGTTGCAGACCACCACCGCGTATTCCGGCGGTACGCTGCCGGCCATGCGGCCGGTAAGTTCCGCAACCTGATCCGCAAAAGCGATCATATTCCGGGCGTGGGTCAGCACATCCATCCGGGCGTTCCGTGCGGTTTCCTCCAGCTGTTTCCGGCTGACCGCGATTTCCTCTTTTTTCCGCAGGGCGGCCAGGATCTTGGAAAACTCGCTCACCAGCAACGGCTTGCCCATGCAGTCGTCCGCGCCGGCTTTCAGGCATTCATCCACCTGCACATCGGATCCTTCCGCCGTCAGGGAGATAATGGTCACCGGCGTCCGGCTGCCCGCTTCGATCCGGCGGATTTCCTGTGTGGCGGTAATACCGTCCATCCCGGGCATCACGATATCCATCAGGATCACATCCGGTTTGTCTCCGGCAGCAATCCGGTCGATGGCAGCCTGACCGGAGGCGGCTTCCGTTACGGATGCACCTTCCCGCTCCAGCACTTCCCGGTTGATTTCCCGTGTCAGGTCGTTATCGTCCACCAGCAGCACCCGCAGGCCATGCAGCTTCTCCGTACCGTATACGGAGGTGGAAACCACCACATCCGCCCGTTCCGGATGCTCCGCCAGCTCTTCAAAAATCTCCCGGCAGCCCCGGAAGCAGTTCATCAGTTTTTCGCTGAAGGCGCCGCATTCCCCGCCGAGAATCATGTTGAACGCTTTGTCCACGCTGAATGCCGGCTTGTACACCCGCTCCGTCGTCAGCGCGTCAAAGCAGTCCGCCACGGAAACGATCTGGGCGGAAATCGGTATTTCATCGCCTTTCAGTCCGTCCGGATATCCGCGGCCGTCCCACTTTTCATGATGATGGCGCACGATTTCCAGCCCGATATTCAGATACCGGGCACTCCAGCTTTTCGGTGCCCGTTTCAGTACCAGGCATCCTTTTTCACTGTGGGATTTCATGATCGCGAATTCTTCATCTGTCAGCCGCCCGGGCTTCAGCAGAATCGCGTCGGGAATCATAATCTTGCCTACATCGTGCAGCGCGCTGGCGGAAGTGATCAGCTCCACGTCGTCGTCCGTCAGTCCGTACTCCGGCAGCCTCTCCTTCACCATCTTGGCCAGCACCCGGGTGAATGCCTTAACACGCTGGATATGCATGCCGCTTTCCTCGTTGCGCAGCTCCACCACGTCGCCCAGCATCTCGATGATTTCATCATTGGTGCGGGCCAGCTCCCGGTTGCGTTCGCGCAATTCAGATGTCACGCGAATAATCTTTCGTTCCGCGGCTTCACTTTTTTCAATTGCCCGTTCAAGTTCCGTTTCCCGGCTTGTGTCTTCCGTCTGCGCGCTCATCCCAACACCCTCCGTTTCACGTATCAGTTCGTTCCCGGGTCTGTCCGGATCCTCAGGTTTCCTCTTCCTGCGCTTCTTCCGGTTTTGCTTCCTCTTCCGGAACCGGTGTGATCTGCACCCGTGTCACCCGGAATCCGTCCATTTCCATCACGGTGAACTGGTGCTTTTCCAGGATAAAACTGTCGCCCACTTCCGGCACCTTTTCCAGCATTTCGCCGGCCCAGCCGCCCACCGTGTCCGCGTCGTATTCGTTTTCCAGTCCGTATTTGTCCAGCAGCTCCTGCAGCTGCATGCTGCCGTCCACAATCACGGTACCGTCTTCCTGCTCCACGACTTCCTCGTTCACTTCGTCGTGTTCGTCGTAGATTTCACCCACCAGCTCTTCCAGCACGTCTTCCATGGTGACGATGCCTTCCGTTCCGCCGTACTCATCCAGCAGGATCACCAGATGGGTCTGGCTGGAGCGGAACTGCTTCAGCAGGTTGCTGATGGACAGGCTCGCCGGAGCAAAGACCGGCTCCTTCATGATCTCCGTAATCTCGTCGCAGCCGTCATGGGTCATCTTGTAGAAATCCTTTTCGTTCAGGATGCCGACGATATGGTCCAGATCCTCGTGGTATACAGGGATCCGGGAATACCAGGTTTTCCGGAACAGCTCCGCCGCTTCTTCCAGCGTTGCTGTATCCTCAATGGCTGTCACGTCCACCCGGGGCGTCATGATGTCCGCCGCGTTCTGGTCGTTGAACTCGATGGCGGAACGGATCAGTTCACCCTCATCCTCTTCGATATCGCCCTCTGTCTGGGCTTCGTCGATGATGGTGATCAGTTCCTCTTCAATCTGGGATTCTTCTTCTTCCGGTTTGATCAGTTTTGACAGCAGTTTCCGGTATCCGGAAAACAGCAGGTCCAGCGGCTTGAGCAGGAACACCAGCACCCGCATCACCGGGCTTACCGCCATGGCAAACTTCTCCGGCTGCTGTTTCGCCAGCGTCTTCGGCCCCACCTCACCCAGAAACAGCACCAGCACAGTCATCACGATGGAAGCCACCGTTGCGCCGGCACTTTCGCTTGCCGTTCTCATAATCCGGGTGGTAAAAAGCACCGTGGCAATAGCGGTGCCCGCAATATTCACAACATTGTTACCGATCAGTACGGTCGTCAGCAGGGAATCATATTTTTCCAGCAGATCCAGCGCCATCTGCGCCCTTTCCTTTTTCTCCCTCGGGCCTTCAATCGTTTTCAGCCGCACCTTGTTGCTGGCGGAGAAAGCCGTTTCCGTTGCTGAAAAGAAAGCTGAAAGTGCTATACAGAGAATCAGGGCAAGCCATAAGCCCATGAACGCATTCAATCCTTTCGGTTACAGTCCGTAAAAACAAAACTCTGTTCCGGCATCCGGAACAGGGAGATTATAGCATGATGACCCTTGCTTTGCAACAATTCCCGGCCTCTGCGTCTGTTGTGATCCTGCCCCGTCTGTGCTACAATATATATTGATTGAAACGATAATACTGGTCATTAATCATTAACATAGGAGGTTCCGCCATGAACGTACAGCCTGAAGCCGGCCGCGCTGTCCGCTATGCCTGTGCTGTACTGGCGGACTGCCGCCCGGCCTCCCTCCCCATGGATCCCTGCGATCTGGCAGCCCGGGCTGGGATCCTGCTGGTGCCCCTCTCCCGGGTGGACAACTACCCTCTCTGGGTTCCTTATGATATCTTCGATTCCCTGCGGACAGCCTGTGCCGTCACCGTTTCCTACCCTGCTTTCTGCATCGTCTTCCGCGATGACGCGGATCCGGAGCGTCTCCGCTTTGCCCTCTTCCATGAACTGGGCCACATTTTCATGAATCATTACCGGGATTTCCCGGACATCATGGACCCTTCCCGGCCGGACGATCCCGCCCTGGAGGCGGAGGCGGACACCTTTGCCCTGAATATGGCGGCCCCCGTCCCGGTAGTGGACGTCATCCGCTATAATCGTCCCGGGCAGGCAAAGTCCGCCCTCTTCGGCCTGAACCGCACCGCCTGGATGCGCCGCCTGGCTGCCATCGACCGCGACCGTTCCTTTGTGGATGAGGATGCCGCCAACGTTGTCCTCTATGCTTTTCGTGATTATCTCCTCGGCCGCCGATGCCCTGCCTGCGGCAAAACCTTTGCCGACGAGGAGCAGACCAACCGCTGCCCCTTCTGCGGTGCCGAAAACCCCGACTGGATATTATAAAAGGAACGTGATCCCTCACGTTCCTTTTGTTTCACATCGCATCGATATACCTGCACGCTGCCAGCGCTGCAGTGGCGCCGTCCCCGGCAGCCGTTGTCAGCTGCCGCACGTTCTTGCTCCTGCAGTCCCCGGCCACAAACACGCCGGGGGTTTTTGTCGTGCACTGTTCGTCGCTGTCGAAGTATCCGAACTTGTTCAGGTCCGCCAGCCCTTCGAAAGCACCGTTCTCCGGAATCAGCCCAATGGCCACAAACAGGCCATCGCAAACAACCGTTTCCGCCGCGCCGCCCGCCTGAGGTTCCACGGTCACGCTGCGAAGCTCACCGCCTTCCGTGTTCAGCGCGGTAATCTTCACGCCGGTATGCTTCTCCACGTTCTCCCGGGCAAACAGGATCTCCTGCAGCTTCTTCTCCCCGGTGAATTCCGGCAGGTCCTGCAGCATGATCACCTTTTCGCACTTGCCGGAAAGCAGGATCGCTTCCTGCAGGGCGGAGTTGCCGCCGCCGGCGACGCAGACGGTCTTTCCGGTATAGAAATCCCCGTCGCACACCGCGCAGAAGCTGATGCCCTCGCCCACCAGCTCGTTTTCCCCGGGCAGGCCCAGCATCCGGTGCTTCACGCCCGTGGCGATGATCAGCGCCTTTGCCTCATGTTCCTTCCCGTCATCAGTGAAAACGGCCTTCACATTCCCCCGGTCTTCCACCCGGAGCACTTTCGCCAGGTCCACCTCCGCGCCCTGGGCCATCACCTGATCCAGCAGGGCATCAGCAAACGCGTTGCCGCTCATCTGGGCCGTTCCCGGCCAGTTTTCCACCTTCGGACTGTAAGTAATCTGGCCGCCGAATCCGTGCTTCTCCAGGATCAGCACCGATTTCCCGTTCCGCAGGCAATAAAGCGCTGCGGTCATTCCTGCCGGTCCCCCGCCGACAACAATCACATCAACCATACTCTTCCTCCCATAAAACAGGGACGCTATGCGTCCCTGTCTGAAAACTAATAACTAAAAACTAATAACTAGTTAGCCCGCCGCGCGTGCCGTCAGCATACCCTTGATCTCGGACACACCCTTGAACTTCGTGAAATCATCTCCGGCGCCCAGCACCACCAGCGTCGGGGCCTGTTTCACGCCGTACTTGTTGGTCAGTTCAATGTTCTCCGTCGCAACGACCTTCTTGAAAAGGAATCCTTCCTTCTCCAGCAGGCTGATGGCCAGCTTGCAGTTCGGGCAGGTCTGGCTCACAAACAGCAGTGCACGGGAATTGCAGGCGCTCTCCGGCTTCTTCTCCTCCACGGGTGCTGCCACGGGAGCGGGCGCTTCCGCTGCGGGTACCGCCGTCACCGGGCCCTGGTGAGTCAGGTGGGAGTGTCCCACATCGTAAACCTTCCGGTCTTTGAATTCCTGGGCCTTGCCGTCGTTCCAGTTCTGCACGGGACGGTAGTATCCGGTAATCCGGCTGTACACTTCGGTCTTCGCGCCGCAGTGCGGGCAGGTATACTGCTCGCCGGTCAGGTAGCCGTGATCCTTGCAGACGGAATAGGTGGGGCTCATGGTGTAGTAGGGCAGCTTGTAGTTTTCCGCGATCTTGCGGACCAGGTTGGCCGCCGCTTTCCAGTCCGGCAGCTTCTCGCCCAGGAAGGCGTGGAACACGGTGCCGGAGGTGTAGAGGGTCTGCAGCTCATCCTGCACGTCCAGCGCGGAGAAGATATCCTCGCTGTAGCCCACGGGCAGGTGGCTGGAGTTGGTGTAGTAGGGGGTGCCGTTCATATTGGCGGTGATGATGTCCGGATACTGCTCCTTGTCATGCTTCGCGAAACGGTAGGAGGTGGATTCCGCCGGCGTGGCTTCCAGGTTGTACAGGTCGCCGTACTGTTCCTGGTAGTCGCTCAGGCGTTCCCGCATGTGGTTCAGCACGTCCTGGGCAAACTTCTGCGCTTCCGGATGGGTCAGGTCCTTCTTCAGCCAGCGGGCGTTCAGTGCCGCTTCGTTCATGCCCACCAGGCCGATGGTGCTGAAGTGGTTGGCGAAGGTGCCCAGATACCGCTTGGTGTAGGGATACAGGCCGCCGTCCAGCAGCTTGGTGATAACGGTGCGCTTGGTCTTCAGGCTGCGGGCCGCAATGTCCATCAGCCGGTCCAGCTGCCGGTAGAAGTCCTTTTCGCTGGAGGATTCATAGGCCAGCCGCGGCAGGTTGATCGTCACCACGCCGACGGAACCGGTGGATTCGCCGCTGCCGAAGAAGCCGCCGCTCTTCTTGCGCAGTTCCCGCAGGTCCAGCCGCAGGCGGCAGCACATGCTGCGCACGTCGCTGGGCTCCATGTCGGAGTTGATATAGTTGCTGAAGTAGGGCGTGCCGTATTTGGCGGTCATCTCGAACAGCAGCTTGTTGTTCTCGGTTTCGGACCAGTCAAAGTCCCGGGTGATGGAATAGGTGGGGATCGGATACTGGAATCCGCGGCCGTTGGCGTCGCCTTCGATCATGATCTCGATGAAGGCCTTGTTGACCATGTCCATTTCCTTCTGGCACTCGCCGTAGGTGAAGTCCACTTCCTTGCCGCCGATGATGGCCGGCAGGTTCTCCAGGTCCTTCGGGCAGGTCCAGTCCAGGGTGATGTTGGAGAAGGGCGCCTGGGTGCCCCAGCGGCTGGGCGTGTTCACGCCGTAGATGAAGCTCTGGATGCACTGCTTGACTTCCTTCTGGCTCAGGTTGTCGATCCGGACGAAGGGCGCCAGGTAGGTATCAAAGCTGGAGAACGCCTGGGCGCCGGCCCATTCGTTCTGCATGATGCCCAGGAAATTGACCATCTGGTTGCACAGGGTGGACAGATGGCCGGCCGGGGAGCTGGTGATCTTCCCGGGCACGCCGCCCAGGCCTTCCTTGATCAGCTGCTTCAGGCTCCAGCCCGCGCAGTAGCCGGTCAGCATGGACAGGTCGTGAATATGGATCGCGGCGCTGCGGTGCGCTTCCGCGATCTCGTTGTCATAGATTTCGCTCAGCCAGTAGTTGGCCGTGATGGCGCCGGAATTGGACAGGATCAGTCCGCCCACGGAATAGGTTACCGTGGAGTTTTCCTTCACGCGCCAGTCGTTGATGCGCAGATAGTTGTCCACCAGGTCTTTATAGTTCAGGAGGGCGGAATTGACGTTGCGGACTTTCTCGCGCTGTTTGCGGTACAGGATATAGGCCTTGGCCACATCGGCATATCCGGCTTCGGAAAGCACCTTTTCCACGCAGTCCTGGATGCTTTCCACGGTGATTTTGCCGTCGCGGATCAGCGGCTCGTATTCCGCTGTGACCCGCAGGGCCAGCATGTCGATGACGCTGGGATGATACTGCTTGTCCAGTGCCTCGAATGCTTTGGTAATTGCTTTTGAGATTTTGCTGATTTCAAATTCCGTGACTTTCCCGTCACGTTTTACCACCTGATACATACCTTTTTCCGCTCCCCATTTTTCTGTTTTTTTGTGTCCCGGAGAGCGCACTTTGCCCTCTCCGCGTGCCTGTCTACTATAGCACGCAGAGAGGGCGAAAGTCAATATGTTGTAAAAGGAAAAACAAATTTAACACTATATCTTGTGTTATCCCCGGATTTCGGCCTCCGGCACGTATTCCCGTGCAATCGCAAGGTATTGGGCCATTTCCCCGTCTGCCGGAGCGTGGAATCCTTCAAAGGGAACCGTGTCCCGGTCAGTGAATTTCTGCAGGTAATACCGCTTCGCGCCTCGGATCCATTCCCCGATTTTCCGGAAGGAATCCGCGTCGTGCAGCTCGGCCATCGTGGTGGTCCGGAATTCGTAATCCGTCCGTCCCTCCATCAGCAGGGATACGCTTTCCCGCACAGGCGCCAGGTCCATCTGCGAAAGGCCGCATGTCTCCGCGTATTTCTCCGGGCTGTTCTTGATATCCATCGCCACGTAGGATACCAGACCCCCGTCGATGATTTTCCGCAGCCGCTCCGGATGGGTGCCGTTGGTGTCCAGCTTCAGCGGATATCCCAGCTCCCGGATCTTCTCCGCCAGCCGGAGCAGGTCCTCTCCCCGCAGCAGCGGCTCCCCGCCCGTCAACGCAACACCCTCCAGCAGCCCCTGCCGTTTTTTCAGGAAAGCCAGCAGCTCCTCTTCCTCCATCACCGCCGGCGCAGCCCCGTCAATCAGCTCCGCGTTGTGGCAGAAGGGGCAGCGCAGGTCGCATCCGCCCAGGAAAACCGTGCAGGCCACCTTCCCCGGAAAGTCCAGCAGCGTCATTTTCTGCAGTCCGTGTATCTTCATCTTATATATCCTCCGTGAATCTTCTTCCCCATTTTAGTTTTCTGCCTCTTGCCCGTCAACCCCGTATCCTGTATACTTCACTCGTATTCCAACCATCCACTGATCACCGACCACTGACCACTGATCACTGAACATGGAGGTGCCTATGGCCAGTTTCAACATCACTTTCAGCAACGTCCTTTTGACCCTGCTGTATCTCGTGCCCGGCTTTCTCCTTTGCAAATTCCGCAAAGTCAAGGCCGAGCACCTGAGCACCGCCAGCGTCATCCTGCTGTACGTCTGCGGCCCGGGCCTGTTCCTGAATGCCCTGGTCTCCCTGGACGAATCCCCGGAGATGACAGGCCGGATGGGCCTGTTCCTGGTGTTCGCCCTTGCCGGCGAATTGCTGCTGATGTTGATCATCCTGCTCCTGCTGGGGAAAAAGCGCCGGGAAAACTTCAGCCTGCGCATGCTGTCCGTTGCCTCCGTCATGGGCAATGTGGGCTTCTTCGGCATGCCGGTTGTCCGGGCGGTATTTCCCTCCGCGCCGGAGGTCGCCGTCTATTCCTGTGTTTTCAATGTGGCCCTGAACCTGATCTCCTGGACCATCGCTGTTTTCACCCTCACCGGTGAGAAAAAGTATATTTCCCTGCGGGCCGCCCTGATCAACCCTTCCGTAATCGCGGCCGCCGTCGGTTTCGTTCTTTATCTCCTGCACGCGAAGAACTGGCTGCCCACCCTCCTGCAGGACGGGTTCCGCTCCCTGGGCAATATGTCCACCCCGCTGTGCATGGTGATCCTCGGTATCCGCCTGGCGACCATGGATTTCAAATCCCTTTTTACCACGCCGCTGGTCTGGCTTATCTCCGCAGGAAAGCTCCTGGTCTTTCCCCTTTTCTGCTACCTGCTGGTGCTGCCCTTCCCTCTTGATCCGGTTTTCAAGGGCGGCATCCTGATCCTGGCCGCAACTCCCTGCGCCAGCATTCTCCTGGGCCTGGCGGAAATCCACCACAGCGGCCAGGAACTGGCCGCCAACTGCGCGCTGCTCTCCACCCTGCTCAGTGTCCTGACCATCCCGCTGCTGAGTTTGCTGATATAGAACCACATAAAAAATCCGGGCAGTTTGCCCGGATTTTTCAGTTTCAGCATCAGTATGTTCCGTAAATCGCCCGGTACTGGGTGGGCGTGCAGCCCTTCTTTTCCCGGAATACCCGGTTGAAGGTCGCGACGGAACCAAATCCGCTTTCGATCGCGACTTCCCGCATGGGCGTATTGCTCCGGATCAGCAGGTCCATGGCCACCTGCAGCCGCTTCTGGCACAGGTAATCCTTGAAGGAATATCCAGTCTGCTTCTTGAAGGACCGGGAGAAATAGTACCGGCTGAACCCGGCGAATTCCGCCACGTCATCCAGTGAAAGCTCTTCCCGGAAATGGCTGTTGATATATCCCATGGCCGCGGTGATGACTTCTGAATCCACGGTGTTGACAGGATCCCGCGGGCGAACCCGGGGATTCAGCAGGTAATGCTGGCCCAGCACCGCATAGATCCGCATGATGTAGCCGTAGCAGGCCGTGTTCCACATGACCTCGCCCCGGTCGTACACCGCCTGGGCTTTCAGCAGCGTTTCCCGGATCCGGATATGCGCGTCCGATCCGTCATGCAGGTAGAAGGTCCGGTTAAACTGCTGCAGCATGGACTTTACATCCCGCATGCCGTACAGCGTTTCCGGCTCAAACAGGAACAAGTAGCGGCTGCTTCCCTCCCCCATGGTCAGGGAGTGCGGAATGTCCGGCGGAAGGATCAGCACTTCACCCTTGCGCACATGATAGATGGAATCCTGTACCATATAATCAACCACGCCGTCCAGCGTCAGGCAGATTTCAATCGCTGAATGATCGTGATTCTCGTAGCGCCACGGTACATCGGAAAACCAGATCCGGAAAGATGAATTGTCCGGATAGGTCACATATTCCCGCCGTCCCTGCATCACCCGGAAACCGTCTTCATAGCGTCGTTCCCTGATTTCCGCGTTGATCCTGCGCTGCTCAGACATCTCCTGTTCCTTTCCGGCTCCCTTTATGAAAACCTTTTATTGCTGTTCTGCTGGTTGTGTCACGTCAGTCCAGATCGCTCTTGACGGTGCTGGAGGATACGATGGCCAGTGCAAGTCCCAGGCCCAGGAAACCGAAGATCAGCATCACGGAACGCCATGTGATGGTGAACAGGCAGATCTTTTCCCAGGTGGACAGATGCGTTACATCACTGTAAATGCCATAGCTCTGCACGTCTTCCACAAACCGGGCTTCCAGTTCCTTCTGGGTCTCCTCCGCTCCCTGTTTCATGCCGCCCTTGACCAGTTCGGCTTCCAGGGAGTCATACTTTTTGGTCAGGCCTTCCAGCACGCGCAGGCGCCCGGTCAGCGATGTATCCGTCATCTTCTTCACCAGCTGAACGAAAGTGTCAGACCTGGGATGGGAATTGTCGCCATAGCCGGAGCCGCCTTCCGGAGGCGCCTCAAAGGGCATGGCTGAAATTGTGTAGAGTTCCTTCAGCTGGTCCGGGCTGATCGTTTCCACCTTGCCCGTATTCGCTGTAATAATCCCGAGAATGGAAGCTGCTGTCACAAGCAGGCAGATAACGCTGAGAATAATACCAATTGCCTTTTTCATGTTTCCACAACTCCTTTCCCGTTAACCCTTGACAGATCCCAGCGCCATGCCGGTGACGAAATACTTCTGCAGGAAAGGATAGACCACCAGGATCGGCACCGTGGAAACCACCGTGATGGCGGCGCGGATCGTAATCGGTTCTGTCTTGGACGCAACCTTCAGCGCGTCCGCGGAGGTATTCGCTGCGTTTGAGTTCTGGCCGGCGGTCAGGATCTTCATCTGCAGCAGGTACTGCAGGGTCTTGGGATCCTTCTGTCCCGCGTTGTACAGGTGGGTGTCGAACCAGCTGTTCCAGCTGCCCACCGCCACGAACAGGGCCACGGTGGCCAGCACCGGCGTGCACAGCGGGAAGATGATCTGCCAGTAGATCCGGAAGTCTCCCGCGCCGTCGATCCGCGCGGATTCCACCAGCGCGTCCGGCAGGCCGGCGATATAGGTCCGGATCACGATCATGTTGAAGCAGGAGAACATGGTCGGGATGATGTAGACCCAGTAGGTATGTGCCAGGTTCAGGGTCCGGGAAATCAGCAGGTAGGTAGGAATCAGACCCGCGTTCACGTACATGGTCAGCACCATGACCGTGGTGATGAATTTCCGCAGCACGTATTCCTTGCGGGACAGGGCATAGGACAGCATACCGGTCAGCAGCAGGTTCAGGATGGTGATAATCACCGTCTTGGACGCGGATACCCAGGCCGCGTCAAAGATCTCATCCTTGGAGAGGATATTGTCGTAGCTCACCATGCTGAACTTCCGGGGCAGCACGCCGATACCGCCGCGCAGCGCGTCCGTACCGTCGTTGAAGGAAGTTGCCAGCGTGTTCAGCACCGGATAAATGGTAACGATCATCAGGAGGATCAGGATGATCACATTGAATATCGGGAAGCCCAGGTCCCGCTCGTAACGGAAGAACCATACCAGCAGGAAAGCCAGGATGCCCAGCAGCGCCATTGCTGCATACTGGATCACCCGGTGGGCGCCGGTTCCGCCGGTCATCTTCGGGATGGTAACGGTCCGGTTCGCGTTCTTGGTATCAACATAGCCAAATTTCTGGTCGGAAGCTTCGCCCACAACCGCGTCATCCTCAGGGATTTCCCCGTCCGCAGCCATGATCATCGGACCTTCACGGACCAGTTTGTCCTGGGCATTGTCCATCTGGATGCTCATAAATACCACCAGCACCAGCATTGCCAGGCCCAGCACCAGGGAGCAGATCCGGAATGCCTTCACCGTGCCGGCCGGCTTCTTCTGCATCTTGCCGGACTTGATGGAATAGGCGAACAGGCAGGCCGCGACAAACAGCATGATAATGCCGATCAGCCGGATCAGCCGGTAACGGCTCTTGGCGTTTTCATCCGCGGTGATCTGGTTCTCCGTTCCGCGGCGCAGGCGGATACTTGTGGTCCCCAGCTTTTCAAACTGGATGAATTCAATGTTTCCGAAGGCTTCCGCAGCCTTTTTATTTTCTTCATCAGTACTCCTGTTCAGCCAGGCATCGTTCTGGATGTTGTTCAGCTGAACCAGGCCGGATCCCGGGACCTTTTCGATGCACTGTTTCATTTCATCATCGGTGGCCATGGTGATCCAGATACTGTAATTTCCGATTTTCTCAACCTGGATAAAGCGCCCTTCGCCAATCACGCTTTCGTATTCGGCAATCTCACTGTCGGGGCTCATCGTCACCCAGTAGTTCCTGGATGTAACGACTTTTTCCGTCAGGATCAGGCGTTTTCCGGTTCCGCTGTATACCGGACTGTCTGCAAAATGAATGGACTTCTGTCCTTCCGCTTCAATCCGTTCCGCCCGGAGGGCATCCTGCAGGACCAGCGCTTCCTCATTGATGACGACATTGTTGGCGGCATTGTTGCCTGCAATGAACATCACAATGAAAATCGCCAGCACCAGCACCACCGCCACAGTGATACAGAACCGCAGCTGGCCGGGAGCCATCCGGTATCCTTTTCTCAGGTTTTCCGGGATATCCCGGATCCCTTTCTTCCTTCCGAATGTGGTTTTCTCGTTTACTGTGCTCATACGTACACCTTCCTCGTCTTCCGGTTTTTTTCCGCCGGCGCACCTGCTGTGCGCCGTTCCGTCAGATCAGCGTATCTTCGTCCAGTGCCTTGGCTGTCATATTCGCGATAATCAGCAGGATAATGGCAACCACGCTCTTGAACATACCGGCGGCAGTCGCAACGCCGATGTCCAGTTTCTCTGTGCCGTATTTCAGCACGAAGATATCAATGGTGCTGGCCACATCGTATACAACGCCGCGGCCCAGCAGGTACTGGATCTCGAATCCGGCTTCCATCAGATGGCCGATATTCATGATCAGAAGGATGACGAAGGTGGATTTGATACCCGGCAGCGTCACATGCAGGATCCGCTGGAAACGTCCCGCGCCGTCAATAGCCGCCGCCTCATACAGACAGGGGTCGATGGAAGTCATGGCGGAAATGTAGATGATCGTATTCCAGCCGACTTCCTTCCAGACATTGATAATACCGACCAGCCACCAGAAGTACTTCTTGTCGCCCAGCCAGAACACGTCTTCCTTGATCAGGCCGAGACTCCGCAAAATACCGTTCAGCGGACCGTTGGTCGCGAAAATATTCTGCGCGATACTGACAACGACGATCATGCTCAGGAAGTGCGGCAGGTACGTCACCGTCTGGACCGTGCGCTTGAAGGTTTTGCTGCGCAGTTCGTTCAGCAGAACCGCCAGCAGGATGGAAGATACCGTACCGAATACCAGGTTGATCACGCTCATGGCCAGCGTATTCCGGATACTCAGCAGGAAGTCTGTTTTAACCAGCGGATCGTTAAAGAGGAAATTGAAATTCCCGAAGCCGATCCAGGGAGCGTTCCCCGTCGCCAGCGCGTTTTTGCTCGAATAATCCTTGAACGCTTCCAGCCAGCCCCACATAGGCGCATAGTTGAAAAGCAGGACGTACAGAAGCATCGGAACAGACATCAGCATAAGCTGCCATTGGCTGCCCAACGTTTTTGAGATTTTCGATTTCCGTGGAGGCTTAACGGCCACACTGGTCATACGGTGACAACTCCCTTCTTAAAAAAGCCCAGGGGAGAGGAACCCTCTCCCCTGGTTGGTTTATAGCTGAATTACTTTCCGAGAACCTTCGCAGCTTCGTCGATAACAGCCTGCTGCATATATTCTTCGAAAGCCTTGGCGGACGGTCCGATTTCTTCAACGAACGCATCCCACTTGGCGTCGAACTCAGCGGGATCAGCCATGATCATCTCGGGCAGCCGCTGATCCTGAACCTGCAGGAACTTGGTGTGCTCGGTGTCCACGGGATCATAGTTGATCTGCCAGGCTTCTCCGTAGGGAGCCAGCTCGATCGGCGGGTTCACGAAGTCAGCGAACTTCTAGTAGCCGTAAGCGGCCAGGAATTCCTTGTCATAGTCGTTCATCAGGCCGAACACGATTTCATCCTGGTTGCCGGGCTCCCAGCAGTTGCCGGCCTTGACGACCTTGTCGCCGACCTGGATGTCGTTCATGATCCAGCCCTGCTTCTTGGGGCTGTTGGTGAAGATACCGTCAGCCTTGTTCTCGAGCTTCCATTCATTGTTGGACAGGTTGGCATACTGTTCTTCGGTCATCAGCAGACGGCCGTCTTCGATGTAGTAGTCTTCGCCTTCAACACCCCAGTTGAAGAGGAGCTGCCACTCGTCGCTCAGCATTTCTTCCCACATCGCAACGATGCGCTCGGGGCACTGGCAGTTCACGGAGATACCGAAGCCGCGGCGGACGTTCGGCAGGGAGCCGTTCACATAGTGCTCTTCGATCTCGGCGCCGTCCACGTATTCGGGATCGTACACCAGGCCGAGGGCCACATAGGTGTTCTCATACATCTTGGCATCGGTCAGAGCCTGCGTGGCAGTGCCGAAGTCCCAGGTCTGGTCGAACATGCCCAGGACGATGCCGGAGGAAATCTTCGCGATGTAGGCATCATAGCTGTCGGTGAAGGTGCTCTGGTCAATCAGGCCCTTCTTGAATTCTTCGTTCAGCTTCTTGTAGTAAGCTTTGGCATAGGGCTTGTCGATGAAGGTTTCGGTTTTGAACTGCACGGAAGGATCGTTGCCGGTCACGGCGTAGTTCTGCTCGGTCACGCAGACGTAGACTTCACCGTCGTTCGGGCGGCCCATCAGGTGCTGCACGGGGTTGATCAGGCAGAAATGACGCCAGTCTTCGCACAGGATGGCGAATCCGGTGTAGGGGGTGCCGTTGGCATCGGTGGGGTTGGCATCGATGAACTTCTCGATCAGGTCGAAGTACTCGTTCAGGGTCTTGATCTGGGGATAGCCGGCCCAGGCCAGAACCTGCTTCTGGATGAAGAAGGCGGGGCCGCCGACGCTGTTGACGATCTGGTCGCCGTCAGCCAGGCCGTAGTTGGGGATGATGTACAGCACGTCGTTGCCGTCAGCATCCTTGTCGATCAGGCGGGCCTTCTGGGGCTCAATGTGCGCCCACAGGCGGGGGGTCTTCTCGGGGGATACGTAGTCCAGCAGGTTGATCATGGCGCCGCCGCTGATAGCCAGGTCAGCACTGTTGCCGGCGCAGAACAGGTCAGCATAGTCCTTGTTCGCGATCTTCAGGCCGATGGTCTCGTCCAGGTTGCCGGCGAGATATTCAAACTCGAAGGTAACGCCGAACTTTTCTTCGATCATCTTGTAGATCTTGTTGTCTTCCTTGGGCGCATCACCGGGATCGCCAATGAAAACAGTCAGGGTAACAGGTTCCAGCGCGCCTTCAGCCATCACCGCAGGAACCAGCGCCAGTACCATAGCCAGTACCAGCAGAGCAGCGAGAATCTTCCTCATGGTTTTCTCCTCCGTTTTGTTGTATTTGGCACAACAGTGCCCTTTGCACACATTATGCTCAAAATGTACGTACTTCAGCAATGGCACATTCGGTCATGTTTGCTCACCGTTTGCTGTCTTTTTTCTCATATATTGCTCTTTTTCGTGCAAACGTTTGCGTGTACTGCTTGATTGTTGCTTTCCGCCATCCCTTTTAATTTCAACATTTGTGTGCGTTTTTTCCTTCTTTTCTGCTCAATATTTGCTCAGCAAAAAGTGATATGTTTCTCAAAAATCGTCACACCGCAAGAAACGATCACGATTTTGAAGAGACTCTGTATTTGTTGTTCTGCTTATATTCTTCCCCATCATGTTGGGGTCAGGTTCTTTCAGACGGGCCTGAACAGTTACATCTGCACATATACAGATAGCAGATTGATGTGTCTTTTTCTGTTTCATTTGTTTTTGTTCTGACGCGGATCTTTCGCGTTCCCGGATGCCTTAAAAAGAACAAGCATCCGCCCGATGGCGAATGCTTGTTCTGATGCCGTTTACAGCAGTTTTTTCCGCATTTCTTCCGGCGTCAGGGGAGACAGGTCTGCCGGCGCGATGTCGAACAGTGTCTTGCAGCCATAGATGCCGCGGGTGTTCATCCGGCCGATGGCCCTTGCGCAGGCCACCAGCACGGAAGCCGTGAACTCCGGATTGGAATCCAGCTTCAGGGAGAATTCCATCACATGCTTGTGCTTTCCGCCCTCGCCGGTGGCTCCGCTGCGGATCACCTGGCCGCCGTGGGGCAGCTCCGCATGGTCCCGCTTCATCTCCTCCTCGGTGATGAAGGTCACGGTGGTATCGTAATCCGCGAAATAGTTGGGCATTTCCTTGATCTGCTTTTCAATCAGTGCCTTGTCCGCGCCTTCTTCCGCCACCACATAGCATTCACGGGTGTGCTTCTGCCGGGTGGACAGGTCCGGGTTTTCCCCGTTCCGTACGCTTGCCAGCGCTGCTGGCACCGGCACGGTATACTGCCGCGCGTCCTTCACGCCGGGAATCCGGCGGATTGCGTCGCTGTGGCCCTGGCTCACGCCCCGGCCCCAGAAGGTGTAGTCCTTCCCTTCCGGCAGGACGGTGTTCATGTACAGCCGTGCCAGGGAGAACAGGCCGGGATCCCATCCGGCGCTGATCAGGGCGGTATGGCCGGTGGTCATCGCTGCCTTTTCCACATTTGCAAAATGCTCCGGAATCCGGGCATGGGTGTCGAAAGAGTCGATAACGTTGAAATACTCTGCCAGCATAGGAGTCATTTCCGGCAGGTCCGAAGCGCTGCCGCCGCAGATGATCATCACGTCGATCTCCGCGGTAAAATCCTGAACGAGGCTGGCGGAATATACCGGAATCCCGGTAACCGTCTTCACCGTCGCAGGATCCCGCCGGGTGAACACGCCTACAATCTCCATGTCAGGATTCTGGCGAAGGGCCGCTTCCACTCCGCGCCCCAGGTTGCCATACCCATAAATACCGATCTTCATAAAAAAACCTCCAGACTCCAGTGGTCAGATTCATTGCCGGCCATTAATCTCCCGCCAGCAGATCTTTCATATCATAATGTCCCGGCGTCTTCCCGATCAGGAACGCCGCCGCCTTCAGGCTGCCTTCGGCGAACACGCCGCGGCTGAAAGCTTCATGCTTCAGGGTGATCCGCTCGTTCTGCGTGCCGATCATCACTTCATGGACGCCCACGATATTCCCCATGCGGATCGCGTGGATCCCGATCTCATCCGCAGTCCGCTTTCCCTGGCCGCTCCGGCCGCAGTTGGCCTCGGCTTCCGGCCGGACTTCCTTGACGGCGTTGAACAGGGACAGCGCCGTGCCGCTGGGAGCGTCCAGTTTCCGGTCGTGATGCTGCTCGACGATTTCGATCTCCCCGTCCGGATACAGGGCGGCCGCCCGCTTCACCAGATCCGTCAGCGTCGCGATGCCCAGGCTGTAGTTGGCTGCCAGGAAAACGGGAATCTTCTGCTCCGCTTCCCGGATCCGCGCCTTTTCTTCCTCTGTCTGTCCCGTAGTGGCCAGCACCACCGGCAGCTTCCGCGCCTCTGCAAAGTCCAGCAGGTCCTTCGTCATGCTGTGGTGACTGAAGTCGATGATCACATCCGCTTCCGCCGTGCATTCCGCGAAGGTTTTCACGCAGATGCCTTCTGAAGCGGGAATCATCGGGTCCACGCCGGCGACAATCTCGCAGTTCTCCATGCGTTCCGCGCAGGCGCGGACTTCCCGTCCCATATGTCCGGTATATCCGGTCAGGATGATTTTCATGCCTGTACCTCCAGCCCCTGCTCCTGCATCAGCTGCAGCATCTTCCGGTAGTTGTTTTCTTCCATTTCCACCAGCGGCAGCCGCAGGATATATTTTCCGAATCCCATGGCGGCGCAGGCACCCTTGACCGGGATCGGATTCGTTTCAATCATCATCTGGTTCATCAGGCGCAGGTAGCGCAGCTGGAGCTCCGCAGCGCCCTTTACGTCGCCGGCGAAGAACTTCCTGCAGATCGCCGCCATTTCAGCGGGGATAATATTGCTCACCGTGGAAATCACGCCCTTGCCGCCCAGACTCAGGATCGGAACTGTCTGGTCATCGTTGCCGGAATACACATCCAGCCGGTCGCCGCACATTTCCATCTCCTTCGCCACCTGGCTGATGTTGCCGCAGGCTTCCTTCACGGCGGCAATCCGCTCATGATCCGCCAGCACATTCAGCGTTTCCGGCAGCATGTTCAGCCCGGTCCGGGAAGGAACATTGTACAGGATGCAGGGAACGCTGCTCGCATCCGCGATGGCGCCGAAGCTGGCGATCAGCCCGCGCTGCGTCGTCTTGTTGTAGTAGGGGGTTACCAGCAGGACCGCGTCTGCACCTGCCTTGCAGGCGGTCTTCGTCCGTTCGATCGCGTGGGCGGTATCGTTGGAGCCGGTTCCGGCAATCACGGGAACCTGTCCGGCAATCCGTTTCACGCAGAAGGTGATCAGTTCCTCATGTTCTTTGTCCGTCAGGGTGCTTCCCTCACCGGTGGTGCCGGAAGCCACGATGGCATCAATGCCCTGCTCCAGCTGGAAATCGATCAGCCGGCACAGCGCCTCATAATCCACGCCCGTCTCTGTCATGGGCGTAATGATTGCGGTGGCCGCGCCGGTAAATACGGTATTCTTCATCAAGTTCATCCTTCCTGAATACGCCCGGATTCCGTCCTGTTTTCTCCGGGATGGCTCATTGTACCATTAATCCGGGCATTCCGGTTGTTTTTCAGATGTTTCAGCTCCACATTTCTTCCATGGCCCGCACCAGCAGCGGCAGGTCCTTCGTTCCCGCGGTTTCGTACAGGGAATGCATGGCCAGCTGCGCCAGGCCGATATCCACGCTTTCCACGCTCACATGAGCCGCGGAAATATGCCCGAGGGTGGAGCCGCCGGCCAGGTCGGAACGGTTGGCAAAATGCTGCACCGGAACCCCGGCCTTTTCGCAGATCAGCGCAAACCGGGCGGAAGACAGGGCGTCCGTCGTGTACTTCAGGGCCGCGTTGTGCTTGATCACCACGCCGCCGTTCATCACCGGGCGGTTCTGCTTGTCAAACTTTTCCGGATGGTTCGGATGCACAGCATGCGCGTTGTCCGCGGATACCAGGAAGCTGCCGGCCATGGCGGCCCGGATTTCCCCGTCGGATGCACCCAGGGCAAACCCCAGC
>LXOW01379965.1_pt1 | contig 30330 bp, 17 predicted proteins | sample 1368591 | NCBI WGS metagenome assembly LXOW01 (sample SAMN04884650, study PRJNA319009) | bovine gut metagenome | isolation source: Cow rumen | host: Bos taurus | place: Italy: Legnaro (PD) | collected 2014-07-09
CCCTGGGAGCAGTGCCAGAGCGCACCTCCCTTCGCGTTCAAAACCCCGCGGAGGAATTCTCCGTAGCGCTGCTGCGAAGTGGTGTCCGATACAATGGCGGGATACAGCCCGGCGGCCATTTCCTGTGCCTTCGGATGGAAGGAATACTGGGTCAGGGCTTCCAGAAGGTCGGTCGACTGCGTCGTGGTCGTATCAGCGCGGCCGGCAGTAAAACTGGCAAGGAAAGCCTGGGGAAGCGTGGAAAGCCAGGTATTGGCAACACCCTCTATTTCGCGGTCCGGCTTGCTGCTGCGCTCTGCTTCAAAGCGAAAATCAAAGACATCGCTCAGGGCAAAACGGTCTTTCAAAACAGCCACATCCCTGTCAGAGGCTTTGGAAAGATCCCCGGAGCGGACCAGCGCACCGCGACGGATACTGCGGCCGTCCTGCATGACAAGGCCCCCTAGTTCACGGGCGTTTTCAATGCCTTCAAAGGAAATCGTCCTATCCCGGGGGGCAGGAGAACAGGCGGATATGACAAGCAGGGGAAATAAGACGCATATAAAAAGTTTCATGAATTACTCTTCATTATTCCACAAAGATATAAAATACTTGTCATACCTGTTTCATCAAAGTGTGCGCGTTCGACTGGCGTTCTATCGCATTCCTCTCCGATTGACTGCGCACACCAACCATTCGACATAGGCGTTTGCGCAAGAGATAGTCCCTCCACGCAATGCCCCGCATATCCACTGCGCACACTTTGGCGGAAGATACGGCGGACGTCCGCCGAATTGGACGTCTCCGACCAGAGCCTCATTATTCTATTTTGTTTAACGATTTTCTTTATATCTTTATACATTATAATGTACTCATAAAATGGTTGTCATCAGTTCAGCAGAGTTGCGGAGCAACATGAAGAAGTACCTCGACATCGCCAAGAGCGAACAGGTGCTGATCCAGCGGGGGAAGAATGAGACGTTTGTCCTGACGGCGCAGCAAAACCCCGTTGAGTATGACCTTGAGCGGGCCATTACGGTTGACGAGGTTCTCGCGAAAGTGCGGGAAGGTCTGACGGAACCCCTCGGCCTTCGGCCTGACCGATAATAATTCAAGCCGTCATCAGGGCATGCAGCCGGAAGGAGAAATAGCCCTTTCTGTCCAGGTATGTAAGGGCATCTTCGAGAAGGGCTTTCTTGCGGTCTTCATCGAGGTCGGAATGAAAGAGGATGTCGATGAACGTCTCCAGTCCCTGATCGGAAATCTTGACATCCTGCACGAGATACAGGACCGGATTCTCCTGCTGAAGGACGGAATCCAGGTCGAAAGGAAGGCTGGCTTGAGCGAACTCCTCCTTGACGTCAGTCAGGGAATAATTCGGGGTCTCATCACGCAGGAGCCCCAGTTTTCGGGCGATTCCCATCAGCATCTGACCGATGCGGTCAATCTCTTTCAGGATAAAGTCTTCCATCTTCGTCAATTCTTGTTAGACAACAAAGTTCGCGAAAAACTAGAAATTATCAAGATAAATTCAGATCCTGCCAACATTTAGTTTTTGGAAAAAGAATAAATAAAAGCTATCTTTGTAGAAATCAACCAATTCGTACTGTCTATGGCATTCCTCCATAAGCTCAGATGCTGGCAAAAGGTGCTTCTGCTATGCCTGGCTGGGGCTATTGTGGGCGGCGGATGTCTATTTCTGTATATGCTGCGCTTCACCACGTACCTGGGAGACGATCCATCTGCCTGCGTGAACTGCCATATCATGCAGCCGTATTACGCTACCTGGAACCATTCTTCTCACGGCCGGGGGGAAGGTGCAGTAGCCACTTGCAACGACTGCCACGTCCCGCATGAGAACATGGCGCGAAAATATGCCTTCAAGGGTATGGACGGTATGAAGCACACGGCGGCATTCCTTACCTACAGCGAACCGCAGGTGCCTGCCGCTAAAGATCCCAGCGCTCAGGTCATTATGAACAACTGCATACGCTGCCATACGGAACTTACCACCGAAATGGTCAAGTTGGGTAAGATGGATTTCAAGATGACACAGGAGGGTGAAGGCAAGGCATGCTGGGACTGCCACCGGGACGTGCCACACGGCGGCAAGAACAACCTCTCAGCTACGCCTGACGCCAAGGTTCCCTTCCCTGATTCTCCAGTACCCGAATGGCTGCAGAAAGCCATCGGCCATCATTCACCCCACGGACATCTTCACGGAAAATAAAAATGATTGAAATATGAGCGAAAAGAAACTGAAACCCCTTCACAGCTGGTTGATCTTCGGCGGCGCCATGGTGATTGTTTTCGTCTTAGGCCTGCTGGTATCCGCCTTGATGGAGCGACGGGCCGAGGTGGCGAGCATCTTCAACAACCGCAAGAACCCGATGCAGGGCATCGTGGCCCAGAACCAGAAGTTCAAGAGCGACTTCCCGCGGGAGTATGAGACATGGAAGGCCACCGAAGAGACGGATTTCCGCTCCAAGTACATGTCTTCCGACATCCAGGACGTCCTGGCTGAGCGCCCCAACATGGTCGTGCTCTGGGCCGGCTACGCCTTCTCGTGGGACTATAATTCTCCCCGCGGCCACTTCCACGCGTTGGAGGACCATCGCGAGATCCTTCGCACCGGCTCCCCTACCACGCTGTACGACGGTTCCAACCAGCCGGGCACCTGCTGGACCTGTAAGGGTCCGGACGTGCCGCGCCTGATGGAAGAAGTCGGACCGGCTGAATTCTACAAGGCCAACTGGGCAAAATGGGGTGCCGATGTGGTGAACCCCATCGGCTGCAGCGACTGCCACGACAGTGAGACGATGGACCTGCACATCAGCCGTCCCGCCCTGCGCGANNACCTTCCCTTGGAAATACGGCCTTACGCTGGAAGATGCCGAGAAATATTACGATGAGATGGGTTATGCCGACTACATCCACAAACTATCCAAGGCACCTATTCTCAAGGCCCAGCATCCCGGCTATGAAACCTCGCTGCAAGGCATCCACGGCCAGCGCGGCGTTACCTGCGCCGACTGCCACATGCCTTACGTGGCCGACGGCGGCGTGAAGTACTCCGACCACCACATCCAGAGCCCGCTCGCGAAGATGGACCGNNCTGGAAGACCTGCTGGCCAAGGCCCACATCGAGGCCAAGTTTGCCTGGGACAAAGGCGCGACAGACGCTGAGATGAAGGACGCCCTGCAGGATATCCGTAAGAGTCAATGGCGCTGGGACTATGCAGTAGCCTCCCACGGTGCTTCCTTCCATGCACCGCAGGAAGTACTCCGCCTGATGGGCGACGGCATCGACTATGCCGGCCAGGCACGCCTGAAGATTGCCAAGGTGCTGGCCAAGCACGGCTTCACCGGTGAGGTTCCGATGCCCGACATCTCTACCAAGGCCAAAGCGCAGGCCTACATTGGCTTGGACATGAAGGACATGACCGAAAAGAAGGACAAGTTCATGAAAGAGATTGTCCCCCAGTGGCTGTCCATCGCCAAAGAAAATGGCAAATTGCTTGACTATTAAGACGTATGTGGGTTAAACCATGGAGCATGAAGGAGGGCTTCCTCATCGGAGGAGGCCTTCTTGTTGTCGGAGTGCTGCTGCAGATAGCGCTGGGCCCTATCGACTGGAGCCTGCTGGCCTGGCCGGTGAATCTGGTCCTGCTGGTCCTGCTGCTGGCAGCTGTCGGCATCATGTATGCTGTGCGCCGGAAGGCATATGCCATCGAATGGATGATGCACACGGGCGCTGCGGTCCCCTGCCTCACCTATGCTGCGGCCCTCACTATCCTGATGGGCCTGCTGCCGCAGGTGCGCGTGGGCGGGATACCCTGGCTCAGCCAGATGCTGCGTTTTTGGCCTTTCGTGCTCATCTGGACCTGGATGATGGTGATTTCGGCCCTGGCGGCGTTGAATCATCTGCTGCGCTGGAAAGTGCACGAAATCCCATTTGTCCTGAATCATCTGGGTGTTGTCGTAGCCATCGTCGCCGCCACACTGGGCAATGCCGATATCCAGAGCTTGCAGCTAACGGCCTTCACCAGCGTGCCGGAGTGGAGGGCTTTGGATGATGACGGGATGGTGCATGAACCCGGCCTGGCCATCGAGTTGCACAAGTTTACCCTGGAGGAATATGACGACGGTACGCCCAAGCGTTTCGCGTCGGACATCACCGTCTATACGGAGGACGGCAAGAACATCCGCGGCACCGTGGAAGTGAACAAGCCCCTGAAAGTGAACGGCTGGAAAATCTACCAGTACGGTTATGACGTCAGATACGGAACAGAGAGCCCCTACAGCGTATTTCAGCTGGTGCGGGATCCCTGGATTGCCTGGAAAGAGCGCAAACCGCTGGTATATGCCTGCACCCTGGCCGGCATCGCCGTCTTCTTTGCCTTTATCCTGGGAATGTGGATTTCGCTGGAGCGTCCTCCCCTTCGGACGATGGGCGAAACCCGGCTCTGGTACTCCTTCTTCCTGCCCGTGGCCGGCATCATCGTCTACAGCCGCTGGCGTTACAAATGGATCCTGAGTTTCAGCACGCTCCTGTCCTTCGTTTTCATCTGCGTCAATCTGTTCAAGCCGGGCATCCACTCCAAGAGCCTGATGCCGGCGCTACAGAGTCCTTGGTTCGCCCCGCACGTCATCGTGTACATGTTTTCTTATGCGTTGCTGGGCGCGGCGACAGTAATGGCAATCTATATGTTAATCCGGAAGGAAAAGACCACGGTGAAAGAGATCAATCTGACAGACAATCTGGTATACGTCGGCCTGGCCTTCCTGACTTTCGGGATGCTCTTCGGCGCGCTTTGGGCCAAGGAGGCGTGGGGCTCTTACTGGACCTGGGATCCTAAGGAAACCTGGGCCGCCGCCACATGGCTCTGCTATCTGGTATACCTGCACCTGCGCAAGGCAAAACCTGAAGAATGGAAGACAGCCTGCGTCATCCTGCTGGTGAGTTTCGTCTGCCTGCAGGTCTGCTGGTGGGGCATCAATTACCTTCCCTCCGCCCGGGGGCTGTCCATTCACACCTACAATGTAAATGGGCAATGAATCTTTTGGGATAATACTGTTATTTTGGATTATTTCCATTAACTTTGGCGCCGTTTTTCGTTGAGAGATCCGATGACGTCCAAAGTGCCAGAAAAAGAAGTCAGGTATCCTGATTCCGAGTTCAAGCTCGACAACACGGCAGACTTGTATGCCGGGGTCAAGACGTCCCGCTGGTCGCAGATGTTCGGATGTAGCGTTACTTTATCCGAAGAGGTGGACAAAGCTGTCTTGGAGCAAGCTGTAGCTCATCTTCTTCAGCGCATGCCCTTTATTGCCCATCGTCTGAAAGCCGGTTTTACCTGGTACAGATTCGCGCCTATGGACAAACCTTTCTGCGTGGTCGACAATTTCAACGATCTGATGAAACCCCTGAACTGGAAGGAAACCCAAGGCTTTTTGTTCAGGATCAGATGCCACCACTGCCAGATCATCATGGAATTCTTTCACGCATTGACGGATGCCGGTGGCTCCATGACGATCCTGCTTACCCTGCTGCGCGAATATCTTCGGCTGAAATACGCCATCGACATACCGACAGATCAGAAGATACTGGACTGCGACACTGTTCCCCAACCGGGTGAATATGAAAACGCCTTTATCCGATACGCAAGGAAGGAGTCTTTCAAACGTCTTGAAAATGAAGCAGCCTACTATATGGGAGGACCCGCACTGCCACAGAACAGTTTTGTCATCACTGCAGGGCGGGTGCCCACCGGATTGTTGCATGACCTGGCCAGACAACATCACGCGACTGTGAGCGAACTGCTCTGCTCCATGCTCCTCCTCTCTTTTGCCCATGTGCAACGAGCGGAACGTAACATACGGAAAAGGAGACAGCCCGTGAAAGCCCAGTTCACCGTGGACCTTCGCCGTTACTTCCCTACACCCACTCTCCGCAATTTCTCGTCTTATGCACTGATAGGAACAGCACCTGGCGCGGAAGATTGCTCTCTCGACGATGTCATCGCCAGAGTACACAACACCCTGAAAACGGAAATCGACGAAGAGCGGCTGCTGTCCGTCTTTTCCGGCGACGTAACTTTCAAGCACAGCTTTCTCGTCAGCAACACGCCGCTCATGCTGAAGAAACCTATCATGAAGTTCTTGTTCCGGCGAGCATTGCGACGCCATTTCAGTACCATCATTTCGAACCTGGGTGTGATCGATCTGCCCGAAGAGATGTCTTCGTATATTGAGCGTATCGAGTACCTGTTCGGCCCGACGCCGCTTCCGGCTACAAATATGGTAATCACCAGCTATAACAACCAGACTTCTCTCATCTTTACCCGTACAACCCCTAACACGGATGTAGAGCGCCATTTCTTTGATTCGCTGGTCAAAGCAGGCATCCCCGTCCAGATAGAATCTATCGGTTCCCGGGACTAACGCTCCACCCGCTTTACCACCCAGCGGTCCATGATGACCAGGGTTGCGGGCAATACCAGGAATATCAGGAGAATGGCCGTCATGGCCCCGACCGAGATACAGCGCAGGATGCTGACGGTCACCGGATCGGTGATGATATAGGTCAATGCCAATGGCGTCAGGACCAGGATCAGCCCGGAAGTCAGAATCGCGTGGGTGGAACATTGGTAAGCCGTCTTGAGCGCCTCGCTCTTGTCGAGCGAAATCCGTGCATCGCGGTAATACTGGGTAAAGAGGATGGAATAGTCAATGGTGGCGCCCATCAAGATGCTCTGTACGATGAGATAAGCCATGTAGACCATCGTATGCCCCCCAAGACCGCTGGCGTAGACATTCAGCCAGACGGCCGACAGCACGGTCGGAATCAACAGGAACGGAATGACCAGTGAGCGGAAAGTCAGCGCCACGATCAGGAAGATGGCCCCGACGGTCAGCAGGGTCAATATCAGCAATTCATGCGGGAAGCCTTCCTTCATCTCCTTGTACATGGCGGAAAAGCCCACGGAATAGGTGTCGCCGGACAGTCGGGTACGACATTGCGTTTCCAGGGTATCAAGGAAGGCGAAGGTCTGTTCCCCTTCAACAGGCAGGTCACTGACAATGACCGAAACCGACCAGTCTTCCCCCCGGAGCATACCTAGTTCCGTATCGAGCCTTCCCCGAAGCCCGGCCACTTGCGAACGGGTGCCGGCATCGAGGTATTCTTCGACCAGCGGGTTTTGTGCCAGCGACGAGGCCCAGTCGGCCAGTTCCAGCAACGAAAGCCGGGCGCTGGTATCGGGCTGCGTGACGAAGCCATAATAGAGATACAGCAGATCGATCTCTTCCCGCCGGACGTCTATGCCGGCATTGTGGAGGGCGCGATAGAGTTGGGAGGCACTGTATCTTTTGCCGGAGAAGGCCATCTCGATCAACTGCTCCAGCGGAGAAACTGGCTCGATTTCAGGTTCTTTCGTGATTGCCGCAGGCGTAGACACCTCGGCCAGGACCGGGTCGTCGACAGCCTGCTTGACAGGCAGCGTATCGGGCATGGCGGCCCGCATCAGCGTATCAGCCGGAAGCGTCATTTGCAAGGAATCCACCCCACCTTCAGGCACAGATATCTTTTGCACGGGGCCGGCCGCGACGATGGCATCGAATTCCTGACGGACCGTCCGGATCCCTTCTTTCTGCTCCGCCGAGAGCATAGAAGCATAGAGTCTGTTTTTCAATACTTTATCGGTCAAAACCTGCATGAATTCATGGGCAGACATCGTGGCCGGGCGATCCTTTCTTCCGGTTTTTGCCATCCGGTAGACCAGGGACACATATTTGATGTCCTGGTCCAGGAACGCGGCCATTTCCGCCGCGGTACGTTGCTGCGTAATACTTTCATAACTGACCGCCGACTCTTCCTGACGTTCCTCCGCCTCGGGTACAGCTTGCTGAATCAGCGTATCCTGTGCAGGCGAGGCAAAAGCCAGCGTGTCCTTTTCGGGTTCAGCGACAGGTTCAAAAACCGGTTCGGGTTCGGGTTCAAGCTCAGGTTCGGGCTCCGGTGCCGGTTCAGGTTCCGGCTGTACCTCATCGGACAGCATCCGGGCCGTCAGCTCCCGGGTCAACGATTCCATGTCGAAACGCGAAGACAAGCCTGTCTGGACGGAGTCGGGCAGGAACATCATTGCCAGCGCCGCGACTTCCCGTGCCGTGGGTTCAATTTCATCCATCCGCATCCGCTCGGTCCGCTCAGGATGAGTTACGGCATAATACACCAGATCGAGTGCCCCTTCCGGAAGAGAATCCAGCAGACCCGGCATCAGCCCGGCGAGTTCTTCCCATTCCGAAGCCGTCCGGAGTTTCTGAGCCAGTATGGGATAATTCAGGCAGCTGAGTACCTTCTCTTCCTGGGCGATCCGGTCGGCAATCGGCAGGAAATCGTCTTCATCGGCTGTCCGATAAAGCAGCAGCAGCGTATTCTTGGGCGGAAACTTCGTGGTAATCGTGGTGGGAAAGCCCAGCGCATATGAAATGGTGGTCTTCCGCTGCAGGAACCAGCAACCGACAAAGACAAGCAAGAAGAGAATGGCCAGCGGTACACGGAAGCGCATCTCAAAGCGGGCCAGGCCGGCAGTCGGGATCCGCAGGACCGGCTTTTCCGTCCGTACGATGGCCTTGTCGAAACGGAGGATCAGTGCCGGCAGCACGGTAAAGGTGGCCACCAGGCTGCAGAAAACGCCTTTTGAAAGAACGATACCCAGGTCAGCACCTATCTTGAGTCGCATGAAGACCAGCATCAACATACTCGCAATGGTGGTCAGGCCGCTGCTCAGGATAGAAGGTGCCGCTCCGGCCAGGGCGTTCGTCATCGCTTCTTCATTGGTCTTGCCAGGACCTTTCTCCTGCCGATAACGGTTCATCAGGATGATGGCGAAGTCCATCGAAAGCACCATCTGCAGCACAGCCGACATGGTGTGCGTCACCAGGTAGACGCTCGGAAGCAGGGCATTCGTCCCCATATTGATGGCAACAGCCAGCGTCAGGTTTAGAATGATCAGCACCGGCTCCATGAACGAGGCGCACATTAGGAAAAGGATCACCAGCGCGATGGCCACGCCAGATCCCAGCATCATCAGAATATTGTCGGGAACAAAGAGATTGTCATCCACCTCTGTCACCACACGGTCGCCGAAGCGGTCCCGCACGGCCTGGATAATCTCCGAACCCTGCGCTTCGCGCGGCAGGATGAACTGATAGAGCGTGCAGGAATCCCGCTGTTCGGTTCCCATCCAACGGGTGACGCCGGGAATGGCTTCGATCGCTTCCCGGAGGGAATCGGCGGGAGGCTCGTGCCAGAACATCACGCGCAGCGTCTGCATGCGGATATCCATCATCGGGAAATCCTTCTCCAGGATCGACAGGCCCTTGCGCATCCGTGAGTCATCGGGCAGGTTGCTCGTCATGTCGGAATTGATGCGCGTACGGGGAACCAGCATCGCACAGACGACCGCCAGCACCACCATCACAGCAAACAGGACATGCCGCCACTTGACCAGCAGGGCGGCAATGCTATTTCCGGAACGTTGGCTCTCCATACTTCTCTTTTCCTTTCTGCGAAGGCAAAAGTAGGATTTTTTATTGAAAAGAAACCGAATTATTTCTACCTTTATGGTCATCTTCAGGAAAAGGAATTCGCTTTATGAAAAAGATATTTCCCCTTCTCATGCTGCTGATGGTGGCTGCATGTACACAATATCCCAAACTGCCGGTCGACCAGTTCCAGAAAAAAATGGCCGAAACGCCCGACGTGCAGCTGCTGGATGTCCGCACCCCTGCCGAATTTGCGGAAGGACATATCCCCGGCGCCATCAATATTGACTGGCGCGACAAGAGTTTCATGGAGCAGGCGGAAGCCCAACTTGACAAGTCACGCCCTTTGTTGGTCTACTGTCGCAGCGGCAAACGCAGCGAATCAGCCGCCATCGCACTGGAAGAAGCCGGATTCGATACCTACGATCTCAAGAACGGATACCTGGCATGGGCCAATGCCGGCAAACCGGTGGACCACTCCCAGGAGATCCGCTATACCCTGGCCAACGGCTACTTCTTCCGCAACGATGCCGTCATCGACATTCTCCCGCACAGTATTACTACCCAAAGCGATCTGCTGAACTATTTCGGCTATGCCACGGTCATGGGACCGGGCGGAGCTCCCACCCCCATTGATTTCGAAAAATCGATGGTTATTCCCATCGTCATGCAACCGACCGACAAGAGCACGGAGATCGTTGTCGATGAACTTCTCCGGACTGGCGAAAAGCAGATCCAGCTGCTATTCCACGTGGACCGGGGCAACGAATCGCGCAGCTATACCACCATCCCCTGCAAGCTGCTGGTCGTCGATGCCGCCTACCGTGACTTCGACGTCCTGATGTCCTCTCCCGACAAATATTAAAAAATCGCAAAGATTCTGCGTGTTTTCAAAAAGTTTACTATATTTGCAGTCCCAATTCGGTCCTTTAGCTCAGCTGGTTTAGAGCGCCTGCTTGACAGGCAGGAGGTCAGCAGTTCAAATCTGCTAAGGGCCACGCGAAAAAACACCTGCAAAACAGGTGTTTTTTTGTGGCCAAAGGTCATTGCGGCATCAGCCGCTAGCGGAGGGCGTTGCGAGGGCATGTGTAATGGCAGCCCGTAGCGGCAGGGTTTGGGGCGGAGCCCCAGTAAACACAAATCCCCAGACCCCTCGCGCCTTCGGCGCGTTAAAACATGCAAATTATATAGGCAGAATAATCAGTCCTATCATGATAAAGGTCATTGCGCTTGATTTCGGCGGCGTTGTCGTCAAATTGAATATCCAGACGGCGATGCGCCGCTTCGAGGAAATGGGCCTGCCCGACGTGGAACGTTACCTCAACCCCTTCCAGCAGCAGGGATTCTTCGGCGACATGGAAGGCGGCCGCATCAATGCCGAGGAATTCCGGCAGGAATTCAGCCGGCTGACCGGCCGTGAGATGACACGCGAAGAATGCATGTATGCCTGCATGGGCTTCATCGAAAGCGTTCCCCAGACCAACCTTGACACGGTTGACCGCCTGCGCGGCGAAGGCTATCGGGTGGTCCTGCTCTCCAATACCAATCCCTACGTGATGGGATGGGCCATGTCTTCGGCCTTCGACGGGCGCGGACGCGGCCTGCGCAATTATTTCGACGCTTGCTACCTGAGCTACGCCTGCCATCTGATGAAGCCCGATCCGGATATCTTCCGTTTCGTGCTGGACAACGAACTGGTCCGGCCCGATGAGTTGCTCTTCGTCGACGACGGGCCCCGCAACGTGGAAGTGGCCCGATCTTTGGGTATCCAGGCCCTGTTGACCCCGGACGCAGAAAACTGGCCGGCAGAAGTCGACCGCTTCCTTCAAACACAACAACGATGAAAACAAGAAAGCAACAGGCAAAAGGCGGACTGTGGCTGCTCGTCGCAGGCTTTGCCGTGCTGATGAGTCTCCCCTTTCTGGTGCCGCACCTGGGATTCCTGGCGCTGGTGGGCTTTGTGCCGCTCTTCTGCCTGGACCGGGCCCTGCGCGTGCTGAACGTACGGCATCCGTTCTGGTATTACTATGCGGCTTTTGCGCTGTTCAACATCTTTACGACCTTCTGGATCTGGTTCGTTTCTCCGGTAGGGGCCGTGGCGGCACTGCTGCTCAACGCCCTGCAAATGGCTGCAGTCTTTGCCATCGGCCGCTGGGGCGGCCGGGTGATCCGGCGGCACGAGAAACGCCCGCTCGTTGCGGAGGCAGGATCCCTGCTCTTCTTCATCGTGACCTGGCTGGCCTGGGAACATATCTATTTTGATGTAGAATTGTCGTGGCCCTGGCTCTGTCTGGGCAATGCCTTCCTCTATTCGCCGCGCATGGTCCAGTGGTACGAAATCTTCGGTGCCTTGGGCGGATCGGCCTGGATCCTGCTGTGCAACGCTGCTATCTTCCTGATCCTGGCGGCACGTACCCGCTCGCAGCGTCGTGCCTGCACCACAGCGGCAGCCCTGCTGGTCCTGGTGCCCATCGTCTGCTCCGAGATCCGCTATGCCAGCTATCGCGAGTCGCAGGACCCGATGGAAGTGGTGGTGATCCAACCCAACGTCGATCCTTTCGGCAAATACGGTGTAAAATCGTCCCAGGCCGGCCTGGACGCCCGCCTGGTTGAACTCATGGAGCAAGAAGTCACCCCCGACACCCGCTTTGTCATCACCCCGGAAACTTTTACATACAACGTCAATGCCGACGATCCACTGACAAGTCCGTCCATCGCCAAATACCAGGCGTATCTGGGCAAACATCCCGGCACCGAAATGCTGCTAGGCGCCCTCACCGTCCGCTTCTACGATACGAAGGTCAAGCCTACGCGCAGCGCCCTGCCAATGGGCGATGGTCGCTGGTATGACCGCTACAACGCCGCGCTGGTGCTCGACAGCACGCAAGTTTATGGCCAGTACGTCAAGTCCAAGCTCGTGCCGGGCGTGGAAATCATCCCGTACGAGAACACTCTCCCCTTCCTGGGTAAATTCATCGAGAAATTCGGTGGATCGAGTAGCAGCTACGGTACGCAAGCAGATATGGAAGCCATCCCTACAGGCGACGGCAAGTCGCTCGGTGCCATGATCTGCTATGAATCGGCCTACGGCGACTGGTCGCGCCGGGCCACGAAAAAAGGAGCCCGTTTCATGGCTGTGATTACCAATGACGGCTGGTGGGGCGATACGCCGGGATACCGGCAGCATTTCAATTTCGCACGGCTGCGGGCCATTGAAAACCGCCGCGACATCGTGCAGGCAGCCAACACCGGCACATCCGGAATCATCAACCAACGGGGCGACGTGCTGGCAAAGACGCCGTACTGGGTAGAGACCACGCTGCGCGGCACGATCCAGGGCAATGACACGCTCACGCCCTTTGTCCGCCACGGAGACCGCATCGGACGCTTCGCCAGCTACGCTTTTCTCGTGCTCTGCCTTATGCTTTTGGTTTTTTCTGTTTCGGATAGGCGATCCGGGCGTGGTAAATCTGCTGCAGGTAACGCTTGAACGACTCTTTGACCTGGCCGATTTCCTTGAGCGAGATGTCAGCCTGTGCCAGCTGTGAATCATCCAGGCGGCTGGCCAGGATACGCTCGACCAGTTGTGAGATGCTTTCTTCCGAATAGTCTTTCAGGGTACGGGAAGCCGCTTCCACGGCATCGGCCATCATCACCACCACCTGTTCCTTTGTCTCAGGCAGTTTGCCGTTGTAGGTGAAAGGCTCCGTATTGGCCGGATCACCGCCACTGTTGCAGTACACATTGTAGAAATAGAGCGTACGCGAGCGGCCGTGATGGCTGGCGATGAAATCGCACACGCTCTCGGGCAGGTTGGCTTTATGGGCCAGCGCCAGGCCGTCGTCCACGTGCTTGATGATGGCCCGCGCACTCTCTTCGGGCGTCAGGTCGGCATGATAGTTCACGCCTTCCGCCTGGTTCTCGATGAAGCACATCGGGTTCTCCATCTTACCGATATCATGGTACAGGGCCCCTACCCGCACCAGCATGCCATCCGCTCCGATTTCACGGGCCGCGTGCTCAGCCAGGTTGGCCACCTGCAGAGCATGTTGGAAGGTACCCGGTGCTTTCTGCTGCAGGTTCCTCAGCAGGGGGTTGTTGGTATCGGACAAATCCCACAGGCGCGAATAAGATACGAATCCGAAGATCTTCTCGAACAGGAAGACGAAGGGATAGAGCACGATGCTCAGGATGGCGCTGATGCCCAGATATAGGAAGTTGGTCGACTTGAAGGCATAGGAAAGGTCGCCCGTGCCCAACTTGAAGGAGAAGCTCACCACCGCCAGGGTCAGGAAGATGAACAGGGCATTCACAAATTGCAGCCAGCCCCGGTTGAAGCGGCCGTAGGCCAGCAGCCCGACCAGGCCGCCCAGTGCAAAGGTGAAGTACAGTTCCACGCCGTTTTCAGGGATGACCAGCAGGGGCAGCAGCAGCACCAGGTGCAGGGCGCAGGCCAGGTCATCGCGGAAAAAGGCGCTCACGTACAGGGCCCCGATGGCAAAGGGGAAGAGATACAGCAGGTGCTGGTCGACCCGGAACAGGATGGCCACTGCCGCGAACGAAAGGAAGAGCAGAAGCATCAGGAAGATCAGCTTGCGCAAGTCCTCAAAGCAATTGCGATCCACGAACCAGAGAACGAAGAAGAACAGGGCCAGAATGGCGAAGACCAGCAGCAGATGGCTGATCAGCAGCGCATTGGGAGATCCCGTGTAGCCATAGCTCAGCTTGTATTCGGCTTTGTAGGAATCGAGGATCTGGCAGATGTCACTGGTCACGATCTCTCCTTCCGACACGATGAGCTGCCCCGCATAGATCATACCTTTCGTCGGCGAGATATAGTTGACGGCCTCCCGATGGACCATCTGCGTGGTATTTTCGTCAAAAAGCAGGTTGGGTACGATGAAATCCCGGATGCTGAGCAGGGTGGCGATGGAATCGATATCCATTTCCGGATAGCCGTACACAAGGTCGGACTTTAAGATGTTGTAGATGCGCTCGATGTCGTACACTTCGGTGGCCGGCGTCTCGGTGAAGCGTTTGTCGCGCTTGATGGAAATCACTTCGTCGGAATATTCTCCGGTATTCAAGTCCGCGACGATGCCCCGGTCGTACGCCTCGCGCAAATGGTCGTACATCTCACGGGTGAGCCGGTTGGACAGGTCGATTTCCACGGCTCGGTGGGCGAACTGTTCGAGACGGGGCGGCGCCACAGTCGGATCATAGCTGTAGAATGCGACGGTCTCGGACGCGCGTTCCTCCTTTTCCTTGAGCATCTCGGCCTCGGTCTTGAGAATCGGGAAATCGATGGGAGCGATCAGCGTCTCGTAGACCCAGGGGCGGCCTTTCTGGTACTCATACTGGAACTTGCCTTCCTTGGGGTAGAGCAGGATCATCAGGGCGGCCAGTACGATAAAACAGATATAGATCCGATAATTTTTCATAACTTTGTAGAGAAGCGAATTTGTAAATTTAATAAAAAATCATCGGATATGAAAAAAATCGTGGTGTCCCTGCTCGTGGTGCTTTGCGCCTTTGTGGCTCATGCCCAGCAACTTGTCGTCATCTCCTCCCCCAACCTGCATGCCGACGATTCCGTGCTGGTGTTCATCCCGTCGCAGGTTGCCGGCAACTACGCGGAAGAATACTGCGTGGAATGCTGCGGCGATCCGGAGCCGGTGCCGGCGCTCTTCCTGCTGCACGGCTGGTCGGGCTGCTACCGCAANNATGCAGTGGCGCACATTCTTCGACAAGGAACTGTATCCGCAGATCATGGAGAAATATTTCCTGTCCCCGGAAAAGACTTTCATCACGGGCCTGTCGATGGGCGGCCACGGCGCCATCAATCTCTTTCTCGATGACATCAACCGCTTCCGGGGCGCCGGCTCGATGAGCGGCGTGCTCGACCTCAACGCCGAGAAAGGCCGGCTCGGCCTCGACCGGCTGCTCGGCCCCTACGAGCCTGAAAACAAGCGGCACGACGCAGAATCGGCCATCAACCGCATCGAACGGGCCAAAGGCAGCGACAAGCTGATGGTCATCAGCTGCGGTTACAGCGACAGCCTCTATCCCTGCAACCTCGCCTTCTGCGAGCGTTGCAAGGAACTGGGCGTCCCGTATATCGAAATCTTCTCTCCCGGCGTCCACAGCTGGAAATACTGGGACTACGCTCTCCGCCTTCACCTCTGGTACTTCTCCCGCATCCTCAACGGCGAGAATCTGGGGTATTAAAGCATGATCTACCTGGATGACGACATAGCGCATTTCGATTTCGAGGCCGCATTGCCCCTGCTGTCCCGGCAGCGGCAGACGCAGGCCCTGCAGTTCCGGTTCGAGCAGGAGCGGAAGCAGTGTGCCATGGCTTATCTCCTTCTGTGCAAGGGACTTCGGGAGGAGTACGGAATCACGGAACCGCCGTTGTTCGCCTACGGAGAAGCCGGCAAGCCCTACCTTCCCGATCATGCCGACATCCATTTCAATATCAGTCATTGCCGGGAGGCTGTCGTCTGCGTCCTGAGCGACCGGCCCGTCGGCGTCGACATCGAGTGCGTCCGCGAATACGATGCGTCCCTTATGGACTTTACGATGAACGAAACGGAGAAAGAACAGATCTTGCGTTCTCCGCACCCGGACCTGGCCTTCATCCGTCTCTGGACCAGAAAGGAAGCCGTGCTGAAGTGCTCCGGGCAGGGGCTGGTCGATGACATGCGGCATGTCCTCGACGAACGGCCTGCGGAACTTGTCACGAACACCGGTCCCGAAGGCCACTACGTCTATAGCATCTGCTACGGAAATCAGGACGTAGCCTTCTTGAAATAAGCGGACATGTAATTTGCCATTCGCCGGATGGTGGCCGTGTGGTAGCAACGATGGTTGTACTTCAGCGTCACCTCATAGTTTTCGTCTGCATCCCGGTTGACATAAGCCACCAGCGGCTCCATCGCCAGTTCACGCCCAGATTGCGGCAAGGGGACAAGGTTGACAAGACCCGTCAGGTCGTCCGACAGACCGATATAATAGACATAGGCCGTTTTCATGGCGATATTGGGGCTTTTGCGTCCGAGTCCGTTGGAGCCATAATAATCGTAGAAGCTGATGTTCATCGCATCATCCATCTGCCGTTCGATGTCATGGATTCCAGCCAGTACGGCCGCTCCGAAGCCGGGATCGTCGACCGGAACGACGTGGCGGCAGACCAGCGGGAAGTTGCGCATGGCGAGGCTCATCATGCCGGCAAGTTCTGCATGGGAGCGGTTGCTGTGCAGGCTCGAGATCATCACCCGGTCCCAACCGCCCATGTGCCCGAAAGCCTGCATGTAGAGATGGGCGAAGAAGCTACTTTGACGGATCCGATTGTGCTCGCAATATCGATCGGTGGCGGACTTGTCGAAAGTCACCTTGACCGTTTCAGCATAGCCTGTTTCATCCTCAGGCTCATCATCGAAAGGAAGCACGTTCTCCACCATGTCGCCCGTCATCCTGCAATAATGCTCCTCATCTTCGCGCAAGGCTTCGGAGCCCAGATAATCCTGTTCGTCGAGCGCATAGTCGAACACGGTGTACTTCTCGGGCTCAGGCGCAATTCCCTTCAGCGCGGAGCAGAACTCCATGATCATCAGGTTCATGGAAGCGCCGTCCATGTTCCCATGGGAGCCCATGAAAACGAAGAAACCCTGGGTCGGAGTCTCTATCAGCGCATAGTTCCCCAAAAAGCCGCCCACGATCTTCAGAGGTTCCCAGCAATAACCGAACAACTGTTCAGCGTCGGGCTCATAATCCAGTCTGTGCTTGGTAATGGGAATCTCCTGGGAATCGTCGCGCAGCAGCAAGGGCTTCCCGTCCATGAAGGCCGTGCGTGCCTTCATGCTCGGATTGGCCGCGAATACAGTCCGCAAGGCCTTCTCCATCACTTCGAGCCGGGCTCCTTCCAGACGCACGCCCGACGCGACGGTAAAAGTAGGCTTGCCAGCTTTGTAATCGGCCATATAGGTTTCCAGCGTTTTCGGTACCGGATACAGCTTCTGCATGGGGTGGTGGTGGAACAGTTCCCTGCGCCGGGCGCCACCGCCCGCGACATGATTCGCAATCTTGCGTACATTGCCGAGCTTCAGGATGGCAGCCACGTCGATGGCTAGGCCGAGCTGCTCCTGGAGCACGATCCTGGCCTTCATGGCGAGAATAGAATTCAGGCCAACGGCGCGCAGTTCATCCGTCACGCCCAAACTGTCGATACCCAGTAGCGCGCAGAAAACACCAGAGAGCTTTTCTTCCAGTTCCGTGGCAGGGGCCTCACGGGTATGCGCGGACGCCTGCGGCTCGGGCAGCCGCCTGCGGTCGATCTTGCCGTTGGCGTTGAGCGGCATCTTGTCCAACTGCACGTAGGCGACCGGCACCATGTAGTCTGCCAGGCTTTCGGCCAGGAAAGCCTTCAGCGCATCCTCGTCGATGACCGTCCCCGGCTTTGCGCTGTAATGGAGGCACAAGCCGTCCGATCCTCCCATCCGCCGGACGGATGCCGCCGCCATGGCGATGCCGCCGAATCGGGTGGCACAGGCCTCAATCTCTCCCAGCTCGATGCGGAGGCCGCGCAGCTTCACCTGATTGTCGATACGGCCAAGATATTCCATGTCTCCGTCTTCGTTCCAGCGTACCAGGTCGCCGGTGCGATAGGCGCGCTCACCCATGAAGTCCGTAAACTTATCGGCATCTTTTTCCGAGGGATGCAGGTAGCCGCGCCCGACACCTTCGCCACAGATGATCAGTTCACCAGCCATACCGCGCGGCAACAGCCGCATGGACGGGTCGACGACATACAGCCGATAGTTGGCAAGCGGCCGGCCGATAACCGGGGAGTCGTAATCACTTTCTATCTTGTAGAATGTCGTATAGATGGTACATTCCGTGTGTCCGCAGCAGTTGTAGAACGTGTAGGGCGGCTTCCTGACAGGCATCAGTTTTTCTCCGCTGACGGAGAGCAGCCGCAGGGAGTGATTCTCGATGGAGGAGGCGAAGAAATGTCCCACCTGCGTGGTAAGGAAGGCGATGTTGACGCCATTCTCCTCCATGTAGCGGTTCATGCGGTCGAGGTCCATGCGCATCCCGCTCTCGACAATCCAGACCGATGCGCCGCAACTCAGAGCGGGATATATGTCCATCATGTGGGCGTCGAAGCCGAAGTTCGAGAAGGCCAGCGACCGGTCCTCAGCCGTCATGCGGAACTCCTTCACGTACCAGTGGCAGAAGTTCACGATGCCGTGGTGCTCCAGCGCGACACCTTTGGGCCTGCCGGTGGAACCGGAAGTGTAGAGGATGACATACCGACAGGCAGGCTGCGGCCCTGGCAAGCGTCCGTCACGCCGGGACAGGTCTTGCAGGGAGTCCGCCGTGAAGACATTTCCCCGGAAGTCCGGCATGGCCTCCCGGACCCTGTCTGTCTCGCTGAGAATCAGCCGCACTTCGGCGTCCCCGCACATATATTGCAGCCGCTCCGCAGGGAAATGGAAGTCGAGCGGCATGTAGGCCGCACCGGCCTTCATGATCGCCAAGGGATAGACGACCATCAGCTCCGATCGGTCGATCATCACGCCGACCGCCTCCTCCGGCTCGACATGATACTTGCTGACGAGCTCTGCCGCCAGCCGATCGGTCAGCTCATCCAGTTCACGGTAGGTCAAGCGCTTGTCCTGAAAGACAACAGCCAATGCGTCGGGCGTCTTCTCCGCCTGGCGGCGGAAGAGGCTGACGAACGTGTCGGATTTTTCGAACTCTGCGATTTCGCCCATGCCGATGGCCGACAGGTCTTTCTCTTCTTCCTCCTGTAGCAGCGGAAGCGTAGCCAGGGGGATGTCGGGCGACTGCACGATGCCGGTCAGCAGTGTTTTGAAGAGGCAGAGCACGCGCTCGGCCTCCACACGACGGTAATGCCGCCGGTTGAAGGAAATGTTCAGCACCAGCCGGCCCCCATCGTCGACGTATGCGGTTTGCGATATCTCCTCGAAACTTTCTTCCCTGGTCTGCAGCGGCCTTATGTTCAGCCCGAAGTCTGAATACCTCAACGCCTCGACACCGCTGCTGTAGTTCTCAAAGGCCGTCACGGTCTGGAACAGACTGTCGCCGGTCTCCGACAGCTGCTGTATCTCCGAAAGGGCGCAGAAGTCAAAGGCGTTCGATTCGGCGGCCTGATGCTGCAGCGTACGCAGCATCTGCCTGGCGGTACTGTCTTTCCCGGTCTGGACGCGCACCGGTACGGAGTTGATGAACAGGCCGACGATGTCGCTCACATCGGCGTCTGTGTTGTCCCGCCCCGATACTACTTTGACAAACACGACGTCATCGGTGCGGCTGCAGGTTTGGAGCACCAGCCCCCAGGCAAGCTCCACTGCGTTGCCCAGCGTGGCCTGCTCCTGCTGGCAGAGCTTTGTCAGCCGCTGCGTCGTAGCAGCGTCGAGCTGGATGGACAGCCCGTCTTCCGCCGACTGTTCCGCTGCGGGTACTTCACCCCACGACGGGATTCCGGCGCTCGTCGCGTAGCCTTCCAGCAGCCCGCGCCAGTAGTCCAGGGATTTCTTATTGTCTTTCGCAAGGATCTCACGGACAGCGGCTTCGTAATGACCGTCATGGACCGGTACTTCCGTTTGACCAGACTTGCCCTGACATTCCTCCTGCAAAAAGCGGAAAAAGTCGCCCAGACAGAGCTGAAGGCTCCAGCCGTCGACGATGATATGGTGTACGCCTATTACCAGGTAGCAGCTTCCGTCGCCCTTTTTCGCGCAGACCACCTGCATCAGCGGTCTGCGCTGCAGGTCGAAGGCATGGGTGAGCATGTCCCTGCGCAGCGCTTTAACCGCCTCCTCGGGATTCTTCTCTTGGCTCAGGTCTGTCATCCTCATGCCGAGCGGTCTGTCGACGATGGCCTGGCGGTACTGCTCCACGCCATCGTGGATGATGGCCGTGCGCAGCACCTCATGTCTCCGTGCAAGACGCTCGAGCACGCGTCGCAGCTGCGCTTCTGTGGGGTTGCAGTCCAGCTCATAGATGCTGACCAGCCGGTAGGCCCATGACTCCGGCTCCTGCAGGTGCTTGAGCAGGATACCTTCCTGCATGGGCGTCAGCGGGTATATGCGCTGCAAGCGCTCGCCCCGGGAAGCGTAGTCGGCCATGATGTGCTCGAACTGCGCGTCCGTCCATTCGTTCTCTCCCAGGTCGGTGGCTGTGAGCTCCTGTTCCTCATGACTGTCGAGATAGCGGGTCAGCGCATTGATCTCCCAGAGTATGCCGCTTGCAAAGCGCTCTGCTTCTTCAAGCCCGTATTTGTCAGCATCGTAGTCAAGAGTCAAGCTGAAGATGCCCCCGACGACCATGCAGCTGAGGTCGAGCTCAGGTCCGAAATGCTCCTTGCGCACGTGGGGTCCCAGCCAGGAATCCATCATGGTGAAGAAACCGCCGGTCAGGGCTTTTTCGCCATCCATAACGCCCAGGTAATTGAAACCTATACGAGGCACGCGGTCCCTGTCGAGTGACACGGGCCTGTCTCCTTCGACATAGCGGAGGATGTTGTAGCCCATGCCCTTGCCGGGAATGCGGTGGAGGGCCTCTTTCACATTCCTCAGGTCATGGCGGATGTCATCGCCAAGAATCAGTATGACAGGATATATGGAGGTGAACCAGCCCACCGTGCGATCGGTACGGAGGGGGGCGTCCATGGGCTCACGACCGTGGCCCTCGAGCTGCACGGACATGCTGTCCATCCCTGTCAGCCTGCGGTAGCTCCTTCCCACAGCGGTCAGCAGCAGGTCGTTGACGTCAGCGCCGAAGCGTGACAGGCGGGCGGATGAGAAGGCACGGGTGTCTGCCGCGTCCAGATGCACGGAAATGCGGGCGAAGCAACGGTCGAGGCGCTTGCCGTCAGATACCGGTAGTTGGAGCAGAAGCTTCTGCTGGCGTTCCCAGAAGGGGATTTCAAGGCCCAGAAGATAGCTGTTCCTGTAGGCATGTTGGGCGTCCACGTAGTCCCGGTAGCTGACTGTTTTCTCGGGCAGGCTGATGCTCAGGCCTTCGGAGCGCTGCCGGTAGGCGGTTTCCAGGTCTTCCGTCAGTATGCGCCACGACACGCCGTCGACGACGGCATGATGGGTGCAAAGAAAGAGGAAGTCCCTTTCTGAGGCGTGCAGCAGCACCGGCAGGAACAGTCCTTCTGCCATGTCCATCGACGCTGCGATACGGGAGCATGCTTCGCCAATCTTGTCCGTCGGTCCCAGTTTCCGCTCCGCGACAGGGATTCTCGTTTCCGCCCCGCGCACGTACAGCTGCCCGTCACGGATGACGGCGCGCAACATATCGTGGTGGAATACCACTGCATCCACTGCCTGCTGGAGCACAGCAACGTCCACTCGCTCGCGGCAGCCGAGAAGCAGGGACAGATGGAAGCGCCCCACGTCGGCCAGATGCTGGTCCTTCATCCATGAGAAGATGGCGCTGTCACGAAGCTCTCCGCTCCAGGATTCCTGGCTGATGCTGACGCTATCGTCCTGCACTGCAGCGGCAATGGCGCGCACCGTCTTCAACTTCATCACGTCCGCAACCTGCACGGAAAGCCCCTTCTGGCGGAGGATGCCAACCAGGCGGATGGCCTTGATGGAGTCACCACCCAGTTCGTAGAAGCCGTCGAGGGCGCCTACGGGAGTGTCCATGCCCAATACCTGCTGCATGGCAGCGGAAACGGCACGCTCGGCGTCGCTTGCCGGTTCGATATAATCCGCAGCGCTGGTCATCACAGGTTCCGGCAGACACTTCCGGTCGATTTTCCCGTTGGGCGTGAGCGGCATCCCGTCCAGCTGCATGAAGGCCGAGGGTATCATGTATTCGGCAAGGCCGGCCTTCAAATATTCCTGTAGCAGGTATTCGTCCATGGCCATGCCGTCCTTCACGGTATAATAACAACAGAGATTCCTGACACCGTTGATCTCCCGGACATCCACGACCACCTGGCGGATGCCGGCAAACGACAGGGCCCTGTTTTCGATTTCTCCCAGCTCGATGCGGAGGCCGCGCAGCTTTACCTGGCTGTCGATGCGGCCCAGGAAATCAATGGCGCCGTCCTCGCGCCAGCGGGCCAAGTCGCCGCTGCGGTAGGCTCTCAAACCATTGAATTTGATAAACTTGTCTGCGGTCAGCCCGGGTTGGTTCAGGTATCCCCGGGCCACACCCGCACCGGCGATGAGCAGCTCTCCAGGAAGTCCCCGCGGCACGAGCTGCATCCTGTCGTCGACGATGTAGATGCTGTAGTTGTCCAGCGGACGGCCGATGGAATCGTCGGCGTAGTCGGCTTTCAGCGGGAGCGTAGTGGCATAGACCGTGGCCTCGGTAGGACCGTAGCTGTTGTACATCCGGTATTCCGGCTTCCGCAAGGCAGGCAGTTTCTCGCCCGCAACCGAGAGCACCCGCAGGGAGGACTCCGGATACAGGGAAGCGTAAAGATGACCTATTTGGGTCGTCATGTTGGCATATGACAGTCGCTCCTTTACGATGTAGGCGTGGAGCGCCGGCAGGTCCAGGCGCAGCTCGGACGGGATGATAAAAACCGATGCGCCACAACTCAGGGCCGGCCAGAAGTCGGCCTGGTGTACATCGAAGCCGAAGTGGGCGTATGCGGCCACCCTGTCTTCCGGCGTGAGATCGAACTCCCTGACGCACCAATGGCAGAAGTTCACGATGCCGTGGTGCTCCAGCGCGACACCCTTGGGCTGGCCTGTGGAACCGGACGTGTATAGAATGACATATCTGTTGTCCGGTAAAGCCTTTCGGCGGGATACGATGCCGGCGGCACCCTCCGCCGGCAGTTTCCCGAGCATGTCGCTTGTGAACACCGCTCCGGCATGACCGGTCATGGCTTCTTGGACGCGGACGCCTTCACTGAGTATCAGCCGCACTCCGGCATCCTTGCACATATATTTCAGCCGCTCCGCGGGGAAAGTGAAGTCGAGCGGCATGTAGGCCGCACCGGCCTTCATGATCGCAAGCGGATAGACGACCATCAGCTCTGAACGCTCGATCATCACGCCGACCGCCTCCTCCGGATCGACATGATACTTGCTGACGAGCTGTGTCGCCAGCCGGTCGGTCAGCTCGTCCAGCTCACGGTAGGTCATGCGCCTGTCCTGAAAGACAACAGCCAATGCGTCGGGCGTCTTCTCCACCTGACGGCGGAACAGATCGACCAAGGTCTCGGAAGCGTCATATTCAAGCGTCCTGCCTTTTCCCAGCTCGAGCAAATGCGCAGCTTCCCCGGCGCTGACAGTCCTCGCTTCTGACAGCAGCTTCTCAGAAGACAGGCTCAGCGACATGTTGCCGATAGCTTTGGCCAGCAGCCCCATGTCCTTGCTCCCGTAGCGTCTGCCGTCATACTCGACCACGATGACATACGCGTCATCCCGGGGATAGGCGGTCACCGTAATCGGAAACTTGGCCAGGTCGGAATCCAGCATCCGCTGCTCCGCTCCTTCGATCTCTCCGCCTTCTAAAACACCGCCCTGATAGACGAACATGACTTCGGCACGGACTCCGTGGCGCTCCACGAAACGCGTATAGGGATAGGACTCATGCGCATAGCTCTGCCGGAGCTGCGCATCCACGGACTTTACGAATTCGGCGGTCGTCGCACCTTCGCCTGTCGTGGGACGCACCACGGGCAGGGTCTTGACGAACATCCCCACGCTCGACATCAGCTCGGGACTCGCTCCCCTGCCGCTGCTCAGCGTGAGATGCAACCCGACTCTCTCCCTTGTCAGGCGGCTCATCGCCTCGGTAAAGGCTGCCTGCATGAAACTGCCGGCCGTCACCCCATTGACCTGGCAGAAGGCGTCGATACTCGCGGACGGAATCCTGGTCTCGAGCCTGGCGTAGGCCTTCCCGTCCGGCCTCGCCGAGTCGGGGAAACGCAGCGTCGTCGCTGCAGACATGATACCATCGAAATAGGCTTCAGCCTCTTCCATGACTTCGCCGCCAGCCATCTCCTGCTCGTAAAGCGCGAAATCGTAGAGCTCATAACTTTCAGGGAGCAACTGTCCGCCCTGGTAAGCCCTGAGCATGTCGCCCATGAAGATGGAAGCAGACAGGCCGTCGAAGATGATATGGTGTATGTCAATGAACAGATAGACATGCGAGAGGGTCGTGATGACTTCCATGCGGTACAGCCTGTCGTTGAACAGGTCGAAAGGACGCACCCTCTCCTGGAAATATAACTCTCCGGGCTCTTGATCCAGCGCCGTCACATCCACCACGGCGGCTTCGTCGTCATGACGCTCCTGCTTCACTGCTCCATTGCTTCGCGTGAGCCGGGTCTTCAGATAGCTATGGGTCTCCACGGTGGCCTTCAAGGCCTCCGTGAGACGGGCCGCATCCGCGGATCCAAAGCGGTACACACTGGCGATATTGTACTGCGTGGTGTCGCGGTTCATCTCCCAGTCGATATACACGCCGCGCTGGTTCTCCGTCAGCGGGTACAGCGCCCGACGCTCGTAGGACGGAAGTTTTGAGACGGACGAAGACAGATGGGCAGCGATGCCACGAACCGTCGGTGCTTTCATGATGTCCGCCATTTTCACCTGCGCCTGCATACGCTGGTGGACGGCCAAGGAAAGCCGCATGGCGGACAGGGATGAAAAACCCAGGGATATCAGGTTGTTGGTCACACCGAAGCCGGACATCTTCAGTATTTCTGCCACTATGTCGAACAGCTTCCGCTCCGTCTCCGATGCGGGCGGCACGATCTCATCCAGTTCGATCTTCGGCTCAGGCAGCAGTTTCCTGTCTATCTTGCCGCTGGGCGTAAGGGGCATGCTGCCGAGCTGCATGAAGACTGTGGGTACCATGAACCCGGGCAGCGCCTCGGAAATGAATCCCTTGAGTGCTTTCTTGTCAATTGGAACTGTTGCAGTATAGTAGAGGCAGATGAAGCGCTCGTCATGAAGCCTCGCCGCCGCCTGCCTGACACCCTCGAACTTGTACGCACGATTCTCTATCTCTCCCAGCTCTATGCGGATACTCCTCAGCTGTACCTGGTTGTCGGTACGTCCGAGGTATTCCATGTACCCATCTTCGTTCCATCGTACCAGGTCGCCAGTGTGGTACATCCGCTCTCCTGACAGGAAGGGGCAATCCGTATATTTTTCTTTCGTCAGTTCCTCCTGCTTCCAGTAGCCGCGCGTCAGCATCTTTCCCACCAGACACAATTCTCCCGCCTCTCCCCTGGGCAGGAGCCTTCCTTCCTCATCGACGACGAACAGGGTGACGTTAGGTAGCGGCCGCCCTATGGGAATCCTGTCATAATCTTTTCCATGCTCCAGGACGTAGGAACAGGCCAGCAAGTGTTCAGAGAGACCATAAAAGTTGATGACCTGTATTTCTGAAGTACGGGGTTTGACAGGTTTCAGGGCCTCTCCCCCCACCAGCATCTTCCTGAGATGAAGATTTTCGAAACCGGTGAGCATGTCAGAACCCACCTGTGTGCCGAAGAAAATCCCGGTAATATCGTTGTCTATGAAATACCGAGCCATACCATCCATGCTGCGGCGCAAGTCGGACGACAGAATATGAAGCGTTGCTCCCACGCCAAGAGGGCCGAACGAGCTTACAATGGATGCACCGAAACTGAAACTGGCGAATTCAGCCCAGCGTTCGCCGCTCTTCATGATCCGGCTCAGGACAAAGACACAATCCCTCAGATTCCTGTGTTCTATCATCACTCCCTTGGGCTTCCCTGTGGAGCCGGAGGTATAGATCAGGCAGGCCAGAGATTCGGGCCTGCTGTTGTCCACGGGCCCGCAGTACGGTCCTTCCAGCAAGTCCGTGTTATCGATCATCACTTTCGCTTCAGCATCTTCCAGCATGTATTGCAGGCGTTCTGCAGGATACTCGCTGTCCAGGGCGACATAAGCTCCTCCAGCCTTGAAGACTCCCAGCACCGCTATGATGAACTCTTTCCTTCTGGGCAGCATGATGGCCACGACGCTGTCCTGCTCCACACCGGCCTGCAGCAGGTTCCTGGCCAGGATGTCCGACCTCCTGTCAAGTTCAGCGTAGGTAATAGAGCTGTCCTCATCCACTACTGCCGTAGCTTCCGGGTAAAGCCCTGCCTGCTCCCTGAAAAGGCTGACAAAGGTTTCGGAGGAGTTGTATTCCACCCTCTCTCCTGAACCAAGCCTTATCAGGGCCTCCTGCTCCTCTCTGCTCACCGGATTGTAAAGCATAAATTATCTCTTGAAACCGCGAAGGTACTCTCCTTCCCGGACCCCATCCAACACTTCCACGTAGATTCCGTCGCTGATGCCCACCTTTACGGGCACACGCTCCCATTTCTGTGATTCGGTATCCTCAGGGTCGGAGGTGAGGCGCCAGACGTATGCCGAGCCGCCGTCGAACATCACGGACGATTCCTCGATGGAAAGAACACCATCGCGCTCCTCCGTGACCACCCTGGCGTTGACGCTGTAGCCGGAACGGACGTCGATGCCCTCGGGGATGGTAGCAGCAGCCCACAACTCGAACTTGATCACACCGTTCTTCTCTTCGCCTTCCGGTGAGATATATTCCAGTTCAGCAGGGATGGCAACGTCCTGCATGGCGCCGAGCACCAGGACGGTGGGCATACCCAAGCGCAGCCGTGCCACTTCCGTCTCGTCGATGCTGCCCTTGAACATCACGTCGTTCATGTCGGCCACCGTGCAGATGGTCGTACCGTCGGAGTACATGCTGGTCGCCGAGACGGATGATCCTTCCTTGACGGGGACATTGAGCACCATGCCCGCCATGGGGCTGGTGACGATGGTCGTATTGATGCTGCCAGAGCGCTTCGATGAACCCTTGGTCACCACCTCGTACTGGGCTTCAGCAGCGGCAAGTTTTTCTTTCGCCAACTTGTACCGTGTCTCTGCGTGCTCGTACTCTTCCCGGCTGATGACTTCCTTCTCGTAAAGCCGCCGGGTGCGGTCCCACTGGCGCTGCAACTCTTCCAGCTCGATACGGGCGCTCTCAACGGCCGTCTGGGCGGTGTTAAGCTGGCTCATGTCGGGAATAATCCGGATGTGCGCCAGCTCCTGTCCGGCACTGACCATCTCGCCGGGCTTGACCAGAATCTGGGTAATGACGCCGGTAATCTGGGGTTTTACGCTCACCTGTCGGCGCGGCGTAAGCTTGCCGGTGGCCACGGTCGTCTTCCGGATGTCGCGCAGCTTCGGAGTGATCAGCTCATAGATTTCCGGCTCGGGTTGCGACTGCTTCCAGAGGAAGTAGAACGTATAGACTACGAACACGGCTACGAGACACCAGACAACGGCTTTAACGATCTTTTTCATATAATCATATTTTTACTATTCTTCTCTGAGGGCTTCTATTGCCTTTATAGAAAGCGCGCGCTTTGCGGGTATCCATCCCGCAAGCAAGCCTCCGGCAACGAGGACAGCAAGGGCCGCGATAGCTGCAATGAAAGGCACATGCGGGTTGTCGAACAGGCTGCCTTCTTCCGTGGCCAGACGGCTGCTGACCAGATATACTCCCCAGAAACCCGCCACAAGGCCGGCGATGCCGGCGGCCAGGGTGAGCACCAGGCTCTCGCACATGATCTGGCGTATGATTGCGGAGGGCATCGCACCCAGGGCGCGGCGAACACCAATCTCCTGGGTACGCTCCTTGACGGTGACCATCATGATGTTGGCGATGCCGATCAGGCCGGCCAGCAGGGTGCCCAGGCCCACGAGCCACAACAGCAGGTTGATGCCGTCGCCCACGACGCTCATCTGGCTGAGCTGCGCCTTCAGGTCGACCTGGAACATGGCTTCTGCGTCGTTGGGAGCGATGGAATGCCGCTGGTAGAGCAGGTCTCCGAACTGCCTGTAATACTTGTCGGAAGGGTATTCCTCGTTCAGATGGAACAAGGCTATGTTCTGTTCGTCCCAATGGTTGTAGAGCAGCTGTGCGGTAGAGAGAGGAAGGTAGAGGCTTTCCGACTCGTTGGGGCCCATGTGGAAGAGCGGACTTGTCTTCCGCATCACGCCCACGACCTTGCAGCTGAATCCTTCCAGATGGACGTCCTTTCCTACGGCTTCCTGGCCCGGGAAAAGCTTGGCTGCCAGATGCTCTCCAAGCACGCAGACCTTCCGGCTCTCGATCAGGTCGAACTTGCTGATGAAGCGTCCGTCGAGGATACGGAGCGGAGAGATGGAAGGATAATTGTCGGTTGCGCCCGCCACAATGACCATGTCACTGTAGGAATCGCTTTTCACCAGCTGGGTCTCTCCGGGAGAGGGAACCTCCAGTACAAGCACCTGGTCGTGGATGGAGCCAGGGAACTTCTGCTCGATGGCATGGATATCGGCATCGGTGATGACCCACCGGCGTCCGCGCTCCAAACCACCGTAAGCAATCGTGGTAGGGAAGGTGAAATACCCCACGGTATTGCTCGACATGGCCTTCGTATGCACAGTGACGCCGCTGTTGAAGCCCACTCCTGCGCCTACCATGAACATCAGGATCAGCAGGCCCCAGAATACGCCGAAGGCGGTCATCAGCGAACGCACCTTCTGCCTTCTGATGGTTTCCCAAACCTCCTGCCAGAAATCCTTGTCAAACATAAGCTTACCTCCGTTCAATGGTCATCTTGCTATCAGCGCATCCACAATCTTGCAGTGGGAAGCCCTTCGCGCCGGCACGTAACCGGCTGCTATTCCTGCGAGAATCAGGATGATGTTACATCCTATGATGGTACTGAACTTCACCGTAGGGTCGGTAAAATAAGGAATAACGCCACCCAGGACGGCCGACAGCAATTGTGTCATCCCGATTCCGAGCATCATGCCGATATAGCCGAAAATCGCGGTGATGATGACCGACTCCAGGAGCACCAGCCGGATGATGCTTCCCCGGCTCGCACCCATGGCCCGGCGTACCCCCAACTCCCGGGTGCGTTCCCGCACCGTGATGAGCATGATGTTGGATACGCCCACCACGCCTGTGATCAGGGTGGCTATGCCGATGATCCACACGAAGACGCCCATATAGGTCAGTATCTTCGACAAGCCTATCACCGTTTCAAAGTCGTTCCGGATCACCAGCGCTTTGTTGTCCTTCGGGCTGCACATCAGGCGCGGTGAAAGGAAGCCCCGCAGACTGGAGGTCAGGCGCTGCAGCTCTCCGAGGTCCTCGATGCCGGAATACGTCACCTGTATCATGCCCAGGGCCGGGTCGTCCGGACTGTACATCGCCATCACGGTGGAGATGGGTGCAAACGCCTCGACGATGCTGTAATCGTGGCGGCTCTTGCATTCCCCGACCACCAGGAAGGAATTGCCGTCGAAGTTCAGGCGCCAGCCGACAGGGTCGGCTCCACCAAACAGTTCCTCACACAAACGGTCGGAAAGCACACAGACCTTGCGGCGTTCCTGCAGGTCGGTCGCATTGATGTCCCGGCCGCGGAGGATCGTGTTGTATTGCGAGACGATATAGCCCGGGGCGCACCCGGTCAGCGCGGTCTTCAGATAATCATTGACGCAGGAAGCCAGGGCGGGCTGACTGAAAACGGGGAAGACGTCGTCGACATGGTCGAAGCGCTGCCGTTCGAGGGCCTCGGCGTCGTCGAGGGTAAGCTTCACCAGCCTGTCGGTGCCCATACCGTTCCAGGCCATGGACGTTTTGCCGGTGGTGATGGTGGTATACTGAGGCATGTCGAGGGAAGAACTCTTGAACATGCCTTTCTGTATACCTCCTGCCGACCCCAGCATCACCACAAGGCTGAACATGCCCCAGGCGATGGCA
>LXOW01296074.1_pt2 | contig 30321 bp, 35 predicted proteins | sample 1368591 | NCBI WGS metagenome assembly LXOW01 (sample SAMN04884650, study PRJNA319009) | bovine gut metagenome | isolation source: Cow rumen | host: Bos taurus | place: Italy: Legnaro (PD) | collected 2014-07-09
AATCAAAACATTCTTCTATGTCCCACCGCTGTTTGTGGGACAGATATATTTCCTCCGGCTCAACGTCCATATTGCTGCAGAATGAGAAATATCCATACCTTGGATTGTCAAGTACATCCATCGGCTTGAACTCTTCTTCGCCGTATTCTTTTGGTTCTTCATATTTTTGTGTGTGCGGTAACCAATACAGTAACGGCTTTCTCATCCGGAGAGACCACTTTTATTTGCCTTCCCCGCGGGGGGAAGCCAGGACGGAGGCGAACGCTTTGGACAAAAAAGCCGGTTCTGTAGTGCGGATCGTTCAGGGCGGGCCGAAGAGGCTGTAAAAAACTCGCTTCGCGGTTTTTATCAGCCTCGCGATATACGGCACTTCGTTCCGTGCGATATATGCCGCTGTGCGGCATGCGATATACGCGCAAGGCGCGTGCGATATGTCTCGCTCCGCTCGACGTTAGAGTGACGTAAAAAAGAAGCGATACGCAATTTGTATCGGATTTCTCATCCCGGGCGATGGTTTTTGACCTGTCTTCCCCCGGGGGCATCTCTAAAAGCTCTATGAATAAATGGCTTTTTCCCATTTCATCTCTCCGTCACGCGCTCTCAAACAACGGCTTGGGGTTCCTGCACTCTATCGTCAGAACCTTCCCGCAATTGTCGCACGCGTGATCCAGTTCAAAATCGGATTTGAATTTCTCAGCGTCCTCGCTGAAATAGAAACCCGCGTTGAAGCTCAGACAATACGGACACGTCCAGTCCACGCTGACAACTCCGCCCGTGCTGTCCACCGAAACCTTCACCTTTTTCCCTTTTATCCTATAACTTTCCGCCATATCTTTTACCTCCCTTTCAATCGCGGATAATCTTGCGCAGAACGCCTATGATCTGCCTCAGATTCGTTATCTCAATTGCTTTTGCCCAGTCCCATCTGTCGATAAACACCTCGCCGTCGGTCGCCTCGTACGTACGGTGCAGAACTTTCAGCACTTTGTCAACAACCACGCGGTACTGATCTCTCGTCTCGGTCACGTAGGTGTCGCGGAAATCGCGCCAATGTACCTTCTGAATTATCTCCCGGCTTTCAAAACCATTGTATTTTTCCGGATTGTTCAGAATTCGCACAAGCAGATCCTTCTCTCCGTTCTTGAGCCGCGTTCCAGCGGTATCACAGAATTGCTTAATAAAATCAAGTCTTTTGTCGCTCATTTTTCGCTCCTCCATAGTGTAATCAGCGCTCAATCGTCGTCGAAGAGCGCACATCCGTCCTTGCAGAGCGGGTAGGGCCCGCCGCACGCGGCGCATCCCTCCGGGACCGTGTCCTCGTCATCTTCATCTTCATCGTCGTCAACCCAGATTATTTCGCTTTCGTCAATCAGATTCTCGCATCCGCATTCTTTGCATTTCCACGTACCGCAATCGGCGTCGAACCCGTCCTGATCGTTCAGATAGGCGTCGCAGTTGTCGCAGTACCAGCTGATTTTGTTGAGGTCAATGTCGTTCATTTTTGGATTCTCCTTTATATTTTTTCGTCATCGTATTCGCTGCAGCGGCTTTATCGTCCGACAGATCAACTCTCTCTTAACGTTATTAAGCCTTATTCCTAAACGGATCGTTCAGAGCATACGCCGTGCGGTTTCAAGCCGCTGCCGGCGAATTATGATTGACGATTTGATTCTATGTATTTATTGGATAATTGTTAAATCGGGCAGCCGCGCTGCCGGTTCAGTTCACTCCCCGGAGGAGCGGCCCTTCCCGCCGTTGCCGTATACGATGTACGGATACGCGGTGCCGAGGAATTTGCCGTAACCTGTGTATACCGGAATTCCCTTGTTTTTGCCCTGAAGGTATTCGGTAACCTTCCACACGTGACCGGTTTCGGGCTCGACGTAGTCTTCTTTGAGACCGTGGGCGATTTTGTTGTAAATCTCGACGTAATCTTTGCTGTCGCTTTTGCTCATTCGCAATCCTCCGATTGATTTTGACGGTTTTTGTTGGCCGGAGATCCCTCTCCCGGCCGTTTTTTACGGTTTCGCTATGCAGGCGCTCTTGCTCTTTCTTTCGTCTTCAACTCACCTCGCGTATGATTTGCAGTTGATTGTAAATATTGACAATTATGATTCCGGGGATTAAGACCCGCGGACGGTGAATCGAATTGTGAATCACCGCTCCGCGGGTTTGTTCGGTTTTTCGGTCAGCGCTCACCGCTGTTTCTTTTTGTGCTTGAGGTTCCACAGATCGTCGTCGTTTCTCGGGAGTTTATCGTCCTCGAATTTGCCGAGATACTGCACGTCGTAGTATTTCTGCCCGTCGAATTCGTATCCGGTATACTTATACCCTTTCTGAGTTACCCCTTTGTAGGGCTTGAACTGCGCCTTTGCCTCTCTTTTTGAGTAGAAATCGGTATCGAACCAGATTCCCTCTTTTTTGCCTTCCCAGCCGAGCTGTGTTGCCTTGAACAGATGCTTCATCTCTGTTCCCTCCTGAAATATTTGTATCGGCGGATTTAAGGCAATACCGCACAATTCGCGTGCGTGTATTGACGAGATATTTTTGTGCCTGTTTTGACTGAGAAATCGCAGGAAAACAGGCGGTTTTTCAAGGTTTCGACGTCATAACAGGCGCAAAAAGAGCCGTCAAGACGCGTGCGTTGAATTATACGGTATTGCCTTATCATAATAGTGCTTGTTTTTTACGCGAAGGCGGAACCACTGAACGCGACGTCCGTTCTCGCCTCAATATTTATTGTCAGATTGTTACAGTTTGCCCCCCGGGACAGAAACCCGCGGATGATGAATCAGGATTATGATTCACCGCTCCACGGGTGTATTCGGTTTTGTTTTATTAATTCCGATACTATTTATTCCGCACCGGTTATTTTTTGCAGCACGGATTTATAGTTTTCAAGTTCCCTTTCTTCGGCGTTCAATGACGCTGTCAGACGTGACAGATCCTCTTTCTTTTGCGCGATTGATTTCTCGCGGTCGGCTATGCATTCTCTGACGCACCGGGCCAGACTCTCGGGAGTAATAGCGTCCGCTTCCTTTTCTTTCTTTTTGTCGAGAAACATCTTGGCGATGATCACACCGGCCGCGCCGATCGACAGCCCCGTCATGAAGCTGACAGCCATAACCATCGGTTTCATCATATCGCTTTGAGGTATGTTTTCAATGGCTTTGGCGGCATATTTCGGCGTTTGATCCAAAAATGTATTGAAGGCGACTTCGCTTATTACGTTCCCTTCTTTTTTTGATGCCTGATCAGCCAGAAGCCGCCCTTCTCTGATCCATCTCCGGACCGTCTCCGGGTTGGTTTCGAGCAGCTCTGCTATCTCCTTTACCGTGTATGACTTCATTTTTGTGGTCCTTTTCTCAACCGCGCTGAGATATTATACCACGGTAATGCGATATTGTCAATATATTGCAGCAATATTTTTTTTGAAAAAGTCACATCTCTGGATCAGACTCCATAAGCTGTGACTTTAATATTTTTACTCCTAAATTTTCATAAACCACAGGTTTCCAACTGTAGTGTTTCCCATCTTTTTCTCGATCTTTTTTGTACTGGTAATGGTATTTTCCCCAGTACTCTAACGAGTATTCTAGTATCCTTGCATTAAAAGAACAGGAAATACATAACTGCCCATTCAACCAATTGGGCATATCCCCAAATTCCTGCAACTGTACTTAAACCGGCAACGATAGAAAACGAACACCGAATGCCTTTTTTGATATTAATAAATCTATGTTTCACAATAATCTCCTTTGATGAAGTCTTTCATAGCAACCCGGATTTGCACTGTTTTGTTTTCGCTTTGCACCAATTTCAAGGGTAAACAATTCATTTGCGCCATAATAGCGATAATTCTATAGGCATTGAATCACTTGTTAACAAAACTCTATGGCTCGCCAAATAATCGGTATCAAACATTATATCTTCGGATCGATTCCAATAATCCTGCTTGGTAGATTCGATAAAAGAAATGTGCATTTTTTCAGAATCAAAACGATCGTAGTCAGGCTCATAATCAATAATTGAGAAAAACCCGGTCATTTCGCGACCATCCGCGATTTTTATTTTCCAAAGGCCTCGCCTTCTGGGGATTGAATTGAACAAGCGTTCAAAATAGTAGTCTTTTATTCCTAAAGCCTCTTTAATATCCTTCTGTTTGTCACCGGATTTCAGGAACTTGAATCCGCCGAGCAAATAATACAGGCAGATACAAGTATTGTTTNNCACCAATTCATATTTTTCTTGTTCGATGTTGTCTTTGTGAAAATGATTATTCCTACAAAACTGACGATAGTCATCCAAACAAAAATAAACATATTCTTTGCCTTTTTCGGAAATTCGCCATATGTCACTGTTTTTTCTAACAAACCTAATCAATTCTCCGATTGAGGGTGCGTCGTCCCCCGTTTTCTTTTGGTAATACCTTTCCGTCTTGTTGTGCGCGTCCCAGAATTTGATTTCCGATTCATTTCCAAAAGCTCTCAAATATAGCAAATAAAGCAATTGTTCAACGGATTTTAAATATCCGGCAACGACCGTTGTGTAATCAATCTCAAGCCGCTTATCTATNNGTTATAAAACTTTTTGAGAACAGAGACGTGCCAACAATTGCTTCGCGCATGCCGTCCTCAAAAAAAACTGAATTGATTATGGCTACATCCTTTTCTGTCAGTTCTCCAAAACGCCTTTTAGAACTGAAAATATAGTTTGCGTTCTTTATTATTTCTGGAGAAAAGGATTGCAGAACTGATTCTTTAAATGAAACCATATTTGTCGGCATCAGCAGCGGAGCAGCTTTCACTGACATAATTGCTTTTGCTCTATCGATGGCTTTTCGACATTCTTCCAAAAAAATATTATAAGATTCCTTGGAAAAAACAGAGGAGAAAAAATCCTCCAATGTAACACCAATACGCTTGGAGTTTCTTTTCGCAAATGGCCCCTTAATATTTGCCAGTTCTGTCGACGTTATACCTGACCAATCGATGTCATAGATCAAATCAACTGTATTTATCTTTTTAAAGTAAGGTATTGTTTCTTTTTCATCAATATATTTGGAGTCTCTATCTTGCTCCGCGGATTCGCTCATAGAATAACCGGAGTGTGTATACCGACAGCCAATTGCCTTGCCTTCAAATTCAAAAATAAACTCTACAAAAAAGCCAAGTTCATATTCGCGATTGGTTATAGTAAAGTCATTAAATGTTTTCCCAAACATCCAATCATTCCGGTATCCGCAACGGTCAAGTAGCGCCTTGATTATTGGATTAACCAAAAAGACACGGATACAACCTTCTAAAATCTTTTCGGATGATACGAAGCTATCATTGTCATTATTTGGGTTTATTAAAAAGAATGCATTGTTGCGCGCGAATTGTGTTCTGGAGCCTTTTGGCGTTTTTCTATCGAATTTGTCTCTCTGCGAAATGGACCCGATTTGGAAAAGAAACGTATGCACTGCTTTATTGATTGTTGAAATAACAAACTGATTATCCAAACAATTATTCATAACTATCTCCTTGATTAAAAAAATCAAAAAGGCACACAATCTATGCGATCATGTGCCCCGACGTTTCCAACGCTGATTACTGCTCGCTCTTATCGAACAAGGCAATCAACGCTTTTCCGGCCGTCGTCAGTATTCCACCGACGGCGAGGGCTTTTTCAGCCCAAACCAGGGCGCTTTTGATCTTTTTGATCATTGGGCCACCTCCTTTCGAAACATTGAGTTTCAAAGATGAAAAAATGCCCACGCGCCTACGTCATTAATATTATAGCATATTCTAACACAAAAAACAATACCAAATCATATGGGTTGAGATAGAGATTAAAGCCGTATGGCCGATCGAAACCGCCAACCGAAAAAAACTATGCGCTCTGTACGTTCCCCCGACTCGTTGTTTTTTCACCTGTCATTGTGCGTGCCTTTTTGAAATAGCAAAACAAAAGACGCTTCGCAAAAAGCAAAGCGTCTTCGAAGACTCCTTCTACACATGGCAGATGAGTTGATAATATTATATCACTTTTTTTCAAAAAATCAATAGAAAATGAGCTTTTTTCATCATTTTGGTTATTTTTTTCTACTTTTTTTCAACAATTCCGTGCTTTTCTATATTTCTTTCATGTTTTTGTACTGTTCATAATGCTTTATCTGCTTTTCCAAAGCATTATAATAGTCGAAATAAAAAGCAGTTATTAATAGATAGTATCCATTTCTCTTTTCCAAAACAACCATATAGTTTTCTTCCGGGAGGAGTATGTGAACTCGAGTTCTGCTTTTATAAGGTTCGTTCCAAACCAATACGCCATCGCAATTGGAACATTTTGAAGGATCGCAATCATAGTTTTCTATGAAAGCACGAATCCATCGAATTCGTTCACATCTTCTGAAATCAGGAACGCGTTCTCCATTTCCTTCATAATCTTTACAGGTTGTATGAAAGAACGCTTCTTCCTTGCCGTACTCCACAGGATAACGCTTTATGCTGACTCTGACTTTCTCAAAAAAAGGATGGCTGTCTACGAAATCATGCTTAAATATCGCGTAAAGAGCAGATTGATACGCTTCCCAATCATTATTATAATCATTAAACAATTCTAAATTAGGAAGCCAGCAAGAATCGTTCATATCGTGTCCCTCGCATCCCAAACAAATAAATTGCATTTTTCCTCGCGCAAGAGCGTCGTTTTCGTAAGCGAGTAACCTGAACGCTTTTTTATTAATTCTATTAAATCTAGTTTTGCTTGGCTTTTTCTAAAATCTTTGTCAAATATTCGATTCTGATATCCGACTGCGCCAATCAGAACGTCAACTACTTGCATAATTTGTATTTCATCCGATCTGACTGGCTGCAATCTTTGTATCACGCTTTGCGAAAAATCATACATGGAATTACTGCAAACTTCTTTGAGCTTTTGTGCTTTTTGATGCGAATGAGTGTCTTTTATGTCGATATATATTTCGTATCGATCTTCCGGAGAAAGAATCACTTTCAACATATCAAAATACATTTTGTAATACCAGTCGTCGTGCGTTTGGTGAAAAGCTTTATGATCTAGTTTGGATTTGTCCGGTACAATAATCGCGCGAAAATGCAAAGAATCGTCATCGAAAAAATACTCGATTAAGTCTTTATAGGCGTCTATTTTGGCAGGACTAATCTTTGTCCATTTCAATTCTGCTTCTGATGATATCCCGTTTCTAAGCTTGATTCTTTTAATTCTTTGATTAATGTCTTTGAGTTTCTCCTGGGGGCACCAAATTGCCCCAATAACCATATCATTAATCCTATCGTTTTCTAAATGACACGTTTCATCACAGTAAATATTATAAAGCATTTTTCATCACATCCCCTTTCATATGAAAACCTCAATCGGCTTCCAGATATTGCGGTTTGCCATGTCCTCTGACCACTTCGTGTTGGAGAGATACAGTTGGGTACCGACAGCCCGGACAAAACCCCAATGGATTTCGGGATGTTCCTCGGCGTACGCCTTCAGTGCCTCAAATTTGCGCTCTGCATAACCGTCAATATTGTTGGATGAACCGTCAGCGGTAACACCGCCTTTTGCTTCGATAATCCAGATATCACCGTTTGTCGTCTCGATAATGTAGTCCGGATAGAAGTTGCTGCGGCGGAATGCCTTGCGGTAGACAAGACCGAAGTATTCGTCGCCCTTGTCGCCGTTCTTATAGAGCCATTTTACGTTGTCGTAGTTTTCGCACCAGTTTTCCAGCGTGATTTCAGTATGGGAACGATTCGGCTGAATCAGAATGTTGTCGCCGTAGTTCTCAAAAACGTTGGTATCGTAAATCTTGCCGCCCGAGAACTTCTTGTGCTGCTTGTAATACTGGTACGGAGGAATGCCCCAGGACTCCTCGATAACGTCGGTTTCTTCAATATCGCCGATTTCGGTCTCACTGACCTGGCTGAAGACCTCCACCAGACGGTCGCGGTTATTGACGAGGAATGCGTTGTATTCCCGCAGCGTCATTCCCTCCAGGAGCTTATTCTCATGCTCAAATAGCTGCTCTTCCTGTGAGAGAATGTTCATCTGCATCTCCTCGGGCCCGAATAGGATGCGCAGCGCATTGTTGGAGATGTTTTCATCAATCCCCATTGCCCGAGCAATGCGGCGTTTCGCATCACGAATGATGAAACCGTCGTCATGGTTATTAATCTGATGCTCGCCGCCGAAAATCGGATTGAGCTTCAGGATGTCATGCGTGGTACGGGCAACTCCTTCGATAGCCTCCGTTTTCAGTTTGGTTCCGAAAACATAACCCTTTGCGACCTCCATCTCGTGACGGTCAAGACGCCCGTTCTTATCGAGGTCGCATTCTTTGAGCATTGCCGCTCTGACAACCTTGACTACTGCTTCCGGATTGACGGCGAATCGGTCACTGCCGTTGAGAAGCTGACGTTCAAGCTGAATCAGGGGAGCATTGCTCTTTTTCTTATAGTTGTATGTGTAGAACGAATCGCTTAGGCTCTGCGTCAGCCCCTCGTTGAATTTCTTGTCGAGCGTATACACGTAGCAATTATCAATGAGGTCGCAATCGTAGTGGTGACGTTCCGGCATACGGCGGATTCGTCCGACCGTCTGAATGTCAAACTTATCGGACGTGTTCTCGCGCAGCTTAACAAGAATCTTGGCGCGCGGACAATCCCAGCCTGTTGCAATCGCCTGCTTGAAAAGCAGGAACGCATACTGACCATCCGGCTTTTTTATTTCATCCGGATTATCAGGATGGTCACCGCTAAACCAGGATGTTACCAATCCCGATGATTCCGGATAGCCCATCTCTGCGAGACGGTCTTTGACTCGCTTAATCCATTCTTCACTGCCGTTGGGAAACTGAATCAAGACGAGCGGGCGGATTTTAAGCCCTCTGTTTTCGTATTCTTTCAGAATCTCCTTACGCTTCTTGTCTGCAAGGTCAATGAGCAGGAGGTCGTCATCCAGATTGTTATTTTCCTCGACAGCCTTGGACACGCCCTCGTTAATGGAAATGCCAGTGGCAATCAGCCCGGAGGCGATGACCTCATCATCCTTGACCTCTTCATAATGGTCGCCCACACTCGTCGTGGTGGCGGAAACGCGAAGCACATGAACGGGATGAACCTTTGCCACGTACTCGTTGGCGGTATCCTTGTACTTATGCTCTTCGTCAATGACCATGAACAGGTCGATGCCTTCGTTGTGACAAGCGAAAACGCGAGACATAAAATCCTTGTGCTCGCCCTCTTTGAGGACGGTGTTCGAGGATTTGTTTATTTTATCCCAGTTGATAAAGTACACTTTGCCGCGTGGGTCTGGTTCAGCAAGAAAACCGTACACGTCGCTGAACGGGATTCCAGACGTAACCTCGGCAAAACTGTCCTGCGACTGTTTATGCAGACCGCCAGCTCCGGGGCACAGCCAAAGAAACGCCGTGTTGGGGTTTTCGTCCAGGTAGTCGTCAATAAACTTGCAAACGAGTACCGTCTTGCCAGAGCCAGTAGGGGCATTCAGAACAATTTCTTCATGGTCGGCACACTTGCGGAGCAGGTTCTCCTCGTGTTGCGCCTGAAAATCATATAATTCCGCATTAAACATTATTCCGCCGCCTCCCGTAATTCCTGACCGAAGAATTCTCTCGGTATATATCTGAAGCCCTTTGCTTTCAGAAGCTTCAGCTCCTCGCTATTGAATACAATGTTCTGGTTGACCCAAATATTTTCGATTCGATCGAAAATATTTGGGTTTAGAACAGTCGACTTGAAATCGTTCTTGTTGAGAATCAGAACATTTTTGACATTGTCGACTTCAATGGCGTTTTGAAGCTCTATCATTTCCTTGATATGGAGGCAGAGAGCATCAGAAAGAAGGTATTCCTCAGGCTTACGAGGTGTCCAGCCGCACTTATAAAATTTGACATTTGCTTGGAATCCATCCGACATTGGGATATCGCTACCGAGGTAATTGCCTTTAAGAGGATTGCCGTTTATATCAACACCGTTGATGGAGCATACAGTTCGTGGCCAAGTGACATATTTTGCAATTCCTCTTTCTTCCCATTCAGAATCTCCCTTATGAACACCACGTTTTTCGAATTCCTTTTCTTCTGCCTCGGAGATTTCGTTGTTAGTTACCATTATGCAAGTTCTATGGCCTCCATCTTCTGCATTCAGAAGATTGACCGCGTGCATCGTTGTGCCTGAACCCGCAAAGAAATCGACAACTATTGCTGTCGGCGACTCTTTCGTAACAAATTTGATAGCATCTTTAACAGCATATAATGATTTAGGAAAAGAGAAGCGTATATCTGGAAATATTCTATTTAGAAGCATCGCTCCGTGTACCCTTGCATCGTGAGACGATTGAACCCACAAACTTACGGGACGAACATCTCTTTCGTAATTATCAAGAATTAAAGCGCCCTCAGCATCTTTTCCTTTTATTTCAATGGTACCATTCTCAATTGCCTCAATTGTTCCTGATTGCAAATGATACATTGCTCTGAAGTTGCTGCCTTTGATGTATGGTCCAAATTTGGCATATCCCTTTGATATTTTGCTTTTCAAAACATCAGGTTTTAATCCCCATAACCGTTCTTTTCCGTCTTTTCCAATAGGAAAAACCGCGAAACAGCCCTCGGGGACTGGAACAGTTTTTCGGTCAACTTTTGGTGGAACTACATCGCCAACGCTATGGAATTTGCCAGAGTCAACATCAAAGAAAACCGGATAGAACTGGTTTGGACGTGCATCTCTAAGGCCGTTTGTTCCTCCTCGAATTAATGGTGCCCATGTTACAGCAGTTTTTGCCAAGGGAGGGTTCAACATATCGCAATTTGTGTGATGGATAGATGCTTCGCCAACAAAAACAAAATAAATATACTCCTCCACTCTTGCAAACATATTAGCTCTATTTGCACCATGAGGGTTTATAACAGAACTAATCATTTGAATATTTGCTTCTGGGAACACTTCTTCCAAAAGAGCCCCAAGACGAATATACTCCTTTTCGTCGATTGTACAGATTAATACGGATTTGCTTGGATTCAAGAGGTTTTTGGCCAATACCAACCTGTTTTTCATCAGAGAGAGCCATTTGCTATGACGATAAGCATCATTTCCGTCCACATAATCATTGTTATATTTCCAGTCTCTTGCTCCTGAATTATATGGTGGGTCAATATAAATACAATCGACTCGACCGCGATGTGTCTTTTCGAGCAGATAGAGCGCCTGCAGGTTGTCACCTTCGATGATGAAGTTCCAGGGGAGATTCCCGTCCTTACACAATCTACGGTTACAATCCGCGGAAAGGACGGGAATATTATCCTTGAGGAGCTCGTCTACTTCCTCGGAATGCTCCTCCCAGACAAGACCGTATTTCTTGTCACGGAGCTGATTCTCGATTTCATTGAAAGCGCGGATGGAGGCGTCGTCGGTATGCTGCTTCTTCAGTTCTTCAAGAAAGGCAATCATGTTGTCCCTTCTGATTTTGGATAAATTAGCCATATTGTCTCTTGCTCTCTTTTTCAATTATTATTCTATTCTAAGGCACTTTTGCCGCTTTTAACCCACTCGTCAAGCTCGGATTTTTTGAATTTCCAGAGCTTGCCGATCTTGTGAGCGGGAATATCAGTTTTCTTGATCCAGTTGCGGATGCTGTCCACAGCGACGCCGAGATGCTCTGCCGCTTCGGCAATGCTTATCCAGTTTTCTTCAAAATTATCATTCATTTTATTACCCCTTCCAAAAAACCAAATGATTAATTTAGTATAGCACGAATTAGCGTTTTTTTCAAGTATTTTGTGTGATTTTGTAGTATTTGATGGCTGTTATACTTTTCTTTATTATGTAACCGACGTTCGGCAATAGCGGTTCATCAAACACCAACCATCCAATATTGCGCCGATTTTTGTTATCCCCCTTGACAAATATCATTTTTGGGGGTATAATGGGTATAACAAATCCGGAGGGTAATGATATGAGCATTGCTGACAGAACGTCCGAAATTGAAGAACTTGAGCGGGAGATTGCGCTATTGCCGCAGGGCGGGATTGCGACTAAGACGGTCCGCGGGAAGACCTATTATTATCACCGCGTCTCCGAAAACGGAGAACGATCCGAATCTTACGTAGATTTTGACAAGGTTGACGAACTGCGCGCGCAGATTGAAAAACGCAAAGCACTTGAAGCAAAACTGAAAGATCTGAAACGTTCCCTGCCTTCGAAACCGAAAGCGGGAAAGCGCCGGATCGCGGCCGACAGGTTCAAAACATACGTCCGTATCGGCGACGAGCTCGACAGAATGGCGTCTTCGGTAAAAAAGTACCGCCGGCGCGAATGCTACGGCAGGCTGCACGATTTTGTTTTCGGCGAGCAGCAGGACAAAGTGTATATCCTTTACGGCCTGCGGCGCACCGGAAAAACGACTATGATCCGTCAGGTCATACCCGAGATGACGCCGGAGCAGCGCAAAAAGGCGGCGTTTCTTCAGATCCGAAACACAAACACGCTCCCGCAGGTCAACGCCGATCTGCGGCTGCTTGAAGAAAACGGGTATGAGTACGTATTCATCGACGAAGTCACGCTTTTGAAGGATTTCATCGAAGGCGCGGCGCTGTTTTCGGACATCTACGCCGCGAGCGGCATGAAGATTGTTCTCTCGGGCACCGATTCGCTCGGATTCGTCTTCGCCGAGCAGGATCAGCTTTACGACCGCTGCGTCATGCTGCACACGACTTTTATCCCCTACCGCGAGTTTGAAAACGTTCTCGGCATAAAAGGGATCGACGAGTATATCCGTTACGGCGGAACGATGAGCGCGAGCGGCGTCAACTACAACGAAAAATCCGCGTTCGCAACCGGAAAGACCGCGGACGCGTATATAAATACCGCCATCGCCAGGAACATACAGCACTCGCTGGAGTACTATCAGGACGGCGGCCATTTCAGGATGCTTTACGACCTTTATAAGAATGGAGAGCTGACGGGCGCGATCAACCGAGTCGTGGAAGATATGAACCACAGCTTCACGAAAGAAGTCCTCACGCGAACCTTCCGCTCGTCCGATCTGTCGGTCGCCTCCCGCAATCTTTTGAAGGACAGAAAGCGCCCGTTCGATCTTGAGAGCAATATCGATCGTGAAAACGTCGAGCGTATCCTGAAGACGATGCTGGAAATTCTCGACAAAGAGGAGCAAACCGTCAAAATCGACGACGCGCACGCAGACCAGATCAAAGAATATCTGTCGCTGCTCGATCTTGTCACCGATATCGATCAGATCTATCTGCCGGGGCGGGACGCGCAGTCGTCAAAGCCGGTATTCAGTCAGCCGGGCATGCGATACGCTCTCGCGGAGGCGCTGGCGGATTCGCTGATCCGGGACGAAAAATTCAATTACCTTGACGCGTCTGACAGGCGTTCCGTTCTCGACCGGATTCTCGACACCGTAAAGGGGCTGATAATGGAAGAGATCGTTTTGCTTGAAACAAAAACCGCCCGTCCGGACAAAGGAGTATGCCGCGTGCAGTTCGCCGTGGGTGAATTCGATATGGTCGTTTACGATCCTGCGGATTTGACTTGCGAAATATACGAAATCAAACACAGCGCGGAAATTGTACCGGAACAGTACCGACATCTGATTGACGAAAGCAAGTGCACCGCCGCCGAACACCGCTTCGGCAAAATAACCGGCAGATACGTGATCTACCGCGGAGCGCCGGCCGAATCGGAAGGCGTCCGGTATCTGAACGTGGAAGAGTATCTGAAAAGTTTAGCCTGACATGGCAAACCGCTCCGCCCGGGCGTGCGTGTCGCACGCCCGGGCGGAGCGGTTTGTTATATCAGTCAAGTTCTGTTGTTGCTTCTTTTCGCGAACGCCTGACGCTTCCGTCAATCAGCTAAGGTGAACGCGGCTAACTTCATCCCTCTCCCGAAAGCGTACGCTTTTTCGAGGACGTCGGGTTTGGAAGCGGCTTCTTTCGGCGAGTTGATGCCTCCGGCGAAGAAGGAGCCGCAGAGTTCGGCTTTCTCGAAGCATTCGGCCCAGCCGCGAAGGCCGTTTTCGGCCCTCTCGGGCGTTTCTTCGGCGTCGTCGGCGGCGACGGTCAGCAGATAGACGTTCCGGAAGTCGTATTCGCTCCCGCAAATCGGGTTCATCCGGTCGAGGAAGGTTTTGAGCTGTCAACAAAAAGGTCAGTCAAGTCCGAGAGCGGCTCTGACGACGTCGGGTTTGTTGGTTATGACCGCGTCGCAGCCGAGTTCGGCATACTTGACCGCCTTTTCGGGGCTGTCGACGGTCCAGGGATGGACTCTGATGCCGAGGGCGTGGCACTTGTCGACGTATCCCTCGTAGAGATCGAGCTGGTTGTCGCGCGGATGGACAGCCTTGGCCGGGATGTTGGCGGTGTAGTCCCAGGCGTTGACCATATTGAATCCGTAGAGGGGAGCTACGAAGGCGTCGGGCTCGGCGCGGAGCATTCTCGCGAGCTGCTCGTGGTCGAAGGAGGAGTAGACGACGGCGTCGCTCATCTTGTACTTTCTCGCCATCTCGGCAAGGGCGGCCGGCATCGCCGGGTCGTTGGTCTTGATCTCGATATTTACGATCATTCCGGTGCGGCGGCAGAGTTCGAACAGGTCGTCCATCGTCGGGATGCGGGTGCCCTTGAAATCGGGCGAGGTCTTTATTCCGGCGTCGAAGACGCAGAGTTCCTCGTAGGTGTAATCGGTTACGAGGCCCTGGCCGTTCGTCGTTCTTTCGAGTTTGTTGTCGTGGATGAGAATGATGCGGCCGTCTTTCGAGAAGTGGACGTCGGTCTCGACGCCGTCGGCGTGCATTTTCGCCGCGAGCTCAAAGGACGGGAGGGTGTTTTCGGGAGCGTATGCTCCGGGGATGCCCGAGAGGGCGCCGCAGGCGCCTCTGTGCGCCCAGACTAAAGTGCGTTCGGTAAGAGTTTTTGACATTTTTTTGATCCTTTCTTCCCTCGCGCCGGGGCGCGCGGGATGTAAGAAATATTAATCTTTGTTTTTTTCCAGTCTTTCGATCTCGGAGCGGAGTTCGCAGACGGCCGATTCGAGCGTGGCGATCTGCTGAGCGACGGGGTCGGGATCGTGCAGATGGTCGAGCTCGGCGTCGATGACCTCTTCGGGGCAGACCTTCTTCCCTCCTCTGCGCACGACGCGGGCGGGGATGCCGACCGCCGTGCTGTCCTCGGGAATGTCCTTCAGGACGACGGCTCCGGCGGCGATCTTCGAGTTGGCGCCGATTTCAATAGGACCTAACACCTTTGCGCCGGCGCCGATCATAACGTTGTCGCGCAGCGTCGGATGGCGCTTACCCGAATCCTTTCCGGTTCCGCCGAGGGTGACTCCCTGGTAGAGTGTGCAGTTGTCGCCGATTTCGGCCGTCTCGCCGATGACGACTCCCGCGCCGTGGTCGATGAAGAGTCCGCGGCCGATCGTCGCGCCCGGGTGAATTTCGATTCCGGTCAGAAATCTCGCGGCCTGGCTGACGGCGCGTGCCGGGAAATATTTCTTCCCGATATACAGTTTGTGCGCGACGCGGTACGCGAGTATCGCGTGCACGCCCGAGTAGAGCAGGAGCGCCTCGACGTTGCCTTTTGCTGCCGGGTCGCGCTGCCTGACGGCAGCGACGTCGCCTGCGATCTCGTCCTTTATCGCGCGAACGGTTTTCGCAACTTTTTTTAGTACGTCGGCCGCGCTTTTTTTCTCTTCGCCTTCGGGCTTATGCGGAAAGAGGTCTATCGTTTTCCGATAGCCCTTCTTTTTGTTTTCTATTACCAGTTTGTATCCAGCCATAATAATTCTCCGTCGCGTCAGTCGGCGAGCTTCGCCACCGTCGCCTTGCCGAGCTTGTATTCGCGGTCCCGATATTCGCTGCTCCAAATACAGAGCGTGCCGTAGGGCTTTGCCGCGTACTCGACGTCGTCTTTGTAGTAGAAATCAACGTATATTGCCGAAATCGTATCGAAATCGGGCAGCTCTCTGAAGACGAGCCGGCGGTAACAGTATCTGTTTTTGCGCCCGGTGCCGACGCATATCGCGGGGATTCTCACTTCTTCCCTGTATTCGTCGTCTCCGCCTTCGAGAACGACGCGAACCGTGACGTCGTACCAGTCGAGATCGGGATCGGGATCGATATCCAGGTCGTAATCGGTTTTGAGAGATGAAAGCGTTGAAATGTTGTACCTGAACGTGACCTGCGCCTGGCGCGCGGAGGGGAAAAGAACCTCGTCGACCAGCGCGAAATAGCCGTAGTTGCCCGGGAATCCGGTCTCATCGTCGGGCTGTTCGTCGGTGATGTTGCGGCGGTTGTTTTCCCGCTGATAGACGGCAAAGGGCGGCTTATCCTCCGAATTATCGGAAAGATAGGCCGCGTAGGCGCTTCTCAGCGTTTTGTCGACGTCGATCTTTTTCATCGACGCGGGCGTGCCCGATGAAAACATACGCCAGAAAAGCAGTGCGTTTATTAAGATTATCGTGCCCCAGAAGAGGACTTTGATCGATTTTCCGAGGAATTTCAGCGCCGGATGAACCGCGGGACCGCGTTCACCGTCTTCGCTTACGTCGTCGGGATCGTCGAAAAAACCGGGCATAACGTCTGACTTCGTCTTTCCTCCGTCGGCGGCGCGTCTTTCTACGGCCGCATTCCGGATAATATTACGTCATTATTGTAATATAAAATACGGCGAAAGTCAAGAATATTTAGAATAATATTTACTGTAAAGAGTAAGCGGGACCGATACCGAGCCGAAAGAGACGTCTCCTAAGCGCAAAGGCAGCGTTACGACGACCGTCACTTTGACGCGCAGCCGCTCGCCTTCGCAGGCGGAGACGGAGGGCCTTGACATCTGCCAGACAAGGGCCCCGTCCGATTCATAAACGGCGTAAGGGTCGCCTCCGGTCAGGCAGCCTGAGAACTTTTCGTCGAACGCCTCGAAAAAAGCGTCTTCAGCCGCGCCCGAATAGACGTCGACGCCGTCGGCGAGCGAGGTATAGCCCGACAGCGCGTCGCGCATTGCGCCTCCGTCGAGCATAAGCGTTATCTCCTCTTTAAGATCCTCAAGCGTCGCCGCCGTCCGCGCGTAGAAGAACACCGCGGAAAAAACCGTGCATACCAGAAGAAGCAGGGCGCAGGATCTGATGCATCCCTCTCCGCGAACGTCTCCCGCGAGCTTCATTTCCACCATTTTTCGGATATTCCCGAGCCGGAGACGGTCAGACTCAGCGGAATCTCGAATATACCCGTCCCCGACAGCGCGGTATGGCATGTGACGTTCAGGCGGATCACGTCCCCGAGCTGTACCTGTCGTCCTCCCGGCAAAAAGTCGCTGCCGTCGAAGGAAAAACTGACGCTGTCCGGATCTATCCCGGCGGATTCTGCAAGTTCGGCAATCCGCGCCGCGGCTTCGTCGGGTTCTCCTCCCTCGGCCGCCGCTTCGGTTATCATCTCGCGGCAGATTATCCCGAGATTCTGCCTCAGAGTCAGAAGAGAGAAGACGTTAACCGCAAGTCCGATAAAAAGCATAAGCATCAGGCCGCCTATAACGGCGCTGAAATAGGTCGCTTCTCCCGAGCGGTCGCGGAAGAGTTTTCCGCGCACGCGTTTTTTGTTTTCAATAACGATTATTCGCATTTTCATCCGAAGAGCACCCCGATAGAGCGCAGCACCTCGCCGCCTATGACGACGGCGTATATGAGAAAGACGCAGGCGAGCAGTCCGAAGGAGAGCGCCGCGATCTTGCCCGGAATCTTTCCGGCGAACCGCAGCAGATGCTGTCTGCGGGCGTCGGACAGCCGCCGCTGAAGCGACGTCCAGTAGCCGGGAGGATCGTTTCCGTCGAGAACGGCAGAAAGGCCTCTGACAATTTCGGTCATCGAGGGGCTTCCGACTCTCGCCTCAAGCCGCGAGAGCGCAGTCCGCGCTCCGCCCGACTGAATATCCGCAACCGTGACGTCGAGTTCTTTTTTCAGTTCGGGTCCGGCGTTCTTTCTGTAGGAATTGAGGATTGTCAGAATATCCCGCGTCCGGCGGAGCGTTACTTCTATCCTCGCGACGAACATCGGAAGCTCGAATTCGACCGCCTCACGCCGCGCGGCAATAATCCTGCGCGGACGCGTGACAGAATCGTAGAAAATCCCCGGGACGAGCGCAAGAATTACCGGCGCGAAAAGCGGAAAAATGAAGATTACAGGCAGGGCAAGCAAAGCGGGTATCGCCGCCTTGACAATCGACGAAGCGACGAGCTCCTCGGGCGTCGACTGAATATCCGCCGCCGCGAGATCCGAGGCGAGATCCTCTTTGCGTCCCGCGCTGAGTTTGATTACGCCCGAGAGCCGGTGCGCAAGTTTGTCGCAAAACGCGTCGATTTTCCCCGCGCCTTCAGGTCTCGCCGCACGTCTTACAGTTTTTTTCATACAGACGGACGCGCGGCGGGAGGGCAGACGCAGAGCGTCGGAGACAATCAGACGCAATCCGAGTCCGGCCGCGACCGAACCGGCAGCCGTGCAGACAAGGGCGAAGAGTTCCCCTCTCATTTTTTCCTCCTTATGCGCGACGCGTCTACCGGACGCGTCAGGCGCAGCATCGCGAGGAAAGTTGCGAAGACGGCGCATCCGGTAAAGGCGAGTACCGCCTTGCCGGCCGGCGTTCCGACGAGGGCGTGAAACCAGTCCCGGTTGATAACGTAGAGAAGTGGTATGTTCAGAAGAGTTATAATAACCATTCCGAAATATTCGCGGCGGCAGCCCGCCGTCATAGTCTCGAGTTCGCTGTTCACGAGCCGCTCCTCGGTCATCCGGTCGACGACCGGAAGCAGCGAAGATGAGTTGTCGAAATCGTCGGCGCAGGCGATAAGTACGTCGCACCATTCGCGAAAGAGCGGATTAGGCGTCGACCGCTGAAGCTCTCTTATGCAAAGCACGGTATTCGACGAAAGCATCGTCGAGCTGACGACAAATTTCTTAAAAATATCCGACACGGGGCGGCGCAGGCCGGGCAGATTGGATTTGATCGCCTCGACGAGATTTCCGCACCTGATATACGCAGATGAAATAACCGAAAGCGCCGTCTCAAGTTCGGCCGCGAGCTTTCTGTCGTAGGACGTCACCGCCCTCTGCGACAGAAAGACCGGTATTGCCGCGCATCCGGACAATACGACCGGAAGCAGATACGCCGCGCCGAAGCAGACCGCCCCGCCCGAAAGCAGTCCCGCCGCGGCAACCGACGCGAAGCACATCTTTACAAAGGCTCCATCTCCGCGCTCGCCGTCGTATGCGGCTCGGGCTCGGAGCAGAATTCCGCCGAAGGTCCGGCGTTTGCCTCGCGCCTCGCGGATGCGGTTTTTGAGCGACGCTTCGCCCGACGTCATTCGCTTCAGATCCTCCTCGACGGAGGAGGGACTCATCCCCGAAAGCAGTATGGCGCCGGACGCGAATAAAACGTAACAGATAAAGAGGAGTATCTTCATACAGGCGTGCCTCCGTCAGTCGGTGAACCTGAATTCCGAAAGGGCGCGTTCCGGCGCGCCGTGCTCGCGAAGGCGCTTTTGCAGCGCCGTAGACGCCGGAGATGGCGCCAAAAAAGCGCCTCTCTCAAATTTATACAAAGTCCGGTATACGCGCTTCATACTGCCGTAATCGGCGACGCATTCGGTTATTTCCATAATTCTTCTTTTGTTGTCTTCGTGCCGGCCGCAGTAAACCACGACGGGAAACGCCTCGGCCGCCTGAAGCATCGAAATGTTGAAATCTATGCTGAACTTTTTCTGGCAGAGCAGCGCGATGCGCGTGTGCGCCGCCTCTCCCGGCCCCGAATGGACGGTTGAAATCACCGTGTGACCGGTGAGCGCGGCTTCTACCGCCGCGTAGCATTCGACGTCGCGCATCTCTCCGACGCAGACGATGTCCGGATTGAATCGCAGCGACGCGACGACGAGGTCCTCCTGCGCTATGTCCTGCCTTTCGTTTTCGGACGGACGTGAGATCGTGTGAACTACGTTGTTCGTAACGCGCCCCGAGCCGTCGCGCCGGACGAGAGAGATCTCCCTCGCGCCCGATTCGATTGTGAAAATCCTTTTTCCGTCGGGCATATCGCCGAGTATCGCGCCGAGAAGCGTGGTTTTACCCGAAGACGTGGCTCCCGAAATCACGAAAGACACGCCGTAGCGGCAGAGCAGCCGCAAAAAGGCGATCATCTCCGCCGTCGCGGTGCCGCCCGATATGATTTTGTCGAGTCCGACGTTCGTGTTGTGAAGCATCCTTATCGAGACGGCGACGCCTCTGTCGGCGTCGATCAGCGGATACTTGAGCGCGGTTATCCTGTTGTTGCCCGGGAGATGCCCCTGCGCCATCGGAGAGGAGCCGTCGAGCACCATGCCCGAATTCGAAAGCAGGCGCCGCACGACGTCCTCTGCGTGCGAGGGCGAGCGGAAAACTTCGGGCGCCTTGATAAGCTGCCCGTCCCTGAAGGTTATGGCTATATCGTCCCAGCCGTTGACGTTTATCTCCTCTATGTCGTCAGACTCGAGATATGGCGTCAGTATGCTGTACCTCGCCATCTCGTTGAAAAGTCTGCGGCAGAGATCCTGCCGGCTGATACCGCGTATTCCCTTACCCGACTCGCCGACGCAACGCTCGATAACCGACATAAGATAATCGTCGTCGACGCCGTCCGACAAGAGTCCGGTATAGTTTTTCGTTATCATCTCGCGGACGGTCTCGAGCAGTTCCCAGTATCCGACGTATCCGTCGCCGGGATCATGTTCGGCGAAGGGCTCGGTGACGCCTAAAATCGTTCTGTCATTCATCATCTCGGACGTTGTCCTCCTTTCGGCAGAATCCGCAGAGCATATCCGTGGCGTGATTGAGCCGCCGGGACGGCGGAACGTCGAATGCCCTTCCCTCGGCGTAACTCTGCTTGATTGCGCGGATATGCGGGAAGACGTAGTCACATCTTTTCATTCCCGCGAGCGTCTCTCCGACCGGCCTTGCAATCTCCGAGTCGGGAATGTTGAGCACCCTTACGTGTCTTCCGGTATCGAAGCCTGCGTCGGTAAAGAGCCGCAGGTTTGATTCGTAAAAGACGATGGAACTCATATCCGGGGAGTAAACCCTGACGACTCTGTCCGAGACGCGAAGCGCGGCAAGGCAGAGCGGGTCTTCGGACGCCGCGGCCATGCAGTCGATAATAAGATATTCGCAGAGACCGCCGAGCGCCGCGATAAAGGACGCAGCGCGACCCTCGCCGAAAACGGGGTAGGAACGGCAGTTTTCGCCGGGTGCGAAGCCGAAAAGAACGACGTTTCCGTTCGACGGGACGGCGTTCGCGTATCTGAGCACGTTCTCTCCGCTGATTTCAACCGACGACAGCGCTCCTCCGACCGACAGAATATTTCTGCCCGCCGAAGGAAGTATTACCGGAAGGGGCGGAACGAGCGTATCGCAGAAAAGGACCGCGACCGTCGACGTCCGCGAAAGCCCTGCTGCCATACGCAAGGCGAGCGTCGTCTTTCCGCAGCCGGGAGATCCCCAGAGCGCGACCGTCATCCGCCGCCTCCCGCGGAAGCGCCTGCGTCCGCTTCTTCCGTAGCATTGAGAATCCTTGTCTGTTCGGCGAGCAGTTCCGCCGCGCGCGGATCGCTGCCGCGGCAGAGAAAAGCGCAGTGGTAGGTCCCGCCTTTCATAGACGAAAGGAGGACGAGCGCCTGTCTGTCGGTGACTCTGAACATTACGGAAGACGCCTGTCCCGAACTTCCCTTTGCGCCCCCCGCAGAGTCGGACGTCGCGCCGTCGCTTGCGACGGTGGAAATGACGCGGACATACTGCAGCTCTTCGGGAACGCGGTAAGCCGTCCCGTCGTACACGTATATTCTGACCACGTCGCCGTTTTCGAGCTGGCCCGAAAACGCGCCCGAAAATGATGAAACGGGTACCGTGACGGCGCATTCGCCGGCTCCGAGAGAGCCGAGAACGAGAGAGGTCGCGCTTCCTTCGGCAGAGAGCTTGTCCTGCAGGAAAACGTCGCCGTCCGGGATGTCGATCGACGCGTATTTTCCGATGATAAGATTTTTATCCGAAATCGCTCCGGACACGCCGCTGCCGCCTTTGACCGTTTTCAGCCGGTCGGCGGTGATCAGCGTGCCGGCCGGAATTCTGCCTGCTGCGACGACAATCTCCGCTCCGTCCGAACTTCCTCCGATAAAGAGCGGAAGAACGCAGAAAAAAAGAACTATCGAAAAAATGATGCAAAGAATACCGATAAAGGTTCTGCTTCTGAACAATGGATACCTCCGCTGCGCTCCGGCGCGGAGCGCAATACGCAATATATATTAACGCTTACTTAAAGTTTCCTTAAACAATCATCCGGGACAGGACGGCTCCCGCGAAAAGAAAGGGCAGCACCGGAATCCGGATATCGCGCGCGCGGACTCCGTCCTTTTTCACGGAGTGATACAAAGCCGCGGCTGCAAAGAAAAGCGCAAGAAAAATCGATGAAACAGCAAGGCACAAAAGGCCTCCCCGCGGACCCAGGACGAATCCGAGAGCACCGGTGAACTTAACGTCAGCACCGCCGGGAGACGCCGACGGACGCAAATAGTACATGAGCGCCGGCGGAATGAAAAACAAGAGTCCGGACGCGAGACGAGGAATAAGATCGGCGGGTGAGACGACGCCGAGGAAGCCGCATATGAGAAAGGCGGCAAGCGTCGCGTTCGATACCTTCCTGCCGCGCAGGTCTTCAGCCGCAGCCCTAAGCAGGACAGCGAGAGATATGGCGCGGAATATGGCGTCCGTGGTGAAATTCCACCTTGCAAAAAGCGCCGCGCTGACGCCTGCGAGTATGGCGCAATACTGAATTACGGGAAATGGACGCCGCGCCGCGTCCGCGGGCGGCATGCCGCCCGCGGACAGTTCGGTGTATTCCGCCACCGTCAGGCGGAATAGGAGAACATTTCCGTGACCTTCTGCGCCACGGCGGGAAATACGGTGTCTCTCATAAGGGCGTAGGCGAGCGTCAGGAGAAGCGCGCCTATGACGACGGCGATCAGGATTTTCACAGCTTCGCCGATGTACGCCTCGGCGCGTTCGTCGGACGCCATGCGACCGCCGGCGGTGCGTGTAAGCGCTGCGTTGAGCTTCCCGATTGCGTTCTGCATCTTTTTGAAGAGTTTCATTTTTTCCTCTTTTCTCCGGCGGCGGACTGACCTTCCTGCCGCCGGGCAATTTATTTCAGTTTTGTTAACTCGCGGGCCGGAGTTATTATTTTTGCCACACTTTTGCCGCGTTTGTTAACGAACTGTGAATATATTTTATCACGTCGTTTTCGATTTGTCAATAGCAAGTTAAAATTTTTTTAATTTTTTTGTAATTTCTTCTCGAAAGGCATCCGTCTGTCATTTTTTTGCGAGGAAAGATTTTTTCGGGGGTGACCTCAGTGTGGAAAATGTTCTGATGATTCTCGTTTGTTATACCCCTCATCTGTCATTTTTTTACTGTAGTGTGCGAATCAATATACTGAATACGACAGCGCAAACCCAGGGTGCATCATTGGTATGTTCAAACTGTAATGACAAAAAAGCAATCTGCGTTGCCACTTGACCGATTGTTTTTACAGCGATGGAATGACCGTTTTTTGTTATTAACAAATCGCCAGAGGATAATATACATTGGGAACCGATTAATGAAATGGAGGATATTGGCAACAAATAACGCATATAGAGGCGCTAAAACAATTGTCATGCCGTTTTGCAATTTCGTTAAGTGACTCGGACAAAAAACACAACATATTGTTTTTTATACGATTTTATTTCAAAATATTTCGAAAACCGATTGACGAAGTTATAATTATGTGCTATAATACATACCGAAACAAGGAAGGGGGCGCAACCATGTCAGTATTCAGTGCGCGCATTATCTCGTTGATGAACAGCAGAGGTCTTTCTCAGAAAGAACTTGCAACAAAAGTTGGAGTAACAGAATCGGCAATGTCTTATTATGTCAAGGGAGTTCGCACTCCGCGAAGCGATGTTTTGACAAGGATGGCAAGGGAACTTGGAACAACCACAGACTATCTTCTCGGCACATCATGTGCGATACAAGACACCGAAAACAAGGAATTGCTGTATCTGCAACGCAATCTTGGAAAATTGGATCCGGATAGACTTAAGAAAGCAGAGGCAATCCTGAAGGCCGTTTTTGACGATATTTTTGAGGATGATGACGATGGGTGAGAAGATTACCGAAGCATTATTGAAGTTATTTGGAGGAAAATAAAAATGATTACCACGCAAGAAGCAAAAGTCGATGCTTATGTCAAAATTGCGGAGTTGGTGGGAAAAGACTACTTTCTTGCGCATATTGAGAATGCGGTTGAGTCTTATCCAACAGATGATTACAGCGACTTGAATTGGGAATACTTCCTTGGCTTTGAAGGAAACGACGAAACCGGCTTATGGACCGTTTTCGCAAGGGTTTCCGTAAATCGAGAAACCGAAGATGTAACATTTCTCGATTATAAGACGCCTGATGGCCATCGCATGGATAATCCAATAAAGCCAACAAGTTTTGCGTAAGGAGTTAATATCAACGATTACTGCATTGTTTGGATAAAACCCGTCGGAAGCTCTCATAAGATATCACCACCAAAATACAGTTAAAAATCAAAACCAAAAGAGTCGCAGACACATTATTTGCCTGCGGCTCTATTTTCAAGGTATGATGCGTCCATTTTTATTGGATGTATACGTTTTCAGGACGTATTAGCTCGACCAACAAACGCGAAATATCTGCGAAAAGTGTTTCAGGTTGCATTTTTCGCACATAAAACCGATTGCATTATATAAGTTTTTTTGATATAATTATTATGTATATCAAAGGATGCACTGTTTAATTCGACGCACGCATCTTGACGGCTCATTTTCCGCCTGTTTCCGCGTCGAAATTTTGCAAAACCGCCTGTTTTGCTGCAATTTCTCAGCAAAAACAGGCAAAAAATGCTCTCGCCAATCTACGCACACGGATTAAACAGTGCATCCTTAGTTTTTGTGAGGAAGGATCGTTGGACAAGGATTTCACGCCGGACGGCTCCCTTATACGCAATTTTTCCATAATCGCTCATATAGATCACGGCAAAAGCACGCTCGCGGACCGTCTGCTCGAGACGACCGACACCGTCGCGCAGAGGGACATGGAGGACCAGCTCCTCGACAATATGGATCTCGAGCGCGAGCGCGGGATCACGATAAAGGCGCGTGCGGTCAGGATGCGCTATACGGCGCTTGACGGAAAAACATATATTCTCAATCTGATCGACACCCCCGGGCACGTCGATTTCAGCTACGAGGTCTCACGCTCGCTCAACGCCTGCGAGGGCGCGCTGCTCGTCGTCGACGCGACGCAGGGCATCGAAGCGCAGACGCTGGCGAACGCCTATCTCGCCGTCGACGCCGGACTTGAAATCGTTCCGGTCATCAACAAAATCGATCTGCCGAGCGCAGACGCCGAAGGATGCCGCAGGGAAATCGAGGACATAATCGGCATTCCCGCCGAGGGCTGTCCCGCGGTTTCGGCAAAACTCGGGCTCAATATCCGCGACGTGCTCGAAGCGGTGGTAAAAGAGATACCGGCGCCCGACGGAAACCCCTCGGGGCCGCTGAGAGCGCTGATTTTCGACTCGTATTACGACTCATATCTCGGAGTCGTCGTATATATCCGCGTGCGGGACGGCAGCATACGCGCCGGCGACAGAATCAGACTTATGAGCAACGGAGCCGAGTTCGACGTGACTGCCGTCGGTTCGATGGAGCCATTCGGACTCTCTCCCCTGTCCTCCCTCTCGGCCGGAGAAGTCGGTTATCTGACGGCCTCGATCAAGAACGTCGCGGACACGCGAGTCGGCGACACGGTGACGCTCGCGTCGAACCCGGCGCCCGATCCGCTGCCCGGATTCAAGGCGGTGCATCCGATGGTCTACGCCGGTATTTATCCCGAGGACGGAGCAAAATACGGCGATCTGCGCGACGCGCTTGAGAAACTCCGCCTCAACGACGCCTCGCTCACCTTCGAGCCCGAAACGTCAACCGCGCTCGGATTCGGCTTCAGATGCGGCTTCCTCGGGCTGCTCCATATGGAGATAATCGAGGAACGCCTCGAACGCGAATTCAATCTCGACCTCATCACGACCGCCCCGAGCGTCATATACGAGCTCACGATGAAAGACGGGAGCGAGGTCAGAATAGACAATCCGTCGGGATACCCGCAGGCGGACGAAATCGCCGAAGCCCGCGAACCGATCGTCAGAGCTTCGATCATAACTCCGTCCGAGTACGTTGGCGGAATCATGGAGCTCTGCCAGGAGCGCCGCGGAACCTATCTCGATATGAAATATCTCGACACGAACCGCGCCGAGCTGAAATACGATCTGCCGCTCAACGAGATAATCTACGATTTCTTCGACGCGCTCAAGAGCCGTTCGAGGGGCTACGCCTCGCTCGACTACGAGCTGTCGGAATACCGTCCGTCGAAGCTCGTCAAACTCGATTTTCTGCTCAACGGCGAGCAGGTAGACGCGCTCTCCTTCATCGTTCACGAGGAAAAAGCGTACGCGAGAGCACGCAGAATCGCCGAACGGCTCAAGGAGAACATCCCTCGCCAGCTGTTCGAGATTCCGATTCAGGCCGCCGTCGGCTCGCGCATCATCGCGAGAGAGACGGTCAAGGCGCTGCGCAAGGACGTTCTCGCGAAATGCTACGGCGGTGACATAACGAGAAAGAAAAAACTGCTCGAAAAGCAGAAAGAGGGCAAAAAGAAGATGCGCCGGCTCGGCTCGGTGCAGGTTTCGCCCGAAGCATTCATGGCCGTCCTCAAGCTCGGCGACGACGACGGCAAATAATCACGGGAGGTTTCAAGAAAATGAATATCGGAAAATCCAGAAAGCCGCTCGGCCTTTACATACACATTCCCTTCTGCAGAAGCAAGTGCGAATACTGCGACTTCTGCTCCTTCGTGCCGAACAGCGAGGCGGTCATCGAGCACTACGTCGACGCCTTGATCCTGCAGATGGAGGACTGGTCGGACAAATGCCGCGGCAGAGAGATCGACTCGATCTACATGGGCGGAGGCACGCCTACCTTCCTGTCTGTGAAGCATCTTTCGCGGCTCTTCAACGCGATCTACGACAATTTTCACGTGTCGCGCGGAGCTGAAATCAGCATCGAGTGCAACCCGGCGACCGCAGATTTCAAATCGCTGAGAAAAATCCGCAGGCTCGGAGTCAACCGGCTCAGCATCGGACTGCAGAGCGCAAACGAGAACGAGCTCGCGGCACTCGGCAGAACGCATACCTACCGCGATTTCGAGACGACATTCGAGGACGCACGCCGCGCCGGATTTGACAACATCAGCGTCGACGTTATGTACGGCATACCCGAGCAGACAGACCGCAGCTTCACGAAGACGCTCTCGCTCGTCACGTCGCTCTCTCCCGAACATATTTCGCTCTACGCGCTGAAAATCGAGGAGAACACGCCGCTTGCAAAGCGCCGCGGAACGCTCGCCCTGCCCGACGAGGACACCGAATACGGAATGTACGTCAAGGCGGTCGGGTATCTTGCCGAAAAGGGATACGAGAGATACGAAATCTCCAATTTCGCCAAGCGCGGTTTCGCCTGCCTGCACAATCTCAAATACTGGCACTGCGACGAATATCTCGGGCTCGGCGCCAGCGCGCACTCATATTTCGACGGCGAGAGATTCGCCGCGACGCGCTCGGTCAGGGACTACATCGACGGGCTGGAAATCATAAACAACAATATTCAGGTGATCGTCTCGTCGGATAAAACCGATTCGAAGGAGAGCATGGAGGAGTACGTGATGCTCGGCATGCGTCTCGAAGAGGGTATCTCGACGGCCGAATTCGAAGCGAGATTCGGCGTGCCCTTCGCCGAAAAATACGGCAGGCGGCTCGACGCATATATCCGCGACGGATTCGTAGAAAAGACGGACGGATGCTACAAATTCACATCGGCGGGAATGTTCGTTTCGAACTACATTCTCTCCGAAATACTCGATCTGGAGAAGAAAGATGACTGACAAAGAGAAACAGCCGCAGGACGGCAGCGAAATAATCGTCAGCGACGACGAACCCGAGATAATCTCTCTTTACGACGATAACGGGAACGAGTACAAATTCGAGATAATCGGCGCCTGCGTCGACCGCGGATCTCAGTATTTCGCCGTCATCCCCGAAGGCAGCGCCGACGAAGAGGGCGATTTCGAGGAATTCATTATATACAAACAGATAACAAACGAGGACGGCACGCGCGATCTTGTCGAGATCGAGGACGACGAAGAGTTCGAGAGAATCGCAGGAAAGTTCAGCGACGCCTTCGACGCCGAAATATCTTACGATTAATTTTTTAGAAAGAGAAGAATAAAAGACATGAGAAAAACAAAACTATTCCTCACTGCGATCACGTCCGCGCTGCTTGTCCTATCTGCAGCGTTAAACATCTCCGCCGCGGGCCTCATGCCGTTAACCTCGGCCACAGCAGGCGGCGCCTCCTCTCAGACCGTGGCCGCGATAGGGTCTTCGACGCCTAACGTCTCGTTCGACACGGCTGCGACACTCACTCTCGGCGTTTCGGAATCGGTAACAACCGACTCCCGGAATCCCGAACGCTTTTTCCGCTTCATTCCTGAAACGAGCGCTTTTTACACGTTCGAATCGATTACGCCCGCGAGCGGATGCGGATCGGTTAAAAGAGTCGCCAACTGTCTGCGCGAGCAGCTCGCAGAGTCGGACGCCGACCGCATGACGGTCTTCCTCCAGGCAAGATTTGTTTACTATTTCATAGTTTCCGCCGAAGCCGGACGCGATTCCGGAAGGTTTTTGGTAAAACTGTCCCGCGCTACCCGTTATTACGCCCCTTCGGAATACGTTCCGGAAGAAGCCGGCTGGGAAGTGTCCGGAAGAATCAACGTTTTGCATTCCTACAACGTCATGACGGTCACCCCGGACATTGACCGCGAGTATATCTTCATGAGTACGCGAGGCAGCATCGACCCGGCGGCCTGGCTTTACGATTCGAGAATGAGATGCGTCGCCTCGAATGACGATTATCTCGGATCGAACAACTTCAAGATCCGTGCAACGCTGAGAGGAGGCGAAACCTATTATCTCGTGACCGCGTCGGTCTCGGGAACAGGAGCCTTCACCCAGGTCATGCTGAGAGAGGCGGTAATATCCAACACCGCATATTCCCGCTCTTTTTCCAACGTCGGACATCCGGGTTGGGAAATCTGGGGTCCCGGCAGTTATACGTTATACAACGGAAACGGACCCACTCACATTTACTGGTATTTTGAGGAATGCGGAGGCGGTTATTACGGACTTGCCTGGGACGACATCTTCGTTCCCACCGAATACCTCGGCATAACGAATACCAACTACGAATACGGAAACCTTGGAAGTTTCTACGGCACGTACAGCTGCGCGAGATGGAAGATATTCAGGTTCGACGGCGGCGGAACTCCGTCATACGTCTTCGTTCCATATGACGCTCCGGACGCCGCGCTCGCGATGTACCCCGGCGCAATTGACAGACGTACGGTTGCGTACTCCGGACTCACGCTCCTCACCGGAGAGAGATTCAACACCTTCTGCCGCTGGTACATACACGACGTGGACTACAGCAGATACTCGCACTGATAATCCGGGTATCCGCGCCATTGATTATGATTTTTTTCCCTGCTTGGTGCGTGATTGACCGCGAATCGGGACCTACGCTCATACAAGGGAGTCCGAAGGATATTTCAAGGGCCGTTTTGCAGACCTCCCGCCGGCGTGAATGATCGACTTGTTCTCATCCGCCGTGCGGACGCTGGGAGCAGTGAAGCCCGAGATAGGACTCCGCCCTCACATAAAAGGGTTTCCTTACGACGGCACACGGCCCGGCGGGGGAGGCTTCGCGGTTCCGCCGCGAAGCAGTGATATTCGCGCTGCGCGCGAGTTAAGTTTGCCGCCTGCGGCGGCAAGTGAAGTTCGCGCTCCGCGCGAGTGAAGTTTGCCGCATACGCGGCAAGTGAAGCGTCCGGCGATGCCGGACGAGATGAGGCGGCGTTCCGCCGAATGAATTGCGGCTTCGCCGCATGATTTGCAACCTCGTTGCACGATAAGAACGATTCATAGATTATAACAATTGTTGCTATGTGCACGCTCCCCAAGCCGTAGGGGAGGACCTTGACATTTCGCTGAAGCGAAATGGGTCCTCCCGCCTCACAAACGTGCGCAAGAAAA
>LXOW01121766.1_pt1 | contig 30303 bp, 22 predicted proteins | sample 1368591 | NCBI WGS metagenome assembly LXOW01 (sample SAMN04884650, study PRJNA319009) | bovine gut metagenome | isolation source: Cow rumen | host: Bos taurus | place: Italy: Legnaro (PD) | collected 2014-07-09
TCCAGCTCGATCTCCTTGGCGATGGTCACGCCGTCGTTGGTGATGAGGGGCGCGCCGAACTTCTTGTCCAGCACCACGTTGCGGCCCTTGGGCCCCAGGGTGATCTTCACGGTGTCGGCCAGCTGATTGAGGCCGCTTTCCAACGCTTTGCGGGCTTCTTCGCCGTATTTCAACTGCTTTGCCATAGCTTGTTTCCTCCTTATTTCACGATAGCCAGTATGTCGTTCTGCTTGAGGATAACGAATTCCTCGTTGTCCAGCTTCACTTCGGTGCCTGCGTACTTGCTGTACACCACCCGGTCGCCCGGTTTGACCGCCATGGCGACTTCCTTGCCGTCCACCATGCCGCCGGGACCAACCGCGATGACCTCCGCGAATTGGGGCTTCTCCTTCGCCGCATTGGTAAGGATGATGCCGCCCTTGCTGACTTCCTCCGTTTCCACCTGCTTCACAACCACACGGTCCATCAAAGGTTTCAGTTGCATGTTCTACAATGCCTCCTGTCGATTATTTAGCACTCAAACTTCCTGAGTGCTAATTCTGAAGCTTATTATACCACCGATTTCATCCCTGTCAAGCAAGGGCCAAGTTTGTAAATGCAACGAAGTTGTGAAATCAGCCGGTGGAAAAGGACTGCCTTCCACCGGCTGAACGATGCATCATATTCTATATCCAAAGAACTTATTCTAAAACCCCAGGTCCTTTCCCTCCGGCATGCTGCCGTCGCGGTGCATGGAGAATTTATCCATAGGATAGGCTTTAAGATTTTCCAGTATCTTTCGTCCGTCCGCTTTTTTGAGCAAGTCCTCCCGTGTCTTGAGCACCAGATTCTCCGCCTGGTGCTTGGAGGGACCGCCCACGCAGCCGCCGGGGCAGATCATGCCCTCCACAAAGTCCGTGTCCAGCCGACCGGCCTTGAGAAGCTGCATGGCCTTCTTGCATTCGTCACCGCCGGCGCAAGTCATAAGTCGGATATCCGACGTGTCCTCTCCCAACTCCTCCATGACCTCCAAGACGGCACCGGCCACGCCGCCGCTGCTCGCAAACTTCTTGCCGAACAGGGAAGCTTCCTGATAGTTCTCCTCCACCGGTTGGATGGCGATGTCCCGTGAATCCAGCAGGGCCACCATCTCCCCGTAGGTCAGCGCATAGTCCGCCCTGTCCGCGATGAGCTCGTTCAAGGTCTCCCCCTTCTTGGCGATGCAGGGGCCGATAAACACGGTGACGCACTCCGGGTCCAGATACTTGAGATACCGGGACACGGCGATCATGGGCGATACGGTGGCAGACTTGTTCTCTTCATATATCTTGGGGAAGTGGTGCCGCAGCATGGAAATGAAAGCCGGACAACAGGAGGTGGTCATGATCTTGCCCTCTCTCTTGGCCTCTATCCACTCCAGCGCCTCAAAGGCGGCGGTCATATCCCCGCCCAAGCCCACCTCCACCATATCTGCAAAGCCCACCTTTTTGAGCGCAGCGCGAATGGCAGCCATGTCCATATCCTTCCCGAACTGACCTTCCGTAGCCGGAGCGCACATGGCCACCACACGCTTGCCGCTGCGAATGGAACGGATCACGTCCACGGCGAAGATCTTGGAGCCGATGGCGCCGAAGGGGCAGTTGTGGATGCAGTGGCCGCAGTGGATGCACTTGCTTTCGTCGATCCGGCAGATGCCCGCCTCGTCGTAGGAGATGGCGCCCACGGGGCAGGCCTTCTTGCAGGGCCGCTCCTGATGGATGATGGCGCCGAAGGGGCAGGCCTTGGCGCACAGGCCGCAGGATTTGCACTTTGCAGGATCTATCCGCATCTTGGTGTCGCCCGGTGAAATGGCTCCGAACCGACAGGAGTTGAGACAGGCCTTGCCCAGGCAGAAACGGCAGAAATCGGTGACAAAATAGTCCTGTATGGGACAATCGTCACAGGCGGCGGGAATGACGGACACAACGTTCTTTGAGGGACGGCCTGGATCGGCGCTGTCTCCGAGAGCCAGCCGGATGCGTCCGCGAACGATCTCTCTCTCCTTGTACACGCAGCAGCGGTACTGTGGTTTGGGCCCCGGGCTGACCTCGTAGACGATCTTCTCCGTTTCCTCAGCGGTCAGCCGATCCTCCCATGCAAGGCGGCATACCTCCCGCAGGATGAAATGTTTGAGTTCAACGATCCCCTTGTCGTTCGTGACCATGGCGATACCCCCTCAGCTTTCAGAAATGGAAGATATGTGATGATTGTATAGTATCGAAAGACGGGAGCCTTGTCAACCGCCAGGCCATTGGCTAAGCAGGTCATCCGTGAAGCGCCCATAGTCGCCGTCGATCCAAATGATCGGCTCTCCCGCGGCCTGAAATCCCGCGGCATACGTTTGGTTGTCCCTCTTCAGCAGGGCCTTGGTGCAATAGGAATCGTCCAGCCGGGCTTCGACGTCCGAAGCGTGAGCCTTGATATGGTCAAAGTGTGCGTCGATATACCCATCCGTCATGGCGAGGCAGAGGAATCGGATGGCGTCAAGATATTCCTCCGTAAAATCATGGCGCCAATGGAAGGGAACGTAACAGCCTTCCACGATGAGATTTTGTCTGTTCTCGATGGCGGTCTTGATCATCTCCCTGACGATGGGCCACAGGTATGCCGTCATATCCTCATCGTCCTCCGGGGTCAGATCGGTATAACCGCTTCGGATCAAGCCCATCTTCAGATGGTCCATGGAAAAGCAGGGAAAGCGATACCGTTCCAGCATCCGCTGGGCCAGCATCGTCTTTCCCGTATGGGTCGCCCCGGTGATCAGAATGACCATACCTTACCTCACCGTCACAAAACTATTCCACCCGTTCCAGGACAACGCCGGTGCGGCAGGGCAGATATATTCCAAAGCCGTGGCCGAAGGGCGTATCGGCGCTGGCATAGACCTGCTCCTCACTGATCCTCTCCTGACCGCCCCAGGGCCAGTGGTCCGTGGACAAAGCCACCCTGTATTTGCCCGAGCCGGTATGCTCCGTGGAGAGGAATACGTCCTCCTGAGACCAGGACGGATGAAGGTTGAAGGCAAAGAGAAGCGCTCCCCGAGCAAAGAGGATCAGCTTCCGTTCGTTGTCCACCCAAAGGCGCTTGGGGGCGCCGGAAGTATGGACGTGATGTGTATTGACAAAGAAAGTCATGGCCCGATCGAAGGCCGCCAGCCACTCATACTTCTGGTTCGGATCGTGGACCAGAGACCACTGACGGCGGGCATGGAAGTAACTCCAGTTATTCTCGATCCGGGGGAAGTCGATCCAATCCGGATGGCCAAACTCGTTGCCCATGAAGGTGAGATATCCGTTGGGAGCCAGGGCACAGGTCAAAAACCGGCTCACCTTATGCATATCGATGGCTCTGTCCATGCTGGGAGAATGATAGTCCTTTCCCATGCCGCTATACATCTCCGCCCCGGCCATGCGAAACATCAGCGTCTGATCCCCCACCAACGCCTGGTCGTGGGATTCCACGTAACCGATGCTCATCTCCCCGGGGCGCGCTCCGCTCAACTCCCGGAAGAGGGTCTCCACGTCCCAGTCCTCCTGACGCGGGTTCTTGATCAGCCTGATCCACACGTCCGGATCGCCCATGGCCAGCCGGTAGTCGAAGCCAACGCCGGCGTATTCGAGGGGCAGACATAACCCGGGAAATCCGCTCACATCCTCCGCCACGGTCATCGCTTTTGGATTCACCCCGTGGACCAGCTCGTTTGCCAGCATAAGATATATTCGCCCGTCCACATTGGTGTTCATGGAGAAGTAATCATTATAGGCAGTGAAGTTCCGATACCCATGATCTTCGTAGAGCATACTGGTCACGCCGTCGAATCTGAAACCGTCGAAGTGGAATTCCTCCTGCCAGTACTTAAGATTCGACAGCAGAAAATGAAGGACCTCCTCTTTGCCATAGTCGAACACCCGGGTCCTCCAGGCGGGATGCCATCCCCGCCTGCCGCTGTGGAAATACTGGTATTCCGTGCCGTCCTGCAGGTTCAATCCCTCGCCCACGTTGGGGCAGGCATGGCTGTGCACCAGATCAAGCAGCACGCTGATGCCCAGGGAATGGGCTTTGTTGATAAGATACTTCAGATCTTCGGGGGTGCCGAACCGATAGGATGGCGCAAAGAAGTTGGTCACCTGATAGCCGAAGGAGCCATAATACGGATGCTCCTGGATGGCCATGAGCTGAACGGTGTTGTAGCCGCAAAACTGTATCCAGGGCAGGACGGAATCCGCAAACTCCCGATAGGTGGCCACACCCTCGTATTCCTGGGACATGCCGATGTGGGCCTCGTAGATCATGGGGGAATCTGGGCGGCGCTTGCCGTAAAAGTCGCCGTCGGTCCAAGGATAAGGCTCATCGGGCATCCAAACCTGTCCGCAAAGGGTATAGTTGCTTTGATTCATGTCACAACGGGTGATATAGGCGGGGATCCGTTCAAAGCAGGCCCCCTGCCGTCCCACCAGAAGCTTCACGAACTGACCGTGCCGCAGCCGTTCGGTGCCCTCAAGGTATATCTCCCATACGCCGTTGCCGATGTGCGTGAGGGGATATTCCCACTTGGCCCAGTAGTTGAAATCCCCCATGAGCCAAACAGCGTCCGCCCCAGGCAGCCACTCTCGAAAGACCCAGCCATGTTCCGTACGGTGAAAGCCAAAATAGCGATGGCCGTTGGCAAAGTCTAAGAGACTTCCCGCCCCTGCCAACCGCCAGCGGCGATCATTGAAGCGGTCCATATGCATCCGTATCTCCCCCGCATAGGGGACAAGCGTGGGGTCCTTCTCCATCAGCATCCAAAGCGCGTCGTCTACATGAACCATGTTCGTATCTCCTTTTTTCGTTATAAATGGGGTCAGGAATCCTGTTGTCCGCTGTATTTGTCGAACCAATCGGTGATCTCCTGCAGGCGGCGAAGCCGGTGCAACGGTTTGCCGGAGCGGCTCAGGTCATGGTTCTCGCCGTGGAACAGGCACAGCCGGGCAGGTACCCCCCGATCCAGCAGCGCGGAATACATCTGCAGCCCCTGCTCCAGAGGACAGCGATAGTCCTCGTCGGAATGGATAAACAATGTGGGCGTTTTGGCGTTCTTCACATAGCGAAGAGGCGATTGGGTCCAGAGGGTCATCACGTCCTCATAGAGATCGCCTCCGGTCTGGTCCGGGGCAAAGTAGGGGCCGATGTCGGATACGCCCCAGAAGCTGACCCAGTTGGAGATGGAACGCTGGGAAGCGCAGCAGCAGAACCGGTCCGTGTGTCCAATGATCCAGTTCGTCATGAAGCCTCCATAGCTGCCGCCGGTCTCGCAGACGCGATCCGGATCGATGGCAGGGTAGATGCCCAGCACGGCGTCCGTAAAGGCCATAAGGTTTTTGTAATCCACGTTCCCGTAGCCGCCCCGGATATCTGCAAATTCATTGCCGCCGCCGTCACTGCCTTTGGGGTTGCAAAAGAAGACGAAGTATCCCTTTCCGGCCCAATACTGCATCTCATGATAGAACACGGGACCATAGACCGTCTTGGGACCGCCGTGAATATCAAATACCGCTGGATACCGTTTTGCCGGATCGTAGTCGAAAGGCTTTAGGACCCAACCCTGTATGGTCAACCCTTCGCTCTCCACCGAAAGGGGCTCCGGCTGAGCCACGTAGCGGTCAAAAACGGCAGGGCCGTTAAAGTCGGTGAGTCGCTCCGCCGCCCCTGTCTCCAGGTCGCAGAGATACAGCTCCTGGGGCCGCATATCATAAAGGCCGACGCAAAGGGCCTTGCCGTCAGCAACGTCGAAGCTGTCCATGGACCCGGCTTTGGTGAACACAGGCACGTCCCTGCCGTCCGGGTCCAGCCGATGGAGGACGGCGCTGCCGGCTCGCGTGGTCAAATGGTACAGGCTCTCCCCCGCCGCCGCCATATTCTGGCCGCCGCCCCGGCGGCAGTCGGCGCCGACGCTGTTATAGAAGCTGTGCTCCGTAGCAAAGAGCGACTTCATCCTGCCCTCCGCGGTCAGCTCGTACACGTGATCGTTCTCATTTATACCATAGCGCTTCCCCTCCGTACCGATGATCAGCAGTCGGCGGCCCACGGTCTTTATGGAAGCCAGCATGAATGAACCGCTGGAGAGCACGTCCCGAGTGGTCCCGGTATTCAGATCGTACGCGCGCAGGGTGAACCCTTCCAGCTGCATCCGTGGCTTATGATGCTGAACGGTATAATACACCTCGCCGCCCAGCACGTCGAAACTGCCCATATCCTCCTGGGCACCGGAAATGGGCGTGATGGTCAGCGGGTCCAACGTGATCAGGAATAAACGCCGCCGCTGTCCGTTGGTGATGCCTGCCCCGTTGAGCCAGAAAGGCAGCTCATCGAACACCTCGTAGTCTTTGTTGTCCTCCAGCTCCTTTAGGGCCGCTTTGCGCGCTTTTTCATCGGCCGCATAGAGGTCAGGGTGAGCCTTGTCAAAGGACGCGGCGGCTAAGAACCATTTTTCTCCCAGGACCTTCAGCTGGCCGACGCCAAAGGGCAGCGTAAAATAGGGCAAAGCCTCCCCGCCCTTTAGATCAAGCATATAATAGGAAGTGAACGTATCCTTAGCTTCAGCACGCTTCTTTTCCGCAGCGGAACGCACCGCAGGGAACAGGATGCGATCGTCGTCCAGCCAAACGTAGCCGCGTTCTTTGCCCAGATCCGTGAGCTGCTTCACCGCTCCGTTCTCATAGAGATAGAGCCTGGACTCGTAGCTGTTCTCCGCTTCGTTGATCGACGATACAACAAAAGCGGCCCGCGTGTGAGATGGGTTGTACAGCGGATCTGACAAAAACCGATAGGCAAACAGATCCTTTTGTTCAATGGGCCTCATATCCACGTCCTTTCCCCCGCATCAGCAGAACATATATATACATATATATAACTATACCCTACCCTTCCCTCCAGTACAAGACCAAAAATCCCTGAAAAAATGATAAAATTAGGGCTTGCATTTTGGAAAATCATTTAGTATAATAACGAAGTTCGTGTATAGGACAATATCTATAGGGGGTAAATGCTGTGGCAAACATCAAATCTGCTATGAAGCGTGCGGGCACCAACAAGAAGGAGAATCTTCGCAACCGCGAGGATAAGTCCGAATTGAAGACCGCTCTGCGTCGCTTTAACGAGGCTCTCCAGGGTGAGGATAAGGAAGCCGCCGAGGCCGCTTATCTCAAAGCCGTGAGCACCGTCGATAAGGCAGCTGCCAAGGGCGTCATCCATAAGAATGCCGCCAACCACAAGAAGGCTCAGCTGGCCGGCAAGCGCACATCCGCCAATTGACCCCAAACGTATAGATTCTGTTCGGCCCCTTTCCTTCTTGCGAGAAATGGAAAGAGGGCCGTTTTTTATAGGCACAGGAAGGTGATCCATTATGGCCATGGACGGCCTTTCCCTCCACGCCATGCTGTGTGAGGCCCGGGGTCTGTTGGGCGCCCGGGTGGACAAGGTGCAGCAGCCCGACAAGGATACGCTGCTCCTCTCCTGCCACGGCAACCGCTGCGGACGGGTAAAGCTCCTCATCAACATCCATAACGAGAACGGGCGCATCGCGCTCACCCGGGACACGGCGGAAAACCCTGCCGTCGCCCCTGCTTTTTGCATGCTGCTAAGAAAGCGCCTCATCGGCAGCCGTCTTGCAGACATGGAGCAGGCAGGTCTCGATCGGACCGTTCGCTTTACCTTCTCCGGCCGAGACGAGCTGATGGACGAAAGGTCCTGTTCTTTGGTGGTGGAGCTCATGGGCAAGCACGGAAACGCCTTTTTGCTGGATGAGGACGGCGTTATCCTGGACTGCCTGCGTCACATCGGCGTTGGGGCTGAGGCGCTGCGGATATGCTTGCCCAACGTGAAGTATGAAGCTTTGCCGCCTCAGGATAAACGAGATCCCCTGGAAGCCTCCCGCGAGGAGCTTTCCTCGGTGGATTCGGCTCGGACGCTGATGAACGGATATATGGGCATCTCTCGGCAGATCGCCACTTTGCTGCTGCCCCAGGAACTGCCCTCAGAGCAGCGAAGCCAGCAACTGTTCGATACCCTTCAGGCGTTGAAGCATGGCAATCCTTCCCCCTGCCTTGTGCCAGGGATAGGTCCTGCGCCTTTTCTTCCTCTGGGCCGGGAGGACGCCATTCCATTCCCCACCCTCTCGGACGCCTATGACGCCTGGTATCGGGCCAGGGACGTGCACATCCGCATGCTGCGGGAGACCGGTTCCCTCCGGGCCACTTTGGAGCACGCCCTGAAGCGGTGCGAGAACAAGATCAACGCCTTCACCAACGATCTATTGAGCGAGGAGGAGGAAGGACGGCTTCGGTTGAACGGGGAGCTGCTGCTGGGCTTCCATGGGGAGCGGCCCAAAGGGTCGGACGCCGTCGTCGTGGACAACTATTACGAGTTTCCGCCAGTAAAGGTCACCGTAAAGCTGGACCCCTCTCTGTCGGTGCCGGAAAATGCGGCCAGGTATTTCAAGCGCTATCAGAAATTGAAGGCCGCTCGGGCTTATGCCGAGAGCGAGATGGGCAAGCTGAAGGAGGAACAGCTCTATCTGCAAAGCATGCTGCTGTCCCTCAACAACTGCGAGAACGGGGACGACGTAGCCGAGATCCGTCAGGAATTGATCCGGGAGCGGTACATTCGTCCCTCTCCCACCAAGGGCGCTTCAAGGCCCAAGTCCGGCAAGTCCACGCCCTTATCGTTCCTCTCCTCCACAGGGGTCGCCATCTATGTGGGCAAGAACAACGAGCAGAACGATCGCCTCACCCGAAACGCGCCTCCGGATGCGCTGTGGCTTCACGTGAAGGATGCCGCCGGGTCCCACGTGATCGTGAACAGCAAAGACATTCCAGATAAACAAACCCTTCTGGAAGCAGCCATGCTGGCGGTCCATTTCAGCAGCCAGCGAAACGGTGTCAGCGTGCCGGTAGACTATGTGCCCAAGCGGTACGTGAAGAAGCCCTCGGGATCGAAACCCGGGTTCGTTATCTTCACGAATCAACGGACCATTCTGATTACGCCGGACCCTAACGTTATCAACACCCTGAAGAAAGGCAGTAGGGAATAAAACCATGAAGCTTTTGATCGCATCCAACAACGCACACAAGGTCCGGGAGATCAAGGATATCCTCTCCGGGTATTTCGACGAGATGGTGACCATGCGGGAGGCAGGATTGGACATCGACGTGGTGGAGGATGGCCTTACCTTCCGGGACAACGCCGTGAAGAAGGCCATGGAAATACTCCAAAAGAGTGGGTTTGACGCTGCCCTGGCAGACGATACGGGCCTCTGCGTGGACGCCTTGGGCGGCGCACCCGGGGTCTACTCCGCTCGTTACGCCGGAGAGGGCCACGACACCGCGGCCAACAACGCTCTGCTTATGGAAAACATGCGGGACGTGCCCGATGAGAAGCGGACCTGCCGCTTCTCCTGCTGTGTGGCCCTGGCCCGGAAGGGCCTTCCCGTGCTTACGGCCGAGGGCAAGGCGGAGGGCATCCTTCTCAAAGCTCCCGCCGGAGAGAACGGCTTCGGATATGACCCCTATTTCTTCTATCCGCCTCTTGGCAAGTCCTTCGCCGAGCTTACCAGTGATGAGAAGAACAGCGTCAGCCACCGTCGGGCGGCACTGGACGCCTTGCGAAAAGCCCTGGACGCGGAGAACGCCGCAAGATGAGGATCGGCGTCTTTTCAGACAGTCACGGAGACATATCTGCCGCAAAGCGTTTTTTAGACAGTCTCTCTCCCCTTGATTGTCTGTTCCATCTGGGAGACTATGCCGCCGACGCGAAGAAGCTTTCCAAGCTTTTCTCCTGCCCGGCGTATACCGTGCGCGGAAACTGCGATTATGGTTCAGCAGAGCCTTTGGAGCAGGTCGTCGATCTTGGCGGGAAGCGCTTTTTGCTGGTCCATGGGCATCAATACTATTTCCGTGACGCGCTGCTGTATCGGGGCGAGGAAGTCCACGCGGACATGGTCCTCTACGGACACACCCATATGCCCGATCTCAGCGCCGACGGCCCAAGGCTTATTTTGAATCCAGGCTCCCTCTCCCGTCCCCGCGGCGGCTCCGTGGACAGCTGTGCGCTGGTCCTGCTGGAGGAAAAGAGCCTGAACGTTCGATTCATAAACGCGGACAACACGAAGGTCCATTGGTAATAGAATGTTTATGATTCTATCGCAAATGTTTGTCATCTGCGCCATTGACATCTGACCGTGTCAGGGGGTAAACTATGGGCATGCTTTTTCCCTGCGAGGTGTATATATATGCGTAAAAATGTCGTTTCTATACTGTTGGCTTTTCTTTTCGTTTTTTCGCTGACGCCGGTCTCCTCCCCGCGGGCCGATGAGTTCGATGTGGACTCTCTGCGGGAACGGTACGCCATTTTGGTCAACGCTGACGATCCTTCCACTGCCCTGTACGGCATCGAGAAGAACGCCGATGCTCAGTGTGCTACGGGCAGCACCATCAAGATCCTGACCTGTATGCTGGCCATCGAATCGGGACGGCTGGATGAGGAGACCGTTATTTCCGAAGCCGCTGTCAATTTTAACAAGTACAATTCCCTTATGGGGCTGAAGGAAGGCCAAAAATGGAAGATTCGGGACCTTCTGTATGGGCTCATGCTTCCCTCCGGCAACGACGCCGCCATTGCCATTGCCGAACACCTGGCAGGGTCCACCAAATCGTTTGCCAAGCTGATGAACGACAAGGCGGCGGAGCTGGGCATGACCCATTCCCATTTCGTGACAGTTCACGGCAAGGATAACAAGGATCACTACTCCACTGCCCGGGACATGGCCATTCTTACCGCCTGGGCGCTGAAGAACGACACCTTCCGACAGATCGTGGGCACCACCACCTATACCTGTTCTGACGTGGACGGAGTGAACACGATCACTCTGCAAAACACCAACCGCCTTCTGATCGACGCGGAGTCCGACGGCACCTATACGCCCATTTCCTGCCTGTATCCCGACGCCATCGGCGTCAAGACCGGTGACACGAATGCAGCCGGCAAATGCTTTATCGCGGCGGCCTCCCGCGGCGGCGTCACCCTGATCGCGGTGCTTTTGGGCGGCACCCTGGACGATCAGGAGTACCTTGACAAATCCGCCAACATGAACGCCAAGACCAAGGACCCCTACAACGCTCAGCGGTTCCAGGACGCTATTGCCATGTTCGATTATGGCTTCAAGCAGATGTCCCGGCTGCTCACCGTGCAGGAACTTATCGACATGGGCATGCCCGTATCCTTCCCGGTCCAGGTCCAGAACGCCGCAAAGAACGATCCGGAGAACGGGCAGTTGACCGTGTCTCCTCGTTTGGACGTGGCCCAGCAGCTGCAGCTTATGCAGCCCTTCCTTGACCAGCTGACGGCGAACGTTTCCACCATGGCCGAGACCAGGATAGGCACTCTTGTGGCGCCCATCAACGCCGGCGACGTGGTAGGCACCGTAGAATACAAGGTCAGCGGCTCCGTTCTGTTCTCCTCTAACCTGTATGCCGACAGGGACGTGAAAGAAGGCATCCTCAGCAACGAGCAAAGCTCACCCACCGTCGGTTTACAGCAGCCCCAGGTGTCTGCCGGCGTGCCGCTGATGGGCTCCGCCTCTACCCTTACCGGCGAGCCGGTGAAGGAGAGCAATACCAAGCAGATCGTCATTATCATTGCGGTGAGCTTTTTAGTTCTGGTCGTCATAGCCTTTATCGTGTTTTTGATCGTTGCCCGCATCCGCCGAGAACGCCGCCGCAAGGCGAGGGCCGCTGCCCGCCGCAAGAAGCGCCAGCAGCAGGAACGCATCGCCCGTCAGCGTGCCGCTGAGTTGGATAGAGAATGACGCATACCTTCAGAAGACAGATCTTGCGCCGTCTCGCGGCTGTTCTTGCCGCGGCGACGGCGTTTGTCGTTCTGCTGCCCGCGTCTTTTGCAGCAGACAAGCCTGACCTTTCCCTGTTCCCCGAAAAAAACGTGATCCTGTCCACCGGCGACGATCCTACCGTCAGCCTGAACGGCCTTGAAAAAAACGCTGACGCGAAAGCATACCCTGCCAGCATCACCAAGGTCCTGACGGCTCTGGTGGCTCTGGAACAGGGAGATATGGACGACCTTGTGACCATCTCCGCCTATGCGGTGAAGCTCTCCAGCGCCAACGCCAAGATCGGCGTGAAAGAGGGCGAGGTCTACGTTCTGATGGATCTGATGTACGGTATGCTGCTCCCCTCGGGATGTGACGCCGCCAAGGCCATAGCTGAGCATATCGGCGGCACGGAAAGCGGTTTTGCGGAGCTTATGAACGATAAGGCTATTGAATTGGGCATGACCCACAGCCACTTTACCAACGCCTCCGGCCTTCACGACGACGATATGTATACCACTGCACGGGATTTGGCCATTCTGGGCGCGGCGGCTGCTGAGAACGAGACGCTGTGCGAGATCCTGACCACCAAGGATCATTCGATCGCAGAAAAAACCAAGGGCCGCGTCATCAACGTGCGAAACATCGACCGGTTGGTGAACGATCCGAAGGCCGGAGACTATGAGAAGGTCTCCGCGCTCTATGCCTGGTGTATCGGCGGCAAGACAGGCAGCACCAATGCAGCCGGACGCACCTACATGGCTATGGCTCGATACAGCGGCGTCACCTTGATCTGCGTCCTTTTGGGGGACAAGGTCTCCACCTCCGGCAAGAAGGGCACGGCCTATGATAAGATCATCTCCAACCGATTCGTGGAGGCAAAGCAACTCTTTGAATACGGGTACAGCTATCTTTTTCCTTTGGTGAATGTACGCACCCTGAAAGCGGAAGGAATGCCGGTAGAGTTCATTGCCCAAGTGCATAAGGGAGAAGAATTGTGCGATCTGCCTGTGATCGCGGAGGACGTGGACGCGGTGGTGTCCATGTATCTGCCGGCCCGGCTGGAGCTGCAGGCGACAGGCAAAATCCAATACGAGGTTTCCCTAACGGAGGCTTCTGTGCCCGTCAAGACCGGGGAACCGGCGGGCCAGGTCTCCTACTATTTCGAGGATCGGCTTCTGTTCTCCCTGCCTTTGGTATATGAATACGGTCTGGAGCCTGACCCCACCCCCTCCCCCGTCCCCGTCTTGCAGGTGGAAAAGCGGGCCCTTTCCTCTTCAGGAGAAACACCGGCGCCGGTGCAGGAGATCCAGGCGACTACGGCGGTATCGCAGCCTTCTGCTCACACAGGATCCATGTGGATCGTTCTGCTGCCCATCATAGTGATCGGCGGACTGTTCGTCCTCTTTCTGATACGCCGCAAGCACAGGGAATAATAAGCTTTTACACAGTAAAAGAGACCGGAAGCTCCGGTCTCTTTTCGCTTAGTTAGGTCAGCTTACAGGGCGAACTGCTTGGTGATGATGTCCACGATCTCCTGGCCGATCCGCTTCTGGGCCTCCACGGTGGAAGCGCCGATGTGGGGCGTGCAGGATACCATGGGATGGCTGTACAACTCCTTGTTCTTGGCAGGTTCAGAGGAGTACACATCGAGGCCGGCGGCCCGGACCTTGCCGGACTGGAGACCGGCAAGCAGCGCGTCCTCGTCCAGATTCGCGCCGCGGCTGGTGTTGATGATGCACACGCCGTCCTTCATCTTAGCGATGGTGTCGGCATTGATGATGGCGCCGCCGTCCACAGCGGGGGCATGGACGCTGATGAAGTCGGACTCAGCGAGAAGCTCGTCCATCTCCACGTAGTTGATCCCAAGCTGTTCCTCGATGCCGGGAATGTGGAAGATATCGAAGGCCACGACCTTCATGCCGATGGCCTTAGCCATGACGCCCAGGTGCTGGCCGATGCGGCCGAAGCCGATGATGCCCAGGGTCTTGCCCTGCAGCTCGATGCCCTTGGCGTAGGCTTTCTTCTCCCATTTGTCCTCCCGCATGGTGTGACCGGCGATGGACAGGAACCGGGCGCAGGCGAACATGTGGCCCATGGCAAGCTCCGCCACGGATTGGGAGCTGGCCCGTGGGGTGTTGCGGACGGTGATGCCGTTCTCCTCGGCGTACTTCACGTCGATGTTGTCCACGCCTACGCCGCCGCGGATGACCAGCTTCAGCTTGCCCGCTTCCTTGGCCGCGTCGATATGAGGGGCGCGGACCTTGGTGGCGGAACGGACCACCAGCACGTCGTAATTCTTCACGGCTTCCTTCAGGGCCTCGGGATCATAAAACTGCTGATCCACCTGGCAGCCCTTAGCTTCGAGAGCCGCCACGGCTCCCTTTTCCATACCGTCAGAGGCAAGAATTTTGATCATACGCTTTCCTCCTTACGCATTCTCCGCTTCGTACTTCTTCAAAAACTCCACCAAGGCCTCAACGCCTTCGATGGGCATGGCGTTGTAGACGGAGGCCCTGAGGCCGCCCACGCTCTTATGGCCCTTCAGATTGTCGAAGCCGGCCGCCTTAGTGGCCGCCACCACAGCAGCGTCCTTGTCCTTGTCGCCGGTGACGAAGGGGATGTTCATGAGAGAGCGATCCTGCTTCTCCACGGTGCCGTGGAAGAGCTTGGAGGAATCCAGGAAGTCGTACATGACCTTGGCCTTGGCTTCGTTGACCTTGGCCATGTTCTCGAGACCCCCGTTCTTCAGCAGGTACTTGAACACCTTGCCGCAGACGTAGATGGCCCAGCAGTTGGGGGTGTTATACATGCTGCCGTTGTTGGCATGGGTGTCGTAGCGCATGTACAGCGGCGTCTTGGGATCCAGATCCTCGCGGATCAGATCCTCACGGATGATCACGATGGCAAGGCCGGCAGGACCGATGTTCTTCTGAACGCCGCCGTAGATGAGGCCGTAATCGGCCACGTTGCAGGGACGGGACAGGAACATGGAGCTCTGGTCGGACACCAGGATGTGGCCCTTGGTGTTGGGGAGCTTATGCCAGGTGGTGCCGTGGATGGTCTCGTTCTCGCAGATGTAGACGTAGTCCGCATCCTCGGGGATATCGAGGTCGGAGCAGTCGGGGATGTAGGAGTAGTTCTTGTCCTTGCTGGAAGCGGCCACGATGACTTCGCCGTACTTCTTCGCTTCGGCGATAGCCTTCTTGGACCAGGCGCCGGTCTCGATGTAGACGGCCTTGCCGTTCTTCATCAGGTTCATGGGGATCATGGCGAACTGGAGCGTGGCGCCGCCCTGGATGAAGAGGACCTTGTAGTTGTCGGGAATGCCCATGAGGGTCCGAAGATCGGCCTCGGCCTCGTCGATGATCTGCTGATAGACCTTGGACCGATGGGACATCTCCATGACGCACATGCCGCTGCCGCGGTAGTTCATCATCTCGTCCCGGATCTCCTCGAGAACAGGCTCGGGCATGATGGCGGGACCGGCGGAAAAGTTATACACACGACCGTAATTCATGAATATACCTCCTGAATTCTTTTACTGTTAATTGAGGATACCGCTTTTTTCCAACGCGTCCAGGGAGGGCGCGCAAACGATGGGTTTTCCGGCTGCTTTGAGGGCGTTGGCCGTGTCCTTGAGGCCGCTGCCCGTGCTGATGACGGTGACGGTCTCGTTGGAGCGGATGACGCCCTGCTCGACGGCGGCCTTGACGCCCGCGGTGGCCGTGGCCCCGGCGGGTTCAGAGAAGACGCCCTCGTTCCGGCCCAGCAGCCGCATGGCGCCCAGGATGTCGTCGTCGGAGACGGCGATCCAGCGCCCGTCGGACGCGTAGACCGCCCGCTGGGCCTTCCGGGGATTCCGGGGCACGCCCACGGAGATGGAGTCGGCCAACGTCTCCTCGGGGGTGGGCACCAGCTCGTGGCCGGGCACCTTGTCCGCGTTGACGAAGGGGCAGCAACCGGTGGACTGGACGCCCAGGATCCGGGGGATCCGGTCGATGATGCCCAGCTCGTAGAGATCCTTGAAGCCGGTGTACACGCCGCCGATGGTGCAGCCGTCGCCCACGGAGCAGGCCACCCAGTCGGTGACCTGGAAGTGGAGCTGCTCGGCGATCTCCATGGCCACGGTCTTCTTGCCCTCGGACATGACGGGGTTGATGCCCGCGTTCCGGTTGTACCAGCCGTACTTCTCGATGGCGGCGCGGCTGAGCTCGAAGGTCTGCTCATAGTCCCCATCGACGACCACCAGGCGGGCGCCGAAGATCATGAGCTGAGCCACCTTCCCCTGGGGGGCCCGCTTGGGCACGAAGATGACCGCCTTGAGGCCCATCCGGGCGGCGCTCCCCGCGCAGGAGGAGGCCGCGTTGCCGGTGGAGGAACAGGAGATGGTGTCGTAGCCCAGCTCCATGGCCTTGGCTACGGCCACGCCCGACGCCCGGTCCTTCAACGAGGCGGTGGGGTTGATGCCGTCGTCCTTGATGTAGAGGGCCTTGAGCCCCAGCTCGTCCCGGAGCTTCTTCGACTCATACAGGGGCGACCAGCCGATGCGGAGGAACCGGCTCACGTCCGTGGTGTCCGCCACGGGCATGAGGGCCCGGTACCGCCACATGCTGTTGTCCCGGTTCGCCGCCAGGGTCTCCCGGGTCAGGGCCTTCTTCACCTCGCCGTAGTCATAGACGATGTCCAGGATACCCTTTTCCCCGCAGTGGGGGCAGGTATACAGCTCCGGTCCGAAGGGGAACTCCCGGCCGCAGATGGTGCAGCGATAGCCTAAAACCCGCTTCATGGCCCTTACAGCTCGGCCAGGACGCCGGTCTTCTCGTTGAAGTCGTTGATGAGCTTGTCCAGGTCCGCCGCCTGCTCGTGCATGTCGGTCCAGTAATGCTCATCGTACCACTGCTGGTTGATCTCCTCGTAGGTCTTGCCCTGCTGCTCCACCCAGGTGTAGTACTTCAGGTTGTGGATGCGCTTGCGATCCTGATAGGAGAGCTCCAGCATGGCGTCGGTGCGGACGCCCTGCAGGTGCCTGGCGAAGTCGTAGGCAGCGGCCAGCTCGGAGTAGGCGCCCTGCTGCTCGTCCAGCTCCTTGATGCGGCTCTCGTACATGATGGCGGAGTCGGTGCAGACGGTGGCCACCACGTCGTGCTCGGTGAGCTCGTAGTACTTGGCCATCTTGATGCAGCACAGCATGTTGGCGATGCCGGAGATGCCCATGAGGGACAGCTTCTCCACGGTCTCGGCGGGAACGCCGGCCTGCTCGACCAGGTACTTCTTGCCTTCGGGGCTGTTGAAGAGCCGGAGCAGGTTCTGGGAATCGTCGTCGTCGATGTCGATGACCATGTCGGTGTTCTTCACGTTGTGGATCCAGGGCACGTGCTTGTCGCCGATGCCCTCGATGCGGTGGCCGCCGAAGCCGTTCTCGAGGAGCGTGGGGCACTGGAGCGCCTCGCCCACGGCCAGCTTCAGGTGGGGGTACTTCTCCTTGAGCAGATCGCCCGCGCTCATGGTGCCGGCGGAACCGCTGGTGAAGCAGGCGCCCGCCAGACGGTCGCCCTCGCCCTTGATGCTCTCAAAGACTTCGGCGATGGCGTTGCCGGTGACCTGATAATGCCAGATGCAGTTGCCCATCTCCTCGAACTGGTTGAAGATGACCACGTCGTCCCGGGTGCGGCGAAGCTCCCAGGTCTTGTCGAAGATCTCCTTCACGTTGCTCTCGCAACCGGGGGTGGCGATGACTTCGCCGGCGATATTGGAGAGCCAGTCGAACCGCTCCTTGCTCATCTCGGCGGGCAGGATCGCCACGCTCTCGCAGGCCAGAAGCTTGCTGTTGAAGGCGCCGCCGCGGCAATAGTTGCCGGTGGAGGGCCAGACGGCCTTGTTGTATGTGGCGTCGAACTGGCCGGTGACGAGACGGGGCACCAAACAGCCGTAGGATGCGCCCACCTTGTGGCAGCCCGTGGGGAACCACTTGCCGATCATGCAGATGATGCGGGCCTTGACGCCGGTCAAGGAGCTGGGCAGCTCGATAAAGTTGACGCCGCCAAACTGGCCGCCGTCCATGACGGGCTCGTTATGCCAGGTGATGCGGAACAGGTTCAGGGGATTCACGTCCCAAAGGCCCACGTTCTTCAGAGCTTCCTTCACCTTCTCGGGGATGAGCTCGGGGTGCTTCATCTGCTCATAGGTGGGCAGAATGATGTGGTTCTTGCGGGCGACCTCGATGTTTCTTTCCAGAGCTTCCGGATGGATAGTCAGATCGATCATGTTTTTATCCTTTCTGATTCGTCAAATTATGCGTTCCAGCGCTTGGTGTTCTTCTCTTCCAGCTCCAGGAGCTTCTTGGCGGGGTCCTTCACTTTGGCCAGGAAGATCATGGCCGCGATGATGTAGGGCTTGAAGGAGGCCTGCTTGTAGAGGGGATCGCGATACCGATCGAACACGGAGGCGGCAACCTCGCCGGCGGCGCAGCTCACGTCCGTGATGTCTGCGGGCAGGCAGTGCAGGTACAGGGCCTTGCCGTCCTTGGTCAGGGACATCATCTCCTCGGTGCATTCCCAATCCTTGTGCTCCGCGTTCTGGGCAAGGAGCCGCTTCTCCAGGGCCTTGATGCCCTCGAGGTCGCCGTTGCCGTAGAGCTCGGTGCGCTCTTCCATGGCCTTGAAGGGGGCCCAGGACTTGGGATAGACGATGTCGGCGTCCTTGAAGGCTTCCTTCATGTCGTGGGTGATGGTGAACTTGGCGCCGGACTTATCGCAGTTCTCCTCGGCCACCTTCACCACGTCGTCCATGATCTCGTAGCCCTCGGGATAAGCGAGCGTCACGTCCATGCCGAACCGGGTGAACAGGCCCGCCACGCCCTGAGGCACGGACAGGGGCTTGCCGTAGGAGGGGCTGTATGCCCAGGTCATGGCCACCTTCTTGCCCTTCAGGTTCTTGATGGCCTCATCCAGGTCGTCGCTGCCGCCCAGGGTGTGGATGCAGTGGAGCATGTCCGCCATGCACTGGGTGGGATGGTCGATGTCGCACTGGAGGTTGACCAGGGTGGGCTTCTGCTCCAGAACGCCCGCCTTGTTGCCCTCGGTGACGGCGTTCACCACGTTGTGCATGTAGGTGTTGCCCTTGCCGATGTACATGTCGTCCCGAATGCCGATGACGTCCGCCATAAAAGAGATCATGTTGGCGGTCTCACGAACGGTCTCGCCATGAGCGATCTGGCTCTTGCCCTCGTCCAGGTCCTGGACCTCGATGCCCAGCAGATTGCAGGCGGAGGCGAAGGAGAAACGGGTGCGGGTGGAGTTGTCGCGAAACAGGGAGATGCCTAAACCGGAGTCGAAGATCTTGGTGGAGATGTTGTTCTCACGGAGGTGACGAAGGGCGTCGGCCACGGTGAACACCGCCGCGATCTCATCGTCGGTCTTCTCCCAGGTCAGGAAAAAGTCGCCGTTGTACATGTTGTCGAACTTCAGTTGGTTCAGTTTGTCGGTATACTTCTTGACGTTGCTCATAGGACCTCCTCTATAAATGTATTGGTAAAAAGGCTCAGTCGTTGGCGAACTTGGTGTCGGTCTTGCCGGCACGGTACACGGTCACGTCGCCGTCGGCATTCTCAGGATGATAGTTCATGGGCACGGCCGCGTAGAGGGCGGCGCAGGTGACCAGATCCTGCTTCCAGGTGATCTCGTTGGGGGCATGGGCCTGGGATTCGGCGCCGGGGCCGAAGCCCACGCAGGGGATGCCGTAGCGGCCCTGGATGGACACGCCGTTGGTGGAGAAGGTCCACTTGTCGATCAGGGGACGATGCCTGAGATGCATGGCGCTCTCGGAGCCGATGCGCTCCTCTCCGAACAGAGCCTTGTGGGCGTCAGCCAGAGCCTGCACGTGGGGGGCGGTCTCCTTGTTGATCCAGGTGGGGAAATAGCACTCGGTCTCATACTTGAGGCCGGTCCAGGCGGGCCTGTCGTACATATACATGGACACCGTTACGTCCTTGGCGTACTTCTTGCAGGCGGGAAGGTTGCGTATCTCATCCAGGCAGGAGTCCCAGGTCTCGCCTGCGGTCATGCGGCGGTCCAAGGACACGGCGCAGGAATCCGCCACGGCGCAGCGGCTGGGAGAGGTGTAGAAGATCTGGGAGGCGGTGATGGTACCACGGCCAAGGAACCGGGCGTCCTCGTAATGGTCGGGATTGTACTTGGGATCCAGCATCTTTACGAGGCCCTTGATCTCGTCCGCATCGGTAGCGGAGTTCTCGTTGAGGGCGCGGACATCCTGCAGGATGTCGGCCATCTTATAGATGGCGTTGTCGCCCCGCTCGGGCGCGGAGCCGTGGCAGGACACGCCGTGAACGTCCACACGGATCTCCATGCGGCCTCTATGACCGCGATAGATGCCGCCGTCGGTGGGCTCGGTGGAGACCACGAACTCGGGGGTGATTCCGTCTTCCTTATGGATGTACTGCCAGCAAAGGCCGTCGCAGTCCTCCTCCTGAACGGAGGCCACCACCAGGATCTTGTAGCCCTCGGGAATGAGGTCCAGATCCTTCATGATCTTGGCGCCGTAGACGGCGGAGACCACGCCGCCCTCCTGATCGGAGCCGCCGCGGCCGTAGATGATGTCGTCGGTCTCATAGCCCTCATAGGGGTCATGCTCCCAGTTGGCGATGTTGCCGATGCCCACGGTGTCGATGTGGCCGTCGAAGGCGATGATCTTGTCGCCCTTGCCCATCCAACCCAAGGCGTTGCCTTCGGGGTCGATCTCGGCCTTGTCAAAGCCCAGCGCTTCCATCTCCTGGATGGTGCGCTTCACCACGCCCTCCTCCTCACAGCTCTCGCTGGGGATGGCGATCAGGTCCCGGAGAAACTTGGTCATGGCCGGCAGATACGCCTGGGCCGCTTCTTTGATCTTCGTGTAATCCATAAGGCAACCTCCTATATTTATTTATACTTGCAGTATATCATACCTGTCGTGAAATGCAATGCGGTTTTTCACAAAAAAAGTTTGGATGTCAAAATTTTTTTGATTTCATTCTCCGTGCCTTGATTTTTTATGCATGAGCGTGATACACTATGGATGAAAATTCATATCCTTCCAGCTGTAAGGGAGTGCTGCGCGCGCGGGCTGTCAGACCTTGAGTTTGATCCGCGCTGTTTTTTTAGAATCATTTGACGAAGGAGGCAAGCCATGATCCTAATTACCAACGGAAAAGTGATCACCAGGGACCCGGAAAGCCCCTATTTCGCGGACGGAGCGGTGCTGGTGAACGGACGGAACATCCAGGCCATCGGCCCTAGGGCAGAACTGGAAACGGCCTATCCCCACGCAGAGCGGGTGAACGCTCACGGCGGCGTGATCATGCCCGCGTTCATCAACGTCCACTCTCATATTTACAGCGCCCTCGCAAGGGGCCTTGCCATCAAGGGTTTCAACCCCACGAACTTTTACGAGATCCTGGACGGCATGTGGTGGGCCATTGATCGGAATTTGACCCTTGAGGGCACCAGGGCCAGCGCCTACACCACCATCATCGACGGCATCAAGACCGGCTGCACCACCATCTTCGACCATCACGCCAGCTACAAAACCATCACCGGCTCCCTGTTTGAGATCGAGAAGGTGGCCAAGGAGCTGGGAATCCGGGCCTGCCTCTGCTACGAGGTATCCGAGCGGGACGGGGAAAAGAAGTGCGACGAGGCCATCGAGGAGAACGCCGCCTTCATCACCCATTGTGAGAAGGACCCCGATCCCATGATCGCCGCTATGTTCGGCGGCCACGCCCTGTTCACCATTTCGGACAGGACCTTTGAAAAGATGCAGAAGGCCAACAACGGCCGCACAGGCTATCACATCCACGTGTCAGAGGGTCTGAACGACGTATACGATTCCGCCCTGAACTACGGGACCCGGTCCGTGAACCGGCTCCTCAACAACGGCATTTTAGGTGAAAAGACCATGCTTGGCCACTGTATCCACGTGAACAGCGGGGAGATGGACATCATCCGGGACACCAAGACCATGGTTTGCAACAACGCCGAAAGCAACATGGGCAACGCCGTGGGCTGCTCTCCCATCCGTCAGATGATGGCCAAGGATATTCTGGTGGGCATGGGCACCGACAGCTATACCTTCGACATGCTGGAAGCTTTGAAGGTGAGCCTCATCATCCAGCGGCACAACGCCTGCATGCCCAACGTGGCTTGGGGCGAGGTGACAAAGATGCTCTTTGAAAACAACGCCCTGATCGCCGCCAAATACTTCCCCGACAAGCTGGGGAAACTGAAGGAAGGCTACGCCGCCGACATCATCATCATGGATTACAAGCCCTTCTCCCCCTTCTCCGGAAACAATATCGACGGCCATATGATCTTCGGCATGACGGGTCGCCAATGCGAGTTCACCATGTGTGCCGGCCGCATCCTCATGCAGGATCGAAAGCTGGTGGGCATCGATGAGGAAGCCGTCAACGCCCACACCATGGAGGAGAGCATCAAGCTTTGGAAAGCCTTGGACAGCTATAACGGATAAACGATTCAGGAGGAAATGAGTTATGAGCGAACGGATGAACCCCATTCCCTTTGACAAACTTCTTCGTCGGGTGCTTGCGGAATATGCCCAGGAAGGCACCGTGTTCGGCGTCCACGCCAAGTTTGAGGCAGAGCGTCAGGGCCTGCCCCTGTTCGGCGGACGGATCGAGACCCCCTTTGGTCCCGCGGCCGGTCCCAACACCCAGCTCAGTGAGAACATCATCGCCGGATACTTCACCGGCGCCCGGTTCTTTGAGCTCAAGACCGTCCAGAAGATGGACGGCGAGGACCTGGCAAAATGCATCAATCGCCCCTGCATCAAGGCGGACGACGAGGGCTACAACTGCGAGTGGTCCACGGAGCTCACCGTGCCCCAGGCCTTCACGGAGTACGTAAACGCTTACGTGATCATCAAGATCATATCGAAACTCTGGCATTTGGGCGACCCCAACGGGTTCATGTTCAACATGAGCGTCGGGTACGATCTTGCCGGTATCAAGACCAAGAAGATCGACACCTTCATCGAGGGCATGAAAGATGCTTCCGGCACGGCAGCGTTCCAAAACGCCATTGCCGAGGCTAAAAAGCAGCTGCCGGAGCTGGCTGAGTATATAGACGATATCGACCCCCACATCTGCACCAGCGTCACAATCTCCACCCTTCACGGCTGCCCGCCCCAGGAGATCGAGAGCATCGCCAGCTACCTCATTACCGAAAAGAAGCTCCACACCCTGGTCAAGTGCAACCCCACCATTTTGGGCTACGACTTCGCCCGCAAGCGTCTGGATGAAGCCGGGTTCGACTATATCTGCTTCGGCGACCTCCACTTCAGGGAGGATCTTCAGTACAAGGATGCGGTGCCCATGTTCCATCGGCTCATTGCCCTGGCGGCACAGAACGGCGTCTCCTTTGGGCTCAAGCTCAGCAACACCTGTCCCGTGGACGTGAAGGCCGGAGAACTGCCCAGCGAGGAGATGTACATGAGCGGCAAGTCTTTGTACCTCTTGACCATCGAGATGGCCGCCCGCATGGCTGAGGAATTCGACGGGAAGCTCCGCCTGTCCTTCTCCGGCGGCGCGGACGCCTTCAACATCAAGGCCCTGTTCCGGGCGGGCATTTGGCCCATCACCGTGGCAACCACTATCCTGAAGCCCGGCGGCTACGACCGGTTCCGTGAGCTGGCCCAGGAGATCTCCCGCTGCGCCTACAAGCCCTTTACGGCTGTGAACCCTGCCGCGGTCCGTGCCCTTTCCGACAAGGCGGCCCAGGACGTTCACCACAGAAAGCCCATCAAACCCCTGCCCAGCCGCAAGAATGCCCAGCAGGTGCCGCTGCTCTCCTGCTTTATGGCCCCCTGTCAGGGCGGCTGCCCCATCCATCAGGATATCCCCGGGTATCTGGCTTTGAACGAGAAGGGAAAGTATCCCGAATCCCTGAAGCTCATCACTGAGAGGAACGCCCTGCCCTTCATCACCGGCACCATCTGCGCCCATCCCTGCATGGGCCGCTGCACCAGGAACTTCTACGAGGAAAGCGTGAACATCCGCAAAGCCAAGCTCACCGCCGCCCGCAAGGGCTACGGCGCTCTTATGGCCCGTGGCGTGAAAAAGGAGAAGCTGACGAAGGCCAAAGTGGCCGTCGTCGGCGGCGGTCCCGCGGGCATGGCGGCGGCCTTCTATCTCTCTCGGGCAGGCGCCAAGGTCACCGTATTTGAGAAGGAGAAGACCCTGGGCGGCACGGTCCGCCACGTGATCCCCGCCTTCCGCATTTCCGCGGCGGCCATCGACCGGGACGTTAAGCTGATCTCCTCCCTGGGCGCAAAGTTCGTGCTGGGCGCCCCCGCCCCCGCTTTATCGGAGTTGGAAAAGAAGTACGATTACGTCCTGCTGGCCGTAGGCGCCCAAAAGGCCTCCCATCTGAACATCGGCGGAAAGGAATACAACGCCATCGAGTTCTTGAAGGCCATGAAGGCCGGTGAGGCTCTTGACCTGGGCAAACACGTGATCGTCATCGGCGCCGGCAACACGGCCATGGACTGCGCCCGGGCAGCCCTGCGTGCGCCGGGCGTCAAGGACGTATCCATCGTCTACCGCCGCACCAAGAAGTATATGCCTGCCGACGAGGAGGAGATGCTCCTGGCTCTGCAGGAGGGCGTCCAGTTCAAGGAGCTGCTGGCCCCTGTAAAGGCCGATGGCGAGACCTTGCTCTGCCACAGGATGGTCCTGGGAGAGCCTGACGCCTCCGGCCGCCGGTCCCCGGTGGATACGGGCGAGGAGGTCTGCCTCCCCTGCTCCTCCATCATCGCGTCCCTGGGCGAGAAGATCGACACGGATCTGCTCCTTTCCTACGGTGCGGCCCTCAACGAAAAGGGGCGTCCCGCCCTTCGCAGCGGCAAGGTATTCGTGCTGGGCGACGCACGCAGGGGCCCCGCCACCGTGGTGGAGGCCATGGCGGACGCTTTGGCGGCCACTGAGGCCATCATCGGCAAAGAGAGGACCTATGCCTTGCCAAAGGGCACTGAGGTGGGTGAAGAGAAGCTTACGGAGCGCAAGAGCCAGCTGAAGCTCTCGGGCGCTCCCGAAGAGATGTGCATGCACTGCAACGAGATCTGTGAGAACTGCGTCAGCGTCTGTCCCAACCGTGCCAACGCCGCCATCCGGGTGCCCGGAAAGAAGGAACCTCAGATCCTGCACCTGGATTACCTGTGCAACGAGTGCGGCAACTGCGCCTCCTTCTGCCCCTACGCTTCCTCTCCCTACAAGGATAAGTTCACCCTGTTCGAGAACGAGAAGGACTTTGCCGACAGCGCCAACGCCGGATTCTGCGTGACGAACCTGAAGAAGATGCAGGTGAAGGTACGGCTGAACGGCGGAGAAAAAGAATATGATCTCACCAAAGAAAACGACCTGGACAAGGACGTTGAGGTGCTGATCATGACGGTTTTGAAGGACTACCCTTATCTTCTGGTTTGACGGAGGATGACTATGGCTGCATTCTACGTGAACGGAAAAGAGGTAACGGTCCAAAGGAACGAAAGCCTGCTGCGGTTCCTGCGGGATGAACTCAAGCTGACCTCCGTGAAGGACGGCTGCTCCGAAGGCGCCTGCGGCGCGTGTACGGTCATCATCGACGGGGAGACCTGCCGGGCCTGCGTGCCGAAAACGGACGCTCTGGAGGGCAAGCATATCGTCACCGTGGAGGGACTTTCCGATTGGGAAAAGAAGCTCTACACCTACGCCTATGGTGAGGCCGGGGCCGTCCAGTGCGGCTTCTGCATCCCGGGCATGGTGCTGTGCACCAAGGCGCTCCTGGATAAGGTGGATGACCCCACGGAGGAGCAGATACGGTACGCCATCCGCAACAACTACTGCCGCTGCACGGGCTACGTGAAGATCATCGCGGCCATACAGCTGGCGGCTAAGCTGAAGAAGGCGGGCGTCATTCCCGAACCTTCTGAGACCGATTGGAAGCTGGGCAGCAGCGTCCACCGGCTGGACGTGGAGGAAAAGGTCCTTGGATACGGAAAATATCCGGACGATTGGTATCTCCCCAACATGACCTATGGCTCCGCCGTTCGCAGCCAGTATGCCCGGGCCCGGGTGCTGGCCATCGACACGGAAAAAGCAAAAGCCCTGCCTGGGGTGGTGACGGTGATCACCGCCGAGGACATCCCCGGGGAGAACAAGGTGGGCCACATCAAGCATGACCAATACTCCCTCATCCCCATCGGCGGTCTCACCCACTATCTGGGGGATGCTGTCGCCTTGGTGGTGGCCGAGGATCAGGAGACGTTGGAGAAGGCTAAGAAGCTGATGAAGGTGACCTATGAACCCCTCCCTGCCGTCCATGGTCCCGAGGAAGCACGGCGGAGCGACGCTCCCAAGGTCTTCGACGAGGAAAAGGACAACGTTCAGGCCTACAAGCACGTGAGCCGGGGCAATGCGTCCGAAGCCATCGCCAAATCGAAGCATGTGATCTCCAAACACTTTGAGACTCCCTGGACGGAGCACGCCTTCCTGGAGCCTGAGTGCGCCGTGGCCTACTGGGACGAGGACGGCTTCGTGCGGATCCTGTCCACGGATCAGTCCTCCCACACCACTCTCCACGAGTGCAAGCTTCTGCTGGGCAGCGAGAAAGTGCGGGTCCAGAATCAGCTGGTGGGCGGCGGCTTCGGCGGCAAGGAGGACATGTCGGTCCAGCACCATGCGGCCCTCATCACTTACCTCACCGGACGACCTGTGAAAGTGAAGTTCTCTCGGGCGGAGAGCCTTTTGGTCCATCCAAAGCGCCATCCCTTCTGGATGGACTTCACCATCGGCTGCGATGAGAACGGTATCATCCAGGGCGTAAAGGCCTCCGTCTATTCCGATACCGGCGCCTTTGCTTCCCTGGGCGGGCCCGTGCTGGAGAGAGCCTGCACTCATGCCTCCGGTCCATATAATTATCAGAACTTCGAGATCGAGGGCACGGCTTACTATACCAACAATCCCCCTGCCGGGGCCTTTCGAGGCTTCGGCGTGACGCAGACCTGCTTCGCCATCGAATCGCTCCTGAACGAGATGGCGGAGAAGATAGGTATCTCCCCCTGGGAGATCCGCTACCGCAACGCCATCCGGCCCAACGAGGAACTGCCCAACGGGCAGATCGTGGGGGCGGAGACCGGTCTTGTGGAGACGCTGGAGGCCATCAAACCATATTACGACGCCGCCGTGGCTGCCGGAAAGCCGGTGGGCCTTGCTTGCGCCATGAAGAACTCAGGCGTTGGCGTAGGGCTCCCGGACTGGGGACGCTGCAAGCTGATCGTGGAGGCTGACGAGAAGGTCCATATCTACGCCGGCGCCTCCTGCATCGGCCAAGGCCTTGGCACTGTTTTGGTGCAGATGGTGGTGACTAACACCCCATTGAAACGGGAAGAAATCGTCTACGAACGCTCAAACACCTGGATCGCCCCCGACTCGGGAGATTCCTCCGGCTCACGCCAGACGCTGATCACCGGCGAAGCGTGCCGAAGGGCCTGCGAGAAGCTGACGGAGGCGCTTAAGGATCATTCCCTGAGGGACCTGATCGGCGAAATGTTCTATGGGGAGTATCTGGCCAAGACCGATAAGCTCGGCGCGGACGTGCCCCATCCCGTGTCCCACGTGGCCTATGGTTACGCCACACAGATGGCTGTGTTGGACCGCAAGACCGGGAAGATCGAATCCATGGTGGCTGTGCATGACGTGGGCAAGGCCGTTAACCCTCGCTCCTGCGAGGGGCAGATCGAGGGCGGCGTGGTCATGAGCATGGGCTATGCCCTTAGAGAGCAGTACCCCATCGACGAGAACTGCAAGCCCATCGACAAATTCGGCAAACTGGGCCTGTTCCGTGCCCATGAGATCCCGGACATCAAGGCCATCGTGGTGGATAAACCGGGCCTCGACGTGGCCTGCGGCGCCATCGGCATTGGGGAGATCACCTCCATCCCCACGGCCCCGGCCATTGCGGAAGCCTATTATCAGCTGGACGGCAAGCGGCGGACCAGTCTCCCCCTTGCGGATACGCCCTATGAAAGGAGGGGTTGATATGGAGAAGCGGTTTGCTTTGGTGGCCTGCAACGGCGGCTGCCGAAATATGAGCTGCGGATTTGGCTGCATTGGCTGCGGCATGTGCGTGTCCATCTGTCCCTTCGGGGCCATCGCCATCAACGGAAACGGCGTGGCTGAGGTGGACGCAGAAAAGTGCCGGGGCTGCGGCGCCTGCGTCACAGAATGCCCCCAGGGGATCATTCATCTGCGTGATTCGTATAGCCGCATCGTGGTGAAATGCTCCAACTCCGACCCCGGAAAAGCGGCGCGAGCCGCCTGTGGCGTATCCTGCATCGGCTGCGGCATCTGTGAGAAGGTCTGTCCCTCCGGGGCGGCACGGGTCTCGAACGAACTTTCGTCCATTGACGAGAGCCTGTGTCTCTCCTGCGGCATGTGCGCGGTTAAGTGTCCCAGGCACGCCATCTACGACCTTCGGGGGGTCCTGACACCCAAATCATAAAGAACGGCGTATAGGTTTTAAGGATCGTTTCAGGTATCGGTTGTATTCTTGAACCATAGAAAGCGATCAGCAAAAAAACTTCTTATCCCAATACCCTCTCTCCCATGCGAAAGGAACGGCTTTTGACCGTTCCTTTCGCTATTCTATGGATTTTTATCTTTTCTTATTTCTCCAACAGACGAGCTTCCAGATAGTACCGCTTCTCGGCGGCTTCGCCCATGGAGAAGGTCTTGCGGGGCAGGGCTCCGTCATAGACCACGGTGGAGAACAGCTCGCCCTTCTGCATGGTGGGCAGCAGGAAGCCCACGGCGTCTGGCTTCTTCGCAAGATCCTTCACAACGTCGTCTCCGTGGATGTAGTCCACCTCGCCGCCCATCTCCTTGAGCACCGCGTCGATGGCGTTCTGGAGCGTGCCCACGGCCAGCTGAGCCGCCGGTTCTCTGACCACCAGCGTCCCCTGCACATCGCCGTAAAAGAAGGGGATGATATGCTTCTCGCCGCCTTCCGCCCTTTGGGCAGCAGGAAGGATCTCTGCCTGTCCGTTCTGCTCAGCCAGCTTTTTCTGAATGGCGTTGATGAAAGCCTTTCCCTCCACGCCAAAGACCACTCGATGGATGGGCTCAAAGATGATGCCCTCGTCGTGAACGTTGTTGAGCTCGATCAGGGCGTAGCGAGCGGGATGATCCTTCCGCTGGGCCTCAGAAAGCGAAGATTTGATCTTCTCCCAGTTGGCTTTTGCCGTGGCCAGGCTGTGGTTGCCGTCGCCCATGGCGAAAAGGAGCACGGGATAGTCGCCGTATTTCTTTTCAAAAGCATCCTTGTCCGCCAGCTTGGTAAGGGCAGAAAGGACGTTCTCCACGTCCGCCTCCCCTGCCACCAAACGGCCGGAGATGTGGCCGCCGCCCAACATCAGGTCCGTATCATAGAGGCAAGGCAGCTCCTTAGCTTTCTTCACCAGGGGTTCGATGACGGTCCTGTCAGGATCGTCGATCAGCACCAGGATGTGGGGCAGCTCCACCGCGGCCCCCTCCCGGATCTTGAGCCTTGGCGGGATGCGGGAAACGATGGTCCCCTCGGTGGCGCGGATAAGGGTGCCGGAGCCCTTGGAGTAGTCGTATTCCTCCAGATCCAGGGCCATGACCAGGCCATGGCGGGTGTTGCCATTGGCGGTGCGCTCCACCAGAACGAAGCCCTGGGGCTGCTTCTGCAGGATGCCCTGCTCCAGATACTTCTTCATGTTTGCCTTGATGGCGGCGATGCGTTCAGGCTCGTCCGGGCTGCCCAAATACGCTTCCGGCAAGATGAGGTCCAGCGTAGAGGGGGCGTCGCCGATGATCTTCCGCGCGTCCTCCCAATACTCCTTCTGGGAGGTAAACTGATCGCAGGCGACCACGGCCCATTTCATCATATCCGTTCCCTTGGGTGGGAGCATCACTTCCGGAACAAGAACGCCGATAGAGTTGCTGTACTTCTGATTCATGATCGCTGACCTCGCTTCTTTCTGAAAAATTCAGGCTCACGCCTTACAGATATTGTACGATACTCAAAATCTTTTTGCAACCATTTCTTGGAAGCGTTTTCGTACTTATCCGATGTTCACGGAGCGGGCGTATATTTGGCTACCAGCTGGTCTATGTAACTTTGGTCCAGGTCGAAGTATTTTCGCAGATTCTCCAAAGCATATCCCGGCCGCTTCTCCATCCATTCCTGTATCTCCCGAACGTTCTCTTCCCATTTCTCATAGGAAGATGGGCTGTGCCACCGTTCGATATGACGGGGCATTTCTGAAGCCATCTCCTCCTTCAATTCATTGAGGATGCGAACCGCTCTGTCCGGTGCAAAAGTGGTCACCGTCAGCTCCACATACCGCTCGAT